>Ga0209535_1002856_pt1 | contig 11217 bp, 10 predicted proteins | sample LinPmetageLP28_FD_184041 | JGI IMG/M metagenome (GOLD analysis project Ga0209535, IMG submission 184041) | Marine viral communities from the Pacific Ocean - LP-28 (SPAdes) (version 2) | ecosystem: Environmental > Aquatic > Marine > Oceanic | place: Pacific Ocean | collected 2009-08-22
GTTTTTTAGCGTCTTTTTGTTCGTCATTAAGTTGGAGTTTGAACTTAATTGGGTTCTTAGGAATTCTCTTAGGACGATAAACATCGTCCGTATGGGGTTTACTTGCCATAAATTCTTGAAATTAGGGATTACATATTTAGTGAATAAAACCGTGGTAAATACGTTAAAAAACCGTAGAATTTTAATATAGCTATATAATGAGATAAATATAGTTTCAATATAACGCATTTTATTATACATATGAAAAACATAAAAAAACCCGGTCAAAGACCGGGTTAATTTATTAAGAAATATTAATTATCTGATTAGATAGAATCTAAACCGTTAACTAAGATCTTACCATAGAATTCAGGACGTACCATTTTCTTCGCATATCTAGTCATCAATCCTTTTCTTGGAGTGAATGTAGATGGATCGTAGATAAGTGGAGTCATGATTAATGGAATGTATGGAGCAAAAACAGCACCAGTTTCAAGGAATTGTGAACCTCTAAAGCCCATTAGAATCTGGTTAGATGTCATATATGGGTTTTTGTACACTTTAAATCTTCCGTTGAATGATCCAACTTTTTGTACACCAAATGCATAAGTAGCTTTAGATACATCACCATCAGCATCAGCAGCATATCCAGGAATTGATTCCAAGATTGTTCCGATTGCAGGAGAAATTACCATAAAGTTAGCACCACCACGTAAAGTTTTCTGGTGGATGACATTACTTAATTTTTGCATTTTAGTTCCTAAAGTTTGGAACCACTGTCCTTGGCTATTGTAGAATCCTAAAGAATCTACAGTACCATTTACACCATTATCAACAATTGATCTGTTGTTTACAGCAGACCATACTTCCGTTCCAGCAGCAGCAGATTCTATTAACATATCTAAAATCTCTAAGTCAATTTCTAATGAAATGTACTCACTTAAGATAGAAGTTAATTCAGCTTCAGCATCTAGAGCATGGTAAGCGTTAAGATCTTGAGCGAACTCAGGTGTCCAAACAGCTTTCAATTTTCTAGTTTTAGCAACGATAGCAGATGATTGCATCTGTACATTGATTTCTGGAATTACAATTGGGGTGTTATTACCATTCAAGTTGTTGTTTCCATCTTCGAAATCACCTCTTTCGTTATCTAGAGTTTGTAAAGAATAAGATACACCAATGTTTGATGCAGCATATTGATCAGGAACAATACTGTTTTGATTTACTACAAATTCAATTCTTGTTCCATCGGAACTTAATTGAGTAAACTGTGGGTATTGTTGTGCTACTGAAGGAGCATCAGCATCACCTACTAGGTAATAACTTCTGATTGCTTCAGCATCATATTGTCCATCTAAAGCAGAAATTGCTACAGATGCAGTTACTACAGCACCACTTGCTACAGAAGCAGAAAATGCTGAGTCAAAATTAATTGCATGCAAAGTAGCTGATCCTGTTGTAATATCTGCTGCGTTAGCAAATACAGATGCAGTTGTATTAATTGAATATCCGTATCTTCCTGCACCATATAATCCACCTTCGTTAGTGTTCCCGAAAGGAGCAGTTGATGGGTTTGTTCCAGCGTTACCATATAATGATTCGCCTTTTGCAAATGGTGTTTTGTCAGATCCGTATTGGAAGTCTAAGTAGAATACAAGACCAGAAGGTAAGTTCATTGGTTGAACGCTAACGAATTCTTTCGCTGCAATCTGACCAAATACTTTTCTTACTAATGGTAAAGCTACTCCAGCCCACTGTGCTCCTGTACCAGGTGTAAAATTACCTGATCCAGCACCACCGCCAGTGTTAGACTCCTCTACTACAAGTTGTTTAGCTTGATTTTCAAGAATAATTCCCATATTGGATTTATTTGATCCTTGTAAACCTTCTAATAAACCTGTTTTTTCCCATTTCGATGCCAATTTGGCTGCGTCACTCTGCATAGAGTGGTATGGGTTTGCGCTTTCTAAAAGAGTATTTAAGCTCATTTTTTTAAGTTTTAATAGGGTTAATTAATTATTTTTAAATTAGTCCAGCAAGTTTACGCATACGATTGTATACATCATTGCTTTCGATAATTGGTTTTTTAGCTTCCGTTATTGTTCCAGTTGCTCTTGATGCACTACCTTTTGGTCTTGCAGGAGTTTCTGATTTTGATACTAAACCTTCGTTTAATGTATCAAAAATAACTTTAGCTTCTTTTACTGTTGACGCTTTGTCAAATGCCTTAAGCACTTTAACTTTTTTGTCTTCAGATAAGTTTTTAGATTTGAATACTTTGTTAGTGTAAAGTAGTTTAGCGTTTAATAGATTTACTTCATTAAGTTCATTTTTTAATTCATTTACTGAATTAATAGCTGACTTAAGATCTTCTTCCATTTTGCGCATTTTTTCTGTTTCTGCTTCAGCTTTATCGTCGTAATCACGGTCATCACCTTCAGATTTCTCTTTTTTAGTCATGTACTCTTTCTTTTCGTCGATTTCTACTTCTACGTCTACGTCTTCTACGTCCTCTACATCCACAACATCTTCAATATCTTCCTCTTCAAAATCCTCACCTGCTTCAATTGTTCCGTCTGTTACTAAATCTTTAATAACATCCTCAATGAATCCTTTTAAGTCATCTTCTGACATATCTTCAAGGTCTATTTCCTCGTCGCTCATGTCATCTTTCATGTCTTCTTTTTCGTCTTTTTCGCCATCTAAAAAGCCTTCTTCTTCAGCATCAGTTCGAGCGTCTTCCTTAACATCGTCTTTGTCTTTCATTTCTTCTTTAACATCGTCGTTGTCTTTGTCTTTCATCTCTTCTGATACTTTCATAGATTTAAGTTCTTTTTCTAAGTCGTCTTTAGCGTCTTCGAATCCGTCCTTATAACCTTCTTGTTCAGCGTCTGTACGTTTGTCTTCATCCAATTCAAGTTCAGCAAGTAATTCGTCTAGGTTAATCTCGTCAAGCTCTTCTTTAGCTTCATCCATTTCTTCTTTCTCTTCTTTCATATCATCTTTAGAATCCATTTCTTCTTTAACGTCGTCTTCTTCATACTTTTTACCGTATCCTTCGTCAACGTCTTCTTTGTCCATTTCTTCTAATTTTGCAGAAAGCATAGATTTCAAATGTGGAGTAAAAGCCTCCTCAAGAGCAAGTTTAGCATTTGCGATAGCAGTTTCTTTAACAGCTTTAGCATCGGCAATTGCTTCTTTTAACAAATCATTGTTTGCCATAATCTCAAAATTTAAGTTTGTGAAATACGATTATTAGGAATCGTAATAGGGTTTTATTTATATCGGTGTCATATAAGATACTCATGACACATTGCGATTATACGTATATGTAGATTTAGTAAGATTACAAAACAGGACAAGATCCTTTAGAACAAAGTATTTCGTGTAATATTTTATTTACTTGAGTATAATCGTAAGTTATATTTTCTTTACCTTCTTTAATAATTTCGTGCATATAAGAACCGGGGTTTGAAGGTGTTGAAACAAAATCCCAACATAATAATTCAAAGTCATCTTGTACTTCCATTATTTCACCTCTTTGTTCTAGTGAACCCATACCTCTAGATGATACTCCTACTGTACACCCATTTTTAATAAGTTCTTTAAGTATATTACCTGATGGGGTTGGTAATATTTCAATCTTACCCATTACTTGAAGTCCATCCCACCAATATTCATTTATAATATGAGAAACATTTTTTAAGTTTACAACGGTAGATTCTGGGTGGTCTAATTCTCCCATGGAACGTCTTTGTTGGATAAGTTCATCGTACTTATCCATTTCACGTTGCCATAAATCTTTTGAATAATAACGACCATTACCATTTTTTACTTCAGCTGTTGCTAAAATGCCTTCAACTAAAATATTACCATTATCTTTATTAACATTTTCAGTTAGTAATGGGGATGACAATTTAAATGGGTTTACTTCTATTAAGAGAGATTTACTCATTATTTATTTTATTTTACAAATTTTCCATCTGGTCCGTCATCATACTCATCATCATTTAGATCATCTAAGTCTTCGTCTACCATTTGTTTATATTTTTTACCACACATTTTTTCATACATTTTTTCCATTCCAGCTTTTCTTTTTTCTAAAAGCTTAATTTCTTTTTGCATGTCTTTCATTTTCTTTTTATCAATTAATTCTTTAAGATTATCATCTTCATTAATTGAATTTACTCTATCTGATTTTTCATTAATGTGGTTCGATAAAAATTCTAATTGGGCTTCTAATTTTGTAACATCACCTGCTTTTCCTATTTCAGCTAATTTTGAATCAATTGATTCTTTTTTAGGTTTTTTAGCTTTTTTATCTTTAAGAGCTTTTTCCATTGATTCTTCTCTGTCTCCATCTTTGTCTACATCTGGGTAATCAGGTCTTGCTTCTTCTTCAACTCCTGCACTTTCATTTGATGCATCAATAGCTTCTTGTCTTGCATCTGTTGCATCACCTTCATCCATTGGTAATTCTTTTTCTTCACCAATAATATCATTTATTATAACTGTCCAAGGATTATGTCCTGTTGTTACAACACCACCTATATTTTCTTTAACAATTTCCATATTATTAGAACTGTCTTTTAACTTATCACTATATCCACTACCTCCATAGCTTTTACCATCATTTTGAGAAAGTTTTTGTTCAGTATAACCTAAACCTTCAACTCCAAATTGTCCTTCTTTTATATAAAATAAAGGATCTTTAGCTAAATTTTTAATTACTTTTTCCTGAATTTCTACTTTAGTCATATCAGGATTATTTTTCATCTCACAATAAAATCCTTTTAACAATTCTTCACCATTTACATTATTAATATTTTCTACTGATGGATTATAATCATAATTATGAGAATCAATATTTTCTAAAGTTTTATCTACTTTATAAGAAATTTGAAATCCTTCACCTTGAGGTTTAGCTTTTGATTCAGCTGGAATTTTATCCAATTCTTCTTTAGTATTAATTTTTTCTTCGGTATTAACAATAGGTTTTAATTCTTCTAAATCTCCTTTTTTTTCAGTTAAAAAATCAGCAAATTTAGTTTCAAAATCCGCTTTTGGAGAGGCTTCAAATGTAGTTACTGGATGTAAATCCATATAATTTTCATTTAGTAACTTATCTGTTAATTCCTTGTGTAATTGTTCTGGTGATTTCATAGTTTATTTATCTAATAATGTTTCAATATCTTTAAAATAGTCGCCAATTAAATCTGTTCCTCTAACTACAGCAAAACTATTTGGGTTTTCTCTGTAGTATTTTATAGTTTCAATTTTACCTTGGCGTAATAATTTTTTTACGTTTTCTAATTTTTGTTCGAGTTGATTAAAAGCTAATATTCTACTTTCTTGATATTTTTTAGCATCTTTTAATCTTTGCTCCTCGTTTTCTTTTATATTACCCTTATACATATTAAAATAATTTATTTACGTCGAGTCCTGAACCTTTTTGTACGTAGGTACCATCTTTAGTTTTAGGAACTAATTTATATTTAAATGCCTTTACGTAATAATTATCTTTTACCCCATCTTCTGTTGCCTTAGGACCTGGTCCTAAATCTTCACCTGGGTGTTTTGCATCTTCTTTAACTTTTTTTTTCTTTTTCTTAAATGCATATGGTGTAGCATATTGCATTCCTGTACCTGCATTAAAACTAGCTGATCCGGCTCCACCTCCAGTTGTAGACATTTCATCTATTTCTTCTTCCGATATTCTTGTAATTCTTTTGTATTCGTCTGGGTATTCATTTCTAAGGTGGGTTCTTACTTTATTTCTTAACTTACGAGATTCATCATAAAATTCTCTAAATTTATTATCATCTTTAGTTTTAACATAAACTCTTTTAGCTACATCAACTAATTCATCTAATTCATCATATAATAAATCATATCCAGGTAGTTGTTCAATTTTCCAACTTACAGCACCAGTTTCGGGATCAATTTTATAAATTGTAGATTTTGATTGACCATCAGCACTAATAGTAACTTGGCCTATTTCAAATCCATCTTTAGGTTTATTTAATTCTTTTTCAGCTTCTTTTTCAGAAGCTACTTTGGACATTTCGCTAAGTTTATATTTGAGAGCCATTTGCTGTTTTTATTTCGTTTACTAATTCATAAAAACGTAACAAATCAACTAAATTATTGTCTCCAACTTTGTCAGTTTTCTTTAATTCAGTTAAAAATTTAGATACTTCAGTAATTTTAATTTGTGTAACTTTATCTTTTACTAATTTATTAATTTTAGATAAAGTAGATTTTAATTCTGTTATTTTTATATTATAAAAATTTCTTAAATCCGGAGCAGAATCAACTGAGTTGATGTATTCCTTAAGTACTTGTTTTTGATCATCCGATAAAATATCATATTTATCGTTAAATTTTTCTAATAATACTTTATATGTAAGAGTTCTTACATCTTTATCATAGGTAGCAAATTCTTCTAATACTGTTTGTTTAGCATCGGGTTTAATAACTTTTTCAGTTAAATATTCTAATAAAGTAAGTTTACTATCAATAATTTGTTCCGTTGCTAGATTGTTATTAGAATTATATGATTCTATTAAAGTATATAAAGAAGCTAATTCTTTATAATTTTTTATTTTAGAACCAAAAAAGGATTGTAAATTATAATTCTTTTTTATTTCATTAATTAAATTATATTTTTGCCTCTTAATTGCTTTTCTATTTAGTTTATTATTTACTTCTAAAATAGAATTAATAACTAAAATAGCTTTGCCTTCAGTTAATACTTTAGATTTAATTACAGATTCATATAGTTTATATTCTCTTCCTAGTTCAGTTTTAACAAAATACTCTTTAAGAATATCAATAGCAGGTGAATCTCCACCTTTTAATGTATCTGCTGTTATTTGACGTACTAGTAGTTCAAATAATACTCCAGTATTTTTATATTTTGAATGTTTTATTTTCATCAAATTATATATTTATTTATAAATATTAAAAAAATTTTACTTCTTTAATTGATTTTCATCTAATAGTGAAGATGTATCTTTATCTTCTTCAAATACTAATTTTTTCTTATTTGGTTTGGGTAATGATTTAAATATATCTTTGTTTTTTAAATAAGTCATTCTAGCACTTTCTAAAGCTAATGGGCTTCCTCCTTTAAATTTTGGTCTAATAGAATCAGAATCATTTTTATCCGTATCTTTCATACGTTTAACTCCTAATCTATCTTTACCAAAATTATCATCTTGTGTATTACGTTTAACGTTAGTATCTTTTGGTCTTCCTAATTTAGGATCATCAGCCGCATATTTTTCAGGTTCAGGTACATTTCCTGGGTCTGAATACATTCTTCCTTTACCATATAATGAAGCTAAATCATGAGGAGTACCATATGATTTACCTGTTTCTACAGGATCATTACCTTCTGCTTCTATTTGAGCTATTCTAAATTTACGTTTAGCATCTTCTCTTACTAAATCTCTATATTCATCATATTGGTCTTCACTAAAGTGATAGATATTATCATAAATCCAATCAGATGGGACTAATCCTTGTTCTAATAATGTTGCGGATAATTCAGCTTTAGATTTCATTAACTCAATCCTTTCTTGATCATAAATGATAGAAGGGGTTGTCATACTAAGAGTAAAGTTAGTTAATGTTTCATCTGTGTATCCTTGTGTATATAAATGGACTAATGCAATTTTATTTAATTCAGATAAAATAATTCTTTGTATTCTATCAATTGTACGAGCAAACCTAATATCTTGTTGTGCTAATGTAGCTTTACCTTCTACACCTTCTTCATATCCTAAGAAGGCTTTTGGAATTTTAAGTGCGGCAAATAATTTACCTCTTAAATATTCTACATCTTGAATACCATCATATTGTAATCCTGGGGTAGTGTCTATTTTAGTTGTATTATCATTTCCACGAACAGGGATATAAAAATCCTCCATCATGTTTTGCATGTTATATTTTAAATTATATTCACCAGTTTTTTCATCCATAAATGGAGTACGTTTCATGGTTGAAATAGTTTTTTGCATAAATGTTTCTATTTCATTAGGAGGTATAGCTCCAACATTTACATAAAAAATTCTTTTTTCAGGTGCACGTGCAATTCTATGAATTAACATTGCATCTTCCATTAACGTATATTGTTTAAATAATTTTCTAGCCGGTTCAATATAAGCTCTACCATAAGGAAGATAATTAACATCACCTACTAACCTAAAATGAGCCATTTCATAATTATCAAATACAATTCCTGTTGTATCATCTGGGGTTTGGTTTACTGTATAATAACCAGAACTACTTGTTCCACCACCCGCATATCCTTCTGGTGCGTAAACATATCTTATTTCTTGGGGGTTTTCTTCATTAAATCCTTCTTGTCTTTCCATATGGTAAGCTGTATAAGGTATAACATTATATACACCAAATTTTTCTGCGATTTCTAATTTTAAGAAAAAATCACCATATTTACACATTTGACGAATCCACATCCACATATTAAATTCTATATTTAATACATCATAAAATAAATTATATAATATGTTTTGTATATCTTCATTAGCACTTCTAATTTGAAGTACTTCACCCATGTCATTTTTTAAAGTAGATTCATCAGCTAATATATCAAGGGCAGATGCAATAATGGCATCTTGATCCATTACATCATACTCAGAATAGATCATTGTTCTTAAATACTGGTAGTTTAAATTAAATTGTGCCCCATATAAAGATGATGGTGCCGTAGAATAAATTCTATTATATCTATCTATTAACGAATTAGTTTCATATTCACCACTAGATTGAATATGACCTGAATCTACTGTTTTAATTTGGTTCCCACCAACATTCCTAATAACTACATCAGTTGAAAATAATCTTTTTAATCTTGAAAATACGCTTTTATCAGCCATAATTTTATTTTATTGTTATAAATATTACTATAGAAGCCATCTAATGTCTTCTTTACCGTCCTTAGTATCTATATGATAAGGGTTATCAGATCCTTTTGAAAAATAACCACCTTGGTATGCTGTCCTATTTACTGTCATATTACTTAAGGCATTTTTTGTTGCTTGTAACCCTTGTTGTCTCATTTTAAGTGCTGTATCTCTAATATACATTGCAATACCAAATGACATTACTAAATCATCATTATATCCACTTTGAGCTTCTGCTCTATTGTTTCTCCATATAAAGGTTTTCATTTCTTCTATTAACCTTTTTGATTGTATTGTTACACCTTTATCACCAATGTATTCTTGAAATTTACCTATTATCATAGGTCTTGTTCTAGATGACATTGTAAAACCAGGAACCATTTTTGAATGATCTTGATATTTATCAAAATACGAATTAGAAGTTGGGGAGTCACTCTTTTGTGAATAATAAAGATTTGGGTACCCTCTATCTAAAGCAACTTGTATTGTTGCCCATCCAATATTAGCATTTTCTATTACTAGCATAGCTTCATTATATTCAGTAGCTAAACCTACTAATAAATGCCCATATTCTTTTGTACCTAACTGTCCTTTATATTCAGCAACTTGTGTATTATTTGCAACATCAATTACATGACAAGCTGAGTAATCTTTTCCATCTCCACGAGCAACATCCGCTACTACAACATAATCTCTTGTATAATCAGGTGATTCCCAAACCCATAAATTTTGATCAACACCTCTTCTTTCTAAGGGATCTTTTATATATGTTTTTTCATAAAAATCTATATATTCAGGATAAAATACAATATCACCAGAAGTTGAAAAATCACAATCACATTCTTGGGCCGCCATTCTAGGATCACCTAAAAGTTCATCTTGCCTTTTTCTCCATGCTTCATCTCTTTCTGGATGTACATACCAAGGTAATTTAATTGGCAAAAATTCATTTTCTGAAGATTCTGCTCTAGTCCAAGTTTGGTGAAACCAATTTCCTGTTCCATAAGGAGTTGATAATGCTATACAACCACCTCCAGTTGCTAATGTTTGTTGTGCTGATGCCCAAATTTCTCCAATATTTTCAATAAACGCAGCTTCATCAATTAATAATAAAGATACTGCTTCAGATCTACCTGCATCACTACTTGCAGATGTTGCTTTTATTTGGGATCCATTTTTTAACCTTAAATTTAGTTTATTATTTTCTGCTGCATCTATTTTAAGCCATGAAGGTAAATTTTCATACATAAATTTTACCTTTGTAACCATATTTTTAGCTGTTTCTTGTTTTGTTGCTATACAAAGTATATTTTTATCTTTATAGAAAGTCATCAACCATAAGGAATATCCAGCTGATAGTGTTGATATACCTAGCTGTCTAGATTTTAAGATAATTGAATAAGGATTATCTCTCATTAATTTTAATACTTTTTCTTGAAAAGGGAATAAATTAAATTGTATGCGTCCTCTTTGTGGGTGTTGTATATAACAGTATTTACGCATAAAATGCACTGGGTCTTTAGCGCATTTTAGATATTCTTGACGTATTACCTTTTTTAAATCAGACATATTATTTTAATAAGACTACTACACCGATAACAGCTACAATACCTGCTCCACCCATAAGTTTAGTTTTTAATTTTTGTTTTTTTAAATCCGCTTGAAGTCTTTTAGATAATTCTTGAGATAATGCTAATTGATCAGTTTTAGTTAACATTATAGATTCAAAATTTCCTACTTTAAAATCTAAATTTTTTATAACACTATCTTTTAAAACAATTTTTTGTTCTAATAATCTTATTTTACCTATACTAAGTGATAATTCTTCTTTAATTCCATCACCAGTAATTAAATCCTTAATTACTAATTTTGCTATTGGTTTCTTCAGTTGAATCGATGTACTGTCTGTAACGTTCTGTGAAAAACCTTTCAAGCTCATCATCATCAAAAGAATCAACGGCATTAACTTTTTCATTTACTTTCCATTTTAAAGTTCTTATTCTATTATCTTTAAGATCAATTTGTTGATCTAATTTTGATATTTGACCATTTAATGTATCAATTTTAAAAGTCAATTCGTCATTTATATGATGCAACGAATCAACTTTTTGTTCTAATGCTATTATTTTAGCATTGTAATCTTCAGTATAATCTTCCTCATTAGAAAATAATAGCCAAGCTATAATAACTAATAAAATAACAATCTTTAATGAATACAAAAACCTTTCGTTAAATTTCATATTTATTTATCTAAAATACTCTCTAACTCTTTTTTTAATTTAGTTTTATCTTTTAAGATTTTAACTAA
>Ga0209535_1002857_pt1 | contig 11215 bp, 13 predicted proteins | sample LinPmetageLP28_FD_184041 | JGI IMG/M metagenome (GOLD analysis project Ga0209535, IMG submission 184041) | Marine viral communities from the Pacific Ocean - LP-28 (SPAdes) (version 2) | ecosystem: Environmental > Aquatic > Marine > Oceanic | place: Pacific Ocean | collected 2009-08-22
ACAAATCCCCCTCCGAGATTCGATTGATTTACCGCAACATTCGTGCCATTGAGCTTGATAACACCACCAGGGCATGAATATTCAGTAGAGAAAACAATTGAGGTTACATTTGCTAGTGCAGTTCCAAGCTCAACATATAACCAAGTACCTGCCGCACCAGTTTGGCTATAAAGATAATTAGTTAAATCAGCATCAAAGGGATTGGTGGCAGCAAGCGAATCGGGAAATGTATTAGTTCGACCTGAAGTTGAGTAAGACGTGTTGGCTGTAGTTGTGGTTTTCATGCCAGAACTCCACGCCTGACTTTGATCCCAATCGGATCCTCCAGCACTTAAGTTATTAACAGTCCAGTTGTTGCTACCAGCAGCATCGTATCCAAGCGCAGCGTTTGAACTGTTGTCAGTGAAGGGGAGGTAAAAACTATTTGCTCCAGTTGCAACTGAATGACTAGCTAATGTCCAGCTTTGAGAGTCTACAAGTTGCCCATTAACTTTAATAGCATATATATCCACCGTTTGTGTGTTGCCATAATAAGCATTGCCACAGCTATCTAAAGTGATTGGATCTCCATCATGAAGAATGTAATAAGAGCCATTAGTACCTGATGGAGTAACCTGAGTTCCGTTTAAAAAGTGATTGTAGTTTTGTTGTTTAACCTCAACCTTATAAACACCAGTTAATGCAGGACTAAAAGTAACTGTTCCGATTGAATTGTTGTTATAGCCATTAGCACGAGTACCTTCATCGTTATCCCAGATATTGGCTTGCTGTGCAGAATCCCAACCAGTTTGAGACAATGAACTAGTTTGACTTGGGTATGTTGTTGCACCTGTGTATGTCCCAGCGTATTCAATAGGCTGCCACACACCGTTGTCATCAGTCTCACCAAAATCTGTTGGTGCTAATGCTTGACCATCGATGAAGTATACGTCGGCTAGGTAGCCGTTATACCAATATGCGTTCGCCCCAGGATCGTTGCCGATTTTATGTGTTTCTGCCTGGTTGACTCCTAAGGCTTGGTTTTGTGAAGGGTCGGCAGATGTACTAAATGAGGTTACCTGACTTCCATTTACATAAAGTTTAATTCTGTCACTAGCTGTGCCTTGGCTTGTATCTAGCACTACTACTATATGTTGCCACGCACTATGATCGCGAAAAACTTGATTTGTAACTCTATAATAAGCAGTAGCATTTTGAATAATCAAATAGCCAGCTGCATTAAAACCCCAGAAAAATTGTGATGTTGTTGAAGGCGACGCAGAAGATGCCCCAAACACTGCCGTATAAACACCAATCTGACTAAGTTTGATCCAGCCGGACCAAGTCCACGTCTTGCGATTACCTGCAGAACTCGGAGTTCGACTAAGAAAACTTGAATCCGAGGCGTTGAACCTAAGACTACGCTCTATCTCGTAGTCACCTCCTTGTCCAGAGGCACCAGCGAGTATATTGCTTCCTATGAAACTCATGAGTAATTAAGGGTTGCGACTGAGTGAATTGATGTAGAGCTGCGTACGATGTAATCGATACGATCTACCTGACTAGCTCCGGTTGAAAGTGTTGGTGCGGCTCCGCCTGCCCAATCCCAATAAGATCCCCACGCAGCTGTACGACTTCCTGTTCCATCTTGTGTTACAAAGATTGAACCTGATTGTCCAGCTGTAATGTTTGTTGGATTTGCAATTGTTCTATTGCCAGCGAGTACTACAACGTAGTTATTCGAATCATTTAAATTCGGTGTAATGGTTGACCCATCTGTAAGTGTTGTAATTTCTGCACGTTGTCCTGCTGTCCAAGTGTTAGCTGCAGATAGAGAGACACCTCCACTTGTAGCAGCTGCGACAAATGCTGTAGTAGCAATTTGTGTTGTATTAGTCCCACTACCAGCAGTAGGTGCTGTAGGAGTACCTGTAAGGGCCGGGCTACTAAGCGGTGCTTTTCCAGCTAAATCTGTAGTTACAAATGCTGTAGTAGCAATTTGTGTTGTATTAGTCCCACTACCAGCAGTAGGTGCTGTGGGAGTACCTGTAAGAGCGGGACTAGCAAGTGGTGCTTTTCCAGCTAAATCTGTAGCTGAAGGAATAGCACTAATTGCAATCTCAACATCGCTTCCACTGTTGTCATAAATAATTGCATCTGATTTAATCTTTCCGTAAGCCATTGAATTAACCTTTAATTACTGTATAAGTTGATGTAGACGGAACTGTAAGAACAATTCCAGATGCAATAGCCATTGTTCCCATTCCACCTGCATTGACATTTGCACTTATGGTTGTATTTGTTGTCAGGGTTGCTGGTGTCTCAAGAAACCCTGAATTGCCAGATTCAATGGCGCTAAATGACAGAACTCCGCTTGTATCACTGACAAGTGCTTGACCTGTTGCAGTTGGTAAAGCAGTAGGGAGAGTTAGTGTATATGTTGCACCAGCCGAATGGGCCGGTCCTTTAATTTTAACACCGTGATTATTATTCTCACAGTTTAACTTTAATTGTCCTGAGCCACGATTTGAATTACCTTTGACTACTAATACGCCTAATCCGTGGGGATCGAGGTTTATATCTCTATTGCTACTTGATGTAACTATAGAATATGTCTGCATGTCAAGGTTTGAGTCAAGAGTTATATTCCCAGTTACATTTCCAGTTAAATCACCTGTAACGTCTCCGGTTAAATCACCTGTAACATCTCCAGTAACACCGCCGGTTACGTTACCTAGAACATTTCCAGTAACATTTCCAGTTAAATCACCTGTAACATCTCCAGTAACATCGCCGGTTACATTACCTAGAACATTTCCAGTAAGACTACCAGTAACGTTTCCAGTTACATTACCAGTAATATTACCAAGAAAATTGGTTGAAGTAACGCTTGTTAAGCCATTTAATGTGGTATCTAAGTTTAAAGTTACTTTATCAGTTGCCCCAACTACTGAAGTAAGGTTATCTCCACCTGTTACTGTTAAAGTGTCACCACCGTTAATAGTTTGAGTGTTTGTGCCATCACTTAATGTGAACGATGTGTTAATTGCTGCTGTAGTTGCTGCTGTAACTCTACCTTTTGCATCTACTGTTACAACTGGGATTGCTGTACTACTACCATAATTATTGGCAGTCACACCACTGTTTGCTAATGTAAGTGCACCAGTTACATTACTTGAACCATCAAATACAGCTGAAGTGTATGTAGCATCACCTGAAATAGCGATTGTCCTAGCAGTTGCTAATTTTGTGGCTGTATCTGCATTGCCGGTTAACGTACCAGTTACATTACCTGTTACATCTCCGGTTAATGCACCAGCTACATTACCAGTTACATTACCTGTGACATTGCCTGTTACATCACCTGTTAAATCACCAGTTACATCACCTGTTGAATCCCCAGTTAAAGTACCTGTTACATTACCAGTTAAATTACCAGTTACGTTTCCAGTTACGTTTCCAGTTAAATTACCAGTGACATTACCAGTCAGGTCACCAATCTTAGGTCCTGCTCCAGCAATTCTAATAATGTCGTTATTCGAATTTTTTAAAAATATAGCTGGATCTGTCTGACTGTAATTAATTGCAACTTCGCCATATTCCATTTGGTCAGTTGAAGGTTGCTTTGCAACACTACCTTCAAGGACATTGCTTCGTTTCAGTTGAATCTTCAATTTTACCTCCAGCTAACAAGCTCTAACGTGGTTAATAAACCACTTATTTATTGTAACTAACTCTTATTCATTGAAGATCTTTGAAGGCGTGATGGATTTCCTCTTCCAGTTGCCTCTGACATATTTTTGCTAATAACTGTTGGTAATGAAGCAGGCTTTTTGCACAGCTTTTTAGATTATCTTTTAATGCATCTAAGTCATTGCATTCATCAACTTCTGTGTTTATAATCTTAAGCTTTAACTCCTTTTCCAGTGGCATTTTAAAGTCATCCGAATTAAACATAGTTTTGCTAAATAGTGGTTTTATGCTTATATTTTAAATGTTTTGGTGTGTAATCTATCTTGTTAAAATCATCTAAAAATTATTATTAAATAAGGCATAGGCAAGTTCGACATCATCCAAATTTAATCCCTGCGCCAAAGCAAAGATAATTTCTAATCCTGTAATTCCACCACGTTTATATGACAGATTAAATTCACGACCAACATCTTCAATCTCTAATTTAAGTTTTTTGTCAAATGCTTCTCTTGCTTCTAGTGTCGGATATTTGTTTGGTTCTTTTACTTTTATTCGTTCTACAAACATAGCAGCAATAGTATGTTTACACATTTTAAAACTCATTTTATGTTCTGTAGATTCCCAGCTTTCTACAAGACCAGCAACTCTAAATATACCTGAAGCTTCATAGTCTGCCTTTCCCATTACGGTAGGTAATGGGTATTGTCGTTGTCTATTTATTTTTCTCAGACCTTCATCCTGTGTTGATTGTGGTGCTCGCAAGATAGCTTGTGAATGATTAGGACAACTGCAGGCGTAAATAGTTGCAGGCACTAATGCTGTACCCGCTGTAAATACTTCATCCATCCAAGGATTCACATCAGTATCAATCCTTTGCCATACAGCCGTTCCTGGGGCACCGGGTGGATGGTAATAGTTACCGTCATATGAATCAACTGACTTTTTAGTAAAACTCCAATCAGAAAATATTAATGTCCCATTACTGATAGATGATGTAACCCTGAACTCAGATTTGAAAGGTACTGAAATTAATATAATATCTGTTGAAGTTTCTTCTACTCCAAGAATTGTAAATGGCATTACTGTATATGACGCAATAGATACTTCACCTTGTACCACCTCTGCCGTTAGATATTGTCGTCCATAAAATCTTTGGTAATCTTCTTTTTGAAAAGTGTATTTACCTTTAAGTACACATGTTCCATTTGATGATGATACTATTTTTGGTAGCTCTGCTATGTCGTAAAGAGCCGTCGTGAGTTCTGTTGTACCTGGATCTAGTATGTCAACTGTCTGTGATGTTGTTGTATCGTTTACCTCTGTCTCAAAAAAATAATCACTGTCTGCCCAATTTAAGCTACTTATCGAACTTATACTTTTTTCCTTATAGAAGTTATCAACATACACAATTTTGCCAATTAATGATTGATACGTTGTAAGTGGTGTTACACCAGTACCATAGGTCAAACTTGACTTCGGCAATGTAACTCTCACACTCGACGCTTTATTAGTACTCTTCCCAACAAATACAGCAGGATGATTTAAAGAAGTAAGTACGTTTTTTAAAGTTGCCTCAGTCTCACCATCTGTTAATCGTTCTCCATTCATTCGGAGTAATAAACGAGCAGCTGTACCTGCCGATAGCTTTGCCCATATTTCTCTATTTTGTCTTTGCTGAACATACTGAGTAGTGTTATTGTAGACCGCAGTTATCTGACCAATATCTGGTTGTGAAACTGTTGTACGTTTAAGTACATAATGGTTATTGCTATCTGCTTTTTTCGTTGCAAATTTATAACCTTCAAACTCTACATCGATTTCATAGTCCGTCCCTTGATATAGTTTGGTATTTATTTTTGTGTCTGAATATGTTTTTCCTTTTTTGTTGTATGTCAGCAGTTTGGACCATGCTGCATTAATGTAATACTCATATCCTTTGCGCCATTTAGACCAATCACTATCTAAGTTATATTTTTCAATAACTGTTCTGTGAACTGAAGATCCATATTGACGATTACTCGGATATGTTCCTGGTGCACCAACACCTTTACCTTTATCTACTCTCCCACTTCCTTTAAAACTGAGCGCTTTAGGATTCCCAAAACCGTTCTGCTTTCGTGGCATGGCTTAATTAGAACCAGCCTCCCTGGCATCCTAAAAGGGGACCATCAGTGACGTTGCTATTAGAGTCACGTGCAGCCCATAGTGCGTATCCTTTAGGAAGGTACAAAGCACTATTCTGTGCATTACTTCCTACCTGCGGTACAGGAGTTAGTGTCTTTGGCATGTCAGCATAACGAACAACATTTCCAATAGTTGTTGCTGATGTTAAGGTGCCAATATAGTTAGCTTCTGACGGACGTAGGTAATCTCTTGCAGAACTAATGTACAGGTTAACCTTATAAGCTGTGGTGCTTCTTGCAATAGCGTAGATATCTTCAATGATTGCTCCATCGGTAGATACAGCATCCACTAGTAACAAAGCAGTGTTTGTACCAGAAATATCTAATCCATTGTTAGTTGAGCTATCAAGTTGAACTACATAGTGTAGTACCTGATCAACTAATAAAGGTTGTTTATTTGTAGATGTTGAAGCCATTATGCCTTACCTTTTTTAGAATTGTCTCTTTGCCCAGTTTTAATTGGAGTTTGACCTGGCGTAATATTTAAATTAGCCATCATTGGGCCTCCAGTTGAACCAGGAAGATTAGAAGGTAATGCTCCTGGCATTGGGGTTGCTACACCTGTCATACCCATGGGTCCTATAGGCATTCCTTTTGATCCAGGCATCTGAGCTAATCGGCCACTTTCCATTGCCGCTGGAATGTCGCCACTAATATTTTGAGGTTGTAATCCATATTGGTATCCTCCATTTTTACCTCTACCTGGTGGTTGATTTTGCTGTAGTGGTGAACGGGGAATATTTCTTGGATTTAAAATCCCTGTTCCAACTTGAGTTAGATTGTTTAAACTTAAGTCTCCGTAGAGGCTTGTTGGAACAACTGGTGCACTCGTTGCTTGCTGTACTGGATAAGGGTTGTTTGAATCTCCTCCCATACCTCCGGGAGCGCCTGGGATCATAGCTGTTGATTTAACAATTTTCCCTAGTTCAAAATTTGGTCCCATTAACGAGTGATTATCTCCTTTAGCCATCAGCTCATCCTCATTGTTTGTGCACGATTGTTGTTCCCAGCAGCAGCATTACCTGCTTCTTGATACAGAGCCAACCGCTTTTCTAGCGCAGCAGTTTCCATATCTTCTGGATTCTCTTGTGGAGTTTCTTTCTGAGAGCTGTTTAACTCAATAGAACCTGCTTGATCTCTTTCTTGAGTGGCTGGATTATTAGCTACTTCATACTGAGCAGGATCATCATTCATTACCTGAATGCCAAAGATAGAAGGATTACCATCACCTTGAGCAATTGCTTGCTTTAATAGTTGCCGATAATCTCCTTCCTGGCTATTCATTGTAAGTTTTTGAGTTCCACCACTTACTGGTCTCATAATTAACTATAAAATTCTCTACAACTATTCTACACTTAACGCCAATTCATGTTGAGGAATATTCTACTTCCGACAGCTGTATCTGCTGGACCAGGTACTGCTAATATAAATTCCGAACCAGCTCGTTCAAAGGAATAGCGTCTTACTTCGGGTCGCCTGTAATTAGGAACATAAAGTGTTTCTGCCAAACGATCACATTCTCTAAGATAGATTTCTCTAAAGTACTCATCACCCTTGAGTGGATCAGATGTGCTGATTGTTCTTTCAACATCACCACTAATCATTTCCTGCCTTGACGGATTAAGGATCCTGGTGCCTCCAGGCTCAAAGTAATCATCAGGAATTGCAGCACTAGCTTTCCATGCAATATCACATCGTTTTACGTGATAAACAATTTCGTTGTACCAAAGCTCATCGGGTACTAACGCCATTGCCTCTTCCACTCGTGATCGATCACCAGCAGGGATTTGAGCACCTGCATTAAAACCTAAGTGATAACGTACTTTTGATTTCAGATTTTCATCAAGTTCCATTCTTTTAACCTATGGTGTTGTTGTATGCAGTAGTTAAAAGTCTTTCTAATTCCATAGCTTCTGAGTTACTTAATTCTTGACCCATTTGAATCTTGGCTAGATATTGCGCTTCAGGTGATTCCTGAATCATTAGCTCTCTTGTGCCTGCACCTAACGCTCCACCAAGGATTGCACCTACTAAGCCTCCCGCAAAACGTGGACCCGGTCTTACTGCATTACGCAATATCTGCCCTGGAGAACGAGTTACTGCTGCAAGTCCAGTACGCGTTAAGCCTTGTCCTGCTGCAAGTCCATCTTTAATTTTGTTTATTAATTTGCCACCTGTATGTATTCCTGTTACTCCTAACGAACTACCTAACCCGGCTCCAATAATTGCAGCAGCTTCTGGAGACAAACGTTCTTCTTCTTTTTGCTGCGCTCTAGCTAAAAGAATATCTTCAATACTTGGAGCCATTGCAATTTATTATCGTTACTCTTCCTAGTTTAACTAATAAAGATTAAGTCTTCTTCAATCAATTGATCCCAGTTAACCCGTGGGATATTTTCTAGTTGCTTGAGATTAGCAAAGCGCTCACCACTTAATGACATTCGTAATTCAACTATCTTTTTAGCTGTTGCAAATCCTACTCCAGGTAGTCGTTTGGCAATCTGTTCAGCAGGTGCTGCATTGAGATTAAGCCTTGTATCTTCAATAGGAACAACAGCAATTGGGATCTCTTCTTCTGCCACTTCTAGTTCAGGCGCAATAATCTTTGCCATTCGCCCTTTATCTTTGTCATAAGGTACGAGCTGCTCTAATGTCATAAAGGTAACTTGACCAGCAGCGTCTTTTACCATTGCAAATTCTTTATCATGCTTACTGACGAATTCTACGAGTTTACCTGTTTTAGAGTCTTGGTATAATTTGTGATCAGCCATATTTTTAGGGTACACTTCTTTTATTATAGGCACAAAAAAAGCGTCCCGTTAGAGACGCTTTAGTTACTGATATTTGATTATCAGGTACCTGAACCAGCTTCTGTAGCAAAGGGGACGTGTGCGTCCTCAATGTCTGGAGCAGCTGCGGGGCGGTAGTAACAAACTTCAACCAAGATGGCAGAAGGTGATAAACGATCGGCACCAACAGAAGGATTCTGTTCTGCAATATTAGCTGCAGAAGTAATCACTTGAACAGCAGTAGCTGCAGAAGTACTGATGGGAGTACCATTCAGCAGACTGAGCATTGGTGATGTTGCACCATTAGCAGGATAGAACTTATCTGAACCTGCAGTCAGGGTGATTTCACTACCGGTATTACCAGGAGCGTTTGCACCAAGAGCTTTAATTTTGATCGTATCTGCAGCAGCATTGGCTTTAACACCAGGTGCTGAAATAGATGTGCGATATACAACAGAATTTGCAGGGATCTCAAACGCTTTATCCAGCCGTGGCTTGTCATCTTGGCGCATGTCAGGAGACAGCACCTTCAGATTGTAAGTGGCGGCGGATAAAGAACCACCTGACAGATTACTGTCAGTATCTGGATTAAGAACTAAAGCACCAACGATGCGATAGAACTCAATACCAGGAAGAGCCTCAACACCCTGTTCGCGATATGCGTTCAGGTGGGCTACGTAATTACCGGGAAAAATAGTACTCATGATTAGTTACCTCAATATACGAAGGAGTAACCAACCGTGATGAAATCCCTATTAAGGGTTTCAAAACCGGCGAACAAGCTCCAAATCATAATGATGAAACGACTGAAGTCGTCGTTGTTATTCAGCAAGATTTGAGCGTTGTTACCACCAATACCAACACCGACAGCTTGTGGGCCGAAGAACACTAACTGAGCTGCACCGTAATCAGCAGCACCAGCAGCTTGATCGGCAATGACCAAGTTGTAGGAAGTTTCAGGCAGGTTGGTGGACTCGAACCAACGGACACCCTCAAAGAGGAAGCCAGTAGGCATGACGGGTTGACCAGCAACAAAGCCAGCTTGACCGTAAGCAGGGCCCATTCCTTGGAAGAAGTTGGCGTTAGGGGCTTCTGCAGGGTTCATAGGATTAACCATCCCAGTACCCGGATAGCGAGCAATCTCGCGGAAGTCAGAGTTCTGACGCAGATGCATCATTGCGGTTGGATCCACGATGCAACGGTAGTAACCATCAGCGAAGGTAGGAACGTTGCGCTTTCGCATGTCCTTGACAACTTCGAGAAGGTCTGTCTTGACATCGAACTTACCGGATTCACCAGCAGCGTAAGTAACACCTAAGGTGCCACCTGCTCCGCCTTTGGCTTTGTCACCAGGCAAGTAATATCCACCTTGATCAGATGTTGCTTGACCAGCTGCTTCTGCTTTCAGAAGTTCGTTGGCAAACACACGATCACGCCAGCGGCGATAGTCATCAAGCAGCGTTAAGCTACCGATGGATTGGTGGAAGACATTTAAATTTCCTGTATCAAGCAGCAGACGCTGAGCAGTGATCAGGGTTTCGCGAGCCACCTTGAAGGTGGAAGGCTGAGATGCGTCACGGGAATCGGCGGGGCCTGTGTACTCACGGAGAGTAACGAGCACCTTGTCCTTGACGATGTTGCGTGCGGATGCGGATCCAAGTGTTTGGTCGGCGGTCCGCTCACGGGACTCCTTAGTGCCAGGCTTACCCCAGAAGCGATAACGATCAAGCTGCACGGTCTGACCCGGTTGCTTGGAAAAGTCATGTACAACTACTGGCTCAACTGCCATCTCAATGATGTAGGCAGGATGAGGACGGTAAAGTTCAGCACCAAGAAGCTTCGGAAAATCATTATCAATCCACATTGGATCGTAACTCCGTAAGCTAAAAGGTTTATAAGTGACCTCGACTTAGTCACATATATCGATATTAATATTAAACGTTATACTTATGTACATGTACCCTAATATCTTATGGTATGGATTTTATAAATGATGACATATGGAAACCCATTCATACTCTTTCTGGGTTTGAATGTTGCATTGAATACTATATAAACGATGCTGGTCAAGTCAAAAGCACAAAAGGTGTAATTGAACGAATATTAAAACAGCGTGTCAATAAAAATGGCTATGCACAAGTAAATCTTACGCAGCGCATTGGCAGAAAGCAAACAATTACAACTACCGTTCATAAATTAGTAGCACTTGCTTTTCTTGATACACCTCTTGCTAGTCCAGGTAAATTAAAAGGTTGCAGTAGAATTCAGCACCTTGATGGTATAAAAACTAACAATAGAGTTGGCAATCTTAAATGGACTAAAATAGAAGAAAGCGATAATTAATTACATGTCTGATAGTCTTGTGCTTTCTGGTGATTCAACAGTTAAAAAGCATATTGGTAGTGAAATGGCTTTAACACGTTCAAAGCGTGGTGGAGTTACACATCAATTAAAAGAATGGTGGCGGGGTAATGGAGCTAGTACTTGTTATGGTGAGTTCACGGTTTTCAATGTGACAACAGAAGCAGGGACCGTCAAGCTTGCATTAGGTTCATCAAGGGGGACTAATAT
>Ga0209535_1002858_pt1 | contig 11214 bp, 9 predicted proteins | sample LinPmetageLP28_FD_184041 | JGI IMG/M metagenome (GOLD analysis project Ga0209535, IMG submission 184041) | Marine viral communities from the Pacific Ocean - LP-28 (SPAdes) (version 2) | ecosystem: Environmental > Aquatic > Marine > Oceanic | place: Pacific Ocean | collected 2009-08-22
AAGAATGACGAGAAGATTAGGAGACGCTTTAGATTTAGCCGCAAATGCAGAAGCTATCAGAAGACAAGATCTCCCTGCAGAAGATGCAGATGGAAATTTAGGGGCAAACGAAGTGTATGAAATGTATTCAACAGCTTTGAACGCAGCTAGAATGTTAAGCACAGGAGGAAATGAAAATGCCTCTCGATTAGCTTACGGGTTTGCAAGAAGTCTTCTAGATGATTTAGACGCATCCCCCTCAAACGATGTTGCTTACAACACTGCAAGGGCATATTCAAGAGCGCTCAACGATGCTTTTACACGAACATATGCTAATGAATTATTAAGAAACGACAGAACCGGAAGAGCAAAGATAATGCCGGACGAGGTCGCAAAAAGAATTTTTAGTGCTGACGCCGGGTCATTACGCGTTAAACAATTAGATATGATTGGACAGTTTGATTTAACGCAAGCTATGACCACATTGTCCGAATTAAGCGGTAATCCCAATCTGCAAAAAACGCTTGATCGAGCTTTTGCTTATTCGAGGGATGAAGAGACCGGAATGATGAATCCCGTTAGGCTAAATAGATGGTTAGGTAATAATCGAAAAAGTTTATCCAAATATCCAGAAGTTCTCTCAAAAGTTGAGGAGGCTGTTAAAACAACTTCAAGTATTCGAGGCACTCTTGAAAGTATGATAAGACAAATTAGGGCAAAGACAATTGACCCTCAAACAGGAAAAACAAGTCTTCCGGCTTTACGAAAGTACTTAGCAGATCCCGCTAATCAAGATATGCTCTCCGCAATGCCTGCTTTTAGAAGGGATTTAGAAAAACTTGAAACTGCTCAAAATCTTTTAGACGAAAATGCACAAAAGATAAGAGAAAGAAGAGACGATTTAAAAGATACTGTTTCGTTTATGGATTTACTTCCGTCAAGTACAGAGAGTCCAACTTCGGCGGCGGCAAAAGCCATTTCTAATAATAATGATAAACCCATAAAAAGTTGGAATAGCCTTTTAAAAGTTGTAAAAGACGCTCCCGAAACATGGCAAAGCGGTGAAGTGGTTCATACAAAAGAGGGTGCTATGAAGGGCCTTAGAACTGCTTTTATTGAAGCTGTTATGGAGAAATCCGGAGGAAACAGTTTCAGTGCACGAACTTTTTATGATGAACTATTTACACCTCATAGACGTTCTAAGGTTTCCTTATTTGATTGGATGAAATCAAACGATGTATTAGATGAGGGCCAAGCCGATAGATTAAAAACAATGGCAACATCCTTGGTTAGAATGGAGTCGTTTTCTGTCTCTGATAATATTGATCTCCAAGGCTTCGAAGAGACCGTGGGTCCAATGATGGATTTTTATCTTAGGATTGCCGGTTCTGCGGCAGGTGCTAGAATGCAGAGTTTAATTCCGGGGGATACTGGAGCGGGTACTTTGGTTGCCGCGGGTGCCGGTTCTAAAGCTTTTAGATCTGTATATGGTAAAGTTTTTAAAGACATGCCTGAAGAATTTAAAATGGACGTAATGACCGAGATGTTTGAAAAACCTGATTTGTTGGCAACGATGTTGGCTAAAGGAAAAACAGAAAGAGAGCAACAAGCCATTGCTAAAAGTCTTTTGCAGAAATTAGTAAACGGTGGTTTTATTTCAACAACCGAACCTGTGAGAAGAGCTATCCCGCCTGTTGTACGGGAAAGTGCAGAAGATGTAGACTTAATGGACCCACGGGGCGCGGACCAAATTCCTTCAAACGATCAAGGCGCTTCGCTCAATCAAGCGCCACCTAACTTGCAGTCTGTAGTACCTCCCACCACTCAGGCTCAAGCGCTGAGTTCCGCGGCATCTGGTTCAAACCCCCCGAATCCAAATGTCCGGACTCAGTACGCATCTCTATTTCCAAACGATCCAATTTCGAGTATGATAAAACAACCAACACAATCCTTCCGCCGTGGCGGATTGGCAAGTTTACTGGAGTAAGACATGGGTTTCTTTCAAAACTTAGCAAACGATCTAGCAATGGGTTTCGGAGGCAAGGCTAAAACTAAAGACTTTGAGGCTCGCACCGCACGGACCATAGCTCGGCAAGAAGGATTTTCTGATGTTGGACAGAGTAAAAGAGCTTTAGATTATATGACACAAAGAGGAGTTTCCCAAGCAGACCTTGGCAACACCGCAGCGTCCACGGCTCCCGGTTATACTAGCATACGAGACCGGTTTGACGGTGGCGGCATGGGCATGTCTGGTGCAAGATTTAGCAGCGGCGACGTGTCTAGCTTTGACAGGGATGGTGATAATTATATTTCAGAACAAGAGTATATCGCGCAAGAAAATAACCCGTTGTACCAAACTTCCACGGAGCGGGGCATACCGTCTCTCTCTAATCGCTTTGTGGGGGCCAGACCGTTGGGTTCTTACGCCCAAGAAAGAAATCTTTTGCAAAATACAGGGGTGCCCGGTACAAATATCGGCACCTCCGGTCCGGCGGACTATCTTATGGGCGGAGGGTTTTTAGGTAACATTCTGCGTGGGGACAAGCCTAGCACAATGCAACTAGCGAACCCTCTTATGGAACGAGATGCATTGATGACGGCAGAGGCAGTAGATGCTGCGGTTCCGGTGACAACACGACAAGAGGGTCCTTTAAGGGTTGAAGGGCCGGGTTTACGGGACAAACTTGATATTCCCGTAACAACGCGACAACAGGGAAATTTAAGAGTTAAACCGGAAACAGATTATTTAGGTAGGTATACTAACGCGGCTCCTAACTATGCCAGAGGCGGGATAGTGTCGCTCATGAGACGATAATGGAAGAACTGTTTCGAGACGTAATACGAGAAGATCTTCTGGCAGAGTTTAATCGTGGTATGGAAAAAGGTTTGCCTCAAGAAAAAATAGATACAAATATTCGTTATTTGCGTCGTCAACTTGAAGAGAAATACGGAATACCCTTTAGCAAAGCCGAGGGTGGCGAAATTTATAAAGGTGTTGGCTCACTAAGTGAAGTAGCTAAAAACATGAATAACGGTGGAGTAGCGCAATCTTTGGACGCAGAGGTAGAAGCCTTAATTCCCGCTATAATTCAAACAGAAAGCAACAATGATCCTAGAGCGGTAAGCGAAGACGGTGCTATAGGATTGATGCAAGTCTTACCAGAAACGGCTATGCTTCCCGGTTATGGTGTTCCAAACATTTTTGATATTGCGCGTGAGCAAGGTTTTGACGTTCCGGAAGAATCAATAGGAATGGCAAAGAAACTGTTATTCTCTCCAGATCTTAACGTAGATTTTGGCTCCAGATATATGAAAGCCATGCGCCGCAAATTTGACACAATGGAAGATGCCCTTCGCGCTTACAATGCCGGACCCGGAAACTTTAACAAATATCTTAAAAGCGGGCGTGATTTAAGTTCGCTTGATGATGAAGCTGTTAATTATCCACTAAAGGTAGCCGCAGCAAACCAAGGCATCAACCCTAACGAACCCGCTGAATATGAACGTTTCTCTGATTCACCAGAGGCTTTTTCTACTTTTATGGATACAGCTTCAGAAGAAAGACCTATGAGAGTTCCAAGACCGCCTTTAAAACCGACGATGAGCGAAAGATTGTTCACGCCTCCCGCGCCACCCCAAATGCCTAGTAGTACGCAAGAAGAACAAGATCAAAAAGAAGTAATCGAAGAAACTGTAAGAGATGTAGTTAAGCGTCAGCCTTTACAAGAGAAGTACTCTATGAAGGGCATAGAACAGATGCTTACTGGAACCATTGGCGAGTCTCTTCTCCCAAGACTGTTTCAGCGAGATTAACTTTACTTTTCAAAGCACTAAGTATCTTTTCGTCTAACGTATCTGGCGAAACCAAATCAATATAAGTGACAGGGTTTTTCTGACCAATCCTGTGTGCTCTGTCCTCGGACTGTAGGCGTATCTCCAAATCATAACTGTTTGAGAAGTATATCACCGTTGTGGCGGCAGTAAGCGTAATACCATAACCCCCTGTACGCGGCTGACCAACAAAGAAACGTAAAGGATCTTTGGAGTCTTGAAACCTATCAACAGTCTCTTGCCGCATGTCTTGGGCAGTATCGCCATAATAAAGTGCGACTGCTTCAGGCCCAAAGCAGTCGCGCAGGGCAGAATATATACGTTGGATATCGTGGGTATACGATGCCCAAATTATACATTTTCCCTGAAGCTCTTCCGTAATGTTAAGAAGTTCGTCAAGCCTATTGCTTTCCAAGCTTCTTGTTTCACCCACATCAGGAGTGAAATGCCCACAACTTATTTGTTGCAGACGCATAATCTGTGTTAAAACGCTTGTCGTTGTCGCCAACTCCCCGTCTTCAAGCATTGCAAGCGCCATGTCTTTCATCTGGTCATACAAACGCTTCTGTTCGTCCGTAAGGGCGACGTAGCGCTTCGTATAAAGCTTGTCTGGTAAATCAAGGCACTCGGACTTTAAAATACGTTTACTGAACTGTACGAGCCTCTCATTGAGTTCCTCTAATCTACGGTATCCAACAATCTCCTGAAAGGATCTGTGGCCCATCTTCTGTTGGCGAACGATAGCGTATCTGTTTTGAAAGGCAAAGTAACTGTTATACCCCAATGCTTTTTCTTCAAGAAAGCTGCATTGACTAAACAAATCCATAGGACTTTTTGTAATTGGAGATCCTGTAAGAATACGACGATACTTTGCATACTTCTGTAATACCTGTAGATTCTTCGTTCTAGCGGCTTTACGGTTTTTGATCGTAGTGCTCTCGTCCACAACCACAATGTTTTCGGGGTTTTGTACAAGAAAGCGGCCCGCTGTTCCCGCGCCACGGGTCGTTGACAGAGCCTCTATATTCATTACAAAGATCTTAACACCAATGAAATCTTCCATAACGAAGTTTTCTAATCTTCTGCCAAAACCTTTGGTTCTCTTTGGTTCCCATCTAAGGATGTCTCGTTGAATACGATCAGGTAAATGTGTAGGGATCTCACCCTTAACCCAATTGTCATACACACCTTTAGGCGCAATAATTAAAGCAGCTTTAATAAGTTCTTTCTCGTAAAGCATTCCAATATTATCGATTGCAACTTTAGACTTTCCTGTACCCATTTCCATAAAAAGAGCGTAGAATTCTTTGAACCATGATTCTTTAATCGCATCAGATTGGTGTTTAAAAGGCTTCGTCTTATATTCGTAATCCATAATTTTCTCCTTGACTATGCGATAGAATAAGAATATATGGGAATTTGTCAAGACCCCCAACAAGGGTCTCCAACAACGAAACACGGAAAACGAAACATGATAAACGATATACTTGACATTATGGAACAGGACTTTGAGTCCACCATAGCAAATCCCCTAGAAAAAACAAACAACACTGCATTAGCTACCGTATCAAAGTTAGCTCGTGCTATTTCTGCAAAAAGCGCAGAGGTACAATCTTTGGATGAACAGCTAAAAGCTGCCAAGAAAGAGTTGTTAAAGCTAACGGACGAAGACCTGCCTGCCTCTATGACAGAAATAGGTCTTGCGTCATTTACCTTGGACGATGGTTCCAAAATAGATGTTAAACCGACGTATGGTGCCTCTATTCTGGTTAAAAACCGTCCGGCTGCTTATGAATGGCTTCGTGAAAATGGTTATGATGACATCATAAAAAACACAGTGTCTTGCGACTTTGGACGTGGAGAGGACGATATGGCATCTGCTTTTGTTGCCCTAGCGTCAAAAGAGGGCCACGTCCCAAAACAAGATACGGGTATTCATGCACAAACCCTTAAAGCTTTTGTGCGTGAACGTGTAGAAAATGGGGATGAATTCCCTATGGATTTATTTAGCGCGTACATTGGTCAACGCGCTGTTATTACGAAAGGGAAAAAATAATGGGAACTAAAGTAGCACCAAAAAAAGAAACTAATGTCGTAGAGTTTGATATCTCTATGATGGAAGCCGACGCAGGCGTTGGCGTAGCAAACATGGGACAGGACGATCTTGCGTTGCCCTTCCTTAAAATTCTTTCTGGTCTCGATCCTTTATTGGATGAGCTAGAGGAAGCAAAGCGCGGTGACTTGTATAATACAGTCAGTGGGCAGATCTCTAAGGGCAAGGAGGGCGTTTCTTTAATTCCTTGTGCTTACCAAAGGCGTTTTATTCAATGGGCACCTAGAGGCTCTGGAACTGGAGCGCCAATTGCAATCTTTGATACAGAGTCGGATTGTCCGAAAGTGGAGCGCAGCAAAGACGACAACAAGGACTACGTTGTTGGGGGAGACGGCTCCTACATTGAAGAGACGCATCAGCATTTCGTTGTAATCGTTGGGGAGGATGGTTCAATCGAAACTGCGTTGATTGCTATGAAATCTACTGCCTTAAAGAAAAGCAGAAAGTGGAATAGCATGATTGCCTCTGCCACTGTGCAGGGGTCTAAAGGTCCTTTTACTCCACCACGTTACGGTTTTATTTACAAAGCTAAGACGGTTATGGAAGAGAACAGTAAAGGGAGTTGGCACAACTGGGAGATCTCGCGAGAGAAACAGGTTGATGATGCTGCTATATATGTACGGGCAAGAGACTTTGCTCAAAGCATCGATAGCGGTGACGTTGTGGTAAAACACCAGAACGAAGACGGGCAGGAAAAGTCGGACGACATTCCGTTCTAATCCAACGGGCGGCCTAGGCCGCCCACTTTTTTGAGGTTTATATGTCCGTCCAATTATTTTCAGCCATCTTTGATGGGCTGCAAGAGGCGTATGGTACATACCGTATCGACAAGCAGCAATCGAATGGCAAAAACACAGGAAAGGCCGCAATAGTCCGAGACCCAAGGACTGCAAAAATGTGGCGAGAGCATCTCTCTGGAGAGGGAGCTTCTCTGGGAATTATTCCCATAAACGCAGAAAATAGATGCAAGTGGGGTTGTGTTGATGTAGATCAGTACCCGCTCGATCATAAACAGTTAGTCGAAAAGATACGACGCTTAAAGCTACCTTTGGTGGTATGCCGATCTAAGTCTGGTGGGGCGCACTGCTTTCTGTTCTCTACAGAATGGGTGGAGGCTTCCGATATGCAGAAGTCTTTACAAAACATAGCAGCGGCCCTTGGGTATGGCGGGAGCGAAGTATTTCCAAAACAAGTGAAGCTACATTTAGATAGGGGTGATGTTGGAAACTTTCTAAACTTACCCTACTACAATGCAGAAGAAGGGTTGCGTTACGCAATCTTAGATGATGGCACGTCCGCCACGCTTGAGGAGTTCTTTGAACTTTATGAAAAGCATAAGCAGACGCCGGAGCAAGTCACTGCTTTACAGGTTACAAAAGAAGCAAACGGGGACGCCTTTAAAAACGGTCCACCATGCCTCAAGGTACTTGCTCGAATGAAAATATCAGAGGGCGGGCGTAACAATGGCCTGTTTAACGTCGGCGTATATTTGAGAAAAGCAAACCCCGATACATGGGAGTCAGAGATCTTACGATATAACAATGATTTCTTTGAACCGCCTTTGCCCTTAAACGAAGTAAATCTTGTAGCCAAACAGGTTCAGCGCAAAGATTATGCTTACAAGTGTAATGACGCTCCCATCAATGCATACTGTAATAAAGATGTGTGTCGAACTCAGGAGTTTGGGGTTGGTGCCGCTGCTTCGGGTGTGCCTATTGCTAACTTGCGTAAGTATAACTCTGTGCCCCCCGTATGGTTTCTGGATGTAAACGGAGAACCACTTGAGCTAGATACGGACGCTCTTATGAGTCAACCCTCCTTTCAAAAGTGTTGCATGGATCAGCTTAACGTGATGCCTCGTTCTATTAGTAAGGTTCAATGGGAGGGCCGCATCAGCGCCTTACTCAGTGAAATGTCTGAAAACGAGAGCGCTATCGTTGAAGTTGCAGAGGATGCCAGTATACACGGTCAGTTTTATGACTATCTGGAGGAGTTCTGTGTCCTATTACAAACCGCGCAGGACAAAGAAGAGATCTTGCTCCGCCGACCTTGGACCGATGAAGAGACGCAGCTTACATATTTCAGGCTCAAAGACTTTGAAGCGTTTCTCAAAAAGAATAAGTTTTTTGAACTCAAGTCGCATAAGATTGCACAACGTTTACGAGACATAAACGGGGAGAGTCTGCTTCTAAAGATCAAGGGAAGACCTATCCGAGTTTGGAAAATCCCTGCTTTTGATAGTGGCGATGTAGACATATCAACACCGATGTTTGCGAGTAAAAACGAGGCACCGTTCTGATGTTTAGAATATTTGGACCACCCGGAACTGGAAAGACTACAACACTACTGAACATGGTAGACAGAGCGCTAGAGGCGGGCACTCCGCCCCAAAGCATTGGCTTTCTGGCATTTACCCGTAAAGCAGCAAACGAGGCCAAGGAGCGGGCCGCAGAGCGCTTTCGGTTAGATCCAAAGAAGGACTTACAATTCTTTCGAACACTACACAGTTTTGCGTTGTCCCTATCTGGCATAAGACCAGAACAGATAATGCAACCATCCGACTATGCAGAACTCAGTCAGGTCATGGGCATCCCTCTCATTACGGGAAAAAACAATTCCTTAGAAGAAGACGTGCCAGAAATGGTTAAGGCGTCTGACCCAATTCTAGGGTTAATCAACCTAGCAAGGCTGCGAAAGGTGGGTTTACGCAGTCAATACAACGAAAGCACCGTTGAACATGATTGGAATACCATTAACCATGTCGATAGATGCTTACGCAAATATAAATACGAAAGCGGCTTGTATGACTTCACTGATATGCTTCAGTCGTTTATAGATGTAGGTCATAGATACTGCCCCAAATTTAACATCTGTTTTTTAGATGAGGCGCAAGACCTGTCTCCTATGCAGTGGGATATAGCACATCTTATAGAAGAGAAGACCGTTAAAATGTATTGTGCAGGCGACGACGATCAGGCCATATACAAATGGGCGGGCGCAGATGTAGATCACTTTCTGGGATTAGAAGGTAGCTCAGAGACGCTGCAACAGTCGTACCGAATACCCGCTAGTGTACACGCGGTAGCCGAAACAATAGCCAAACGAATTCGCAACAGATACCCCAAGATATACAAGCCCCGTGAAGAAAGAGGGCTTTGCACCAGAGTCACGCAAGTTGCAGAGTTGGACATGAGCGAAGGATCTTGGCTTATCTTGGCCCAAGCGGGCTATCAGCTACAGCCCGTGGCATCTGACCTGAAATCCTTCGGCTATCTGTACGAATATCGCGGCTCACGGTCCATAGGTCAAAAACTAAGTGACGCCGTAAACGGATGGACGGATCTGCAAAAAGGTAGAGAAGTCCCCGTTGATACCGTGCGAAACATCTACAGCTTTATGTCTGTAGGCAACCGCATAGCAAGGGGATATAAAAAGTTAAAAGGTGTGCCGGACGATGATTTGGTAAACATCGACGATCTACAAATCCAACATGGACTGATTGCCACGAAAGATATGATATGGTCTATAGCTATGGATAGAATAGCAGATAAGGACAGAGCCTACATAACAGCTTTGTTGCGGCGTGGAGAAAAGTTCAATGGAGTGCCTCGCATATCCGTGTCCACGATCCACGGTTCAAAAGGCGGAGAAGCGGACAACGTCGTGTTGTTCACGGACCTGTCACCCGCTGCAGACAGTACAATGAGAATTGCGCCCGACGATGTTCACCGTGTTTTCTACGTCGGCGTGACACGTACAAGAAAGAATTTGTACATAGTTGAACCAGAAGACGCGACAAGGAGTTACGACATATGAAACGTGACGAAATATTGAGGCAAGCAGAGACCCTGATAAACGGGGCCAGAGCCGCCGACTACGGCGATGCAAAAGAAAACTTTCAGAACATAGCAGACTTATGGTCTGTTTACTTGGGCACAACCGTATCACCACAAGACGTTGCCGTCTGTATGATAATGGTCAAAGCCGCCAGACTTATGACTTCAGACAAATCCGACTCATGGATTGATATCTGTGGCTATGCCGCTTTGGGTGGAGAAAAATGAACTGTTGGCATTGTAAAACAAAATTGATCTGGGGCGGAGATAATGACTGTGAGGATCACGAGGGCTTTGCGATGGAGACAAATTTAAGTTGTCCAAATTGCGAATGTTTAGTTTTAGTGTATTTACCCAAGGAGACAAAAGATGAGTCTACAGATGGCGATGTTTCCCCCGAATAGTGAGTGGGTTCCACCGAACGAGTTACCCGATCTTTCAAATGCCAAGCGCATAGCGATAGATTTAGAAACAAAAGACCCTAACCTAAAAAACTCCGGACCCGGTTGGGCAACTGGAGATGGAGAGGTTGTGGGCTATGCCGTCGCCACAGAAAGTTGGAAAGGCTACATACCTATTCGACACTTTGGCGGTGGTAACATCTGTGAAAAGCAGGCAAACCGTTGGCTCAAGAAAGTCTTTGAAAGCCCCGCAGAAAAAATTATGCACAACGCCCAGTACGATGTGGGTTGGGCACGGCGCATGGGTTTTACAATCAACGGTAAGATTATCGACACGATGGTCATAGCTTCTTTGCTCGATGAAAACAGGTTTAGCTATACGCTGAACTCTTTATCCTTTGACCACCTCGGAAAAGTAAAGTCTGAAAAACAACTGGTAGAAGCCGCAAAAGCATTTGGCGTAGACCCAAAGGCAGAAATGTGGAGACTACCCGCCATGTTTGTCGGCCCCTACGCAGAGGCCGATGCTGAACTGGCATTAGAACTTTACAATTATTTCTCTGTCGAAGCGTCAAAGGACGGCCTTACAGGTATCGTTGACATCGAAACACGGCTCTTGCCCTGTCTGGTGGATATGACTTGGCGTGGCGTTCGTGTAGATATGGACCGTGCCGAGCGCACAAGAAACGATCTTTTAAAACGAGAGAAAACTGTCCTTAAAAGAATTAAAGATCTGGTTGGGTTCAACGTAGAAATCTGGGCAGCGCAATCCATAGCTAAAGCTTTTGAAGCAGCGTCCATTACATACGAACGCACAGAAAAAGGTCAGCCGTCCTTTACTAAAAGTTTTCTTACAGATCATCCACACGAACTGGCACAACTTGTCGTCCAAGCTAGAAACCTAAACAAAACCTCCGGCACGTTTATTAATACAATTCTAAAACATTGTCGCTCTGATGGACGCATACACGCGCACATCAATCAAATTAGATCTGACGATGGCGGTACAGTTTCTGGACGCATATCCATGAACCATCCCAACCTACAACAAATT
>Ga0209535_1002859_pt1 | contig 11213 bp, 11 predicted proteins | sample LinPmetageLP28_FD_184041 | JGI IMG/M metagenome (GOLD analysis project Ga0209535, IMG submission 184041) | Marine viral communities from the Pacific Ocean - LP-28 (SPAdes) (version 2) | ecosystem: Environmental > Aquatic > Marine > Oceanic | place: Pacific Ocean | collected 2009-08-22
ATCACTAACTACATAAGCTTGAACAGGTTCAGGGGCTTGTCCACCACCTAATTCAAAAGTGCCTGACATCATTTGTGGTGATGGTGTTTGTGCTGATGCACCCATTCCTCCACCTCCTCCACCTCCTGGAACTTGTACTTGCATAATAGATTGCACATTAGCTAAACCTGTTACTATTGCTGCTGCTGCTGCTGCAAATCTTGAAGGACCTACAAAAGAAGGGTCTGTTAATATAGAGTTGGCTGCTGCATAAGTATCCATAACTGCTTGAGCAATTGCAAATTCTTTATTTTCTCCTGCCAATTTTCCTAATGCACCTGTTAAAGAAGAATAAGCGTTTAATTGAGCATTAACTCCTGATTGTACTATTGCTTCTTTTTGTTGTTCATATTGTTTTGTTATAGCAGTAATAGCTATGCCTGATTGTTCTGCAAGTCTCTTTTTTGCTTCATAAGAAAATTCAAGTTCTTTTAACTCCCTTTCTATGCCTGTTATACCCTCTAATCGAGTTTGTTGTTGAGCATCTCTTAATTCATTTTCTAATGTAGTTTGATTAGTTAATTGTTCAGACTGCTGACCTTTTATAGTTTCTTCTAATTCTGCTTGTGCTACTAAAGTTTCTTGATATGCTAATTTATTGTCAAGATTAGTTTTATCTGCTTTATGAAGTGCAAATGCTGAGTCTACTTGTTTTTGTATTGCTTGTGTTTGTAATTCTTGTTGTTTAACTAATATTTTGCTTAATTCTTCATTTGCTTCTATTCTTTCAGCAAAAGTTTTATTAACATCATCTCTTATTTGTCTTTGTATTTCTGCATCTTTTAAAAATTTAGCATTTAACATTGCAAATTCTACACCTGCTGCTCTTGCAGCTTTTTCTAAAGCAGTTATACCTTTTGCTTGTTCTGATACGCTAGAAATGTAATCACTTACATTTGATTCTATATCGGTATATATTTCAGATATTTCTTTTCCTGATGTTATAATACCAGCAGTTATTTTAGCAAGACCTTGTGCAAATTTTTGAGGATTGGCAAAACTCTGCATCAACATAAAAGCCCCTTCTAATACTTGGACTGCACCCTTCATTTTTTCAACAAAGAATTTTTGTATTCCCATACCTAATTTTGCTAACTCACCTAAAGGGTCAGTAAATAATCCTTTTAAATAACCTTTAATTACTTCATAATTATCATCCAAGTATCTAAATAAATCATTAAAAGCAATACTTAAACCTGTCATAAGGCTATTAAATGTATCTAAAACTTTTTGATTACTTCTAAATACATCCATTAATTTAGCTAATAAACCTGCTAATATTAAAAGACCTGCACCTTTTATAGCAGTTCCAATACCTTTAATAGCCTTACCCATTCCTTTAAATCCTCCTGAAGCTTTTTCAGTCGATTTATTTAATTTATCAACATCTTTAGTTACTTCGCCAACATTTGATTTTACTTCTGCTTCTAATATTGTTTTATCTGCCATAATTTATACTTTTATATTGTAAATGTTTAGAGTACAACTCCAACTAATATTCATATTTGCTGCACCTGTTACTTGGAATAACATATCATTAGTACCACTAAATGCCATTCCAGAAGTCCAACCTGTAACTGTTCCAAAACTTCCTAAAGTTGCAACAGATTGGTCAACTATTTTTAAATACACTAATCCTGTTGCTCTTAATAGTATTCTATCGTAAGGGCTACCTCCTGCCGTTCCTCCTGTTCTTACACCCATAACATTAGCTTCAAAGCCTTGAAAAGAATTGGTTACTGCTTCTCTATCTATAATTGTTTTGCTTGTTTCTCCGTTTACTAAAAGGCTTGTAGCAACTGCATCAGTTGTAGTCCCTGTTAAAGTTATTTGAGATGATTGTGCTTTACCAACGCCAGTCATACCAAAACCTCCACCACCAATTACAAACTCACCATCTCTTTGAGCCTTTCCGTAGTTACCAAATACAGAAGCATTTTTAACACCATTAGCTACTTCATTATAATCTCCTATTATGATATTATTTCTGTTATCTCCTTTTGTTGTGTTATTTTGTCCTACTATTATTGTATTATTAGTACCTGTCTCAGTTGAATTTCTATCTCCTTTTATAAAGTTGTTTTCATTACTTACATTAACACCTATTCTTGTTGAATAGTCAAAAGCTACACAAGTTTGAGTAGCTACATTATATGTATATCCGTAAGCTTCACAAGATGGTTGATTTGGTGTTACATCATTAGTGCCATCTGTAAAAATGACTTGACCACTTGTTAAGACTTCTTTTGGTTTTACTGTAAATCCTGTTCTAAAATTCATTATCCTATTAATATAAATTCAACTGTTGATAAATCTTTTGGCTTGTAATCTATTCTATTAACTCTGTATGCTCTATTCTTTATCATTACATAATTTGTAAACTTAAAATTTGCTATATCTCCTGCACTTAGATTAACTTTTAACTCCATCGTCTTTGTATCAGGATTGTATAACTCATTGTAATAAGGCAGCCAATAATTATTAAACAAATTGCTTATTGGTGCTTGTCCTATTGGTGGTATTAGCTGACATTCTCCAAAGTTATAATCATCAGTATCTGTTTGTGTTGGTATATCTGACAAATGCGAGAATGTATAAAGTATTTGAGTGTTCTCAAAAGTAACTCCATTTTGTGCAGGTATAAAATATGTATACCCTAAGTCTATTCCACCTGATGGAGAATGGTCATATAATATTCTTGGATTATTGTCAAAGCCTTCAGTTGTGCCATCACTATTTAAAGAATAAATACTTGGAATAATAAACTGACCTAATTGTTCAAATAAAGGCTTACATACTGTTGCTGAGAATGGTGTTGCTACTACTTCTTCAGTACCTTCTAATAATGTTAATCCTGACGCATCAAATACTTTGCTTCCGTATAAAAAGCCTTTTGTACTTGTCTTATATAAATCAAAAGCATAATCATCATCATCATCTTCAAACTTAAATACAGTTTCTTTTTTTAAATCATTTAAAGGAGTTAATTTAATATCTTTTAAATCTACTTTGTGTGTCCAATCATCCTGTATGCTTCTTTCAGCTAATGTAGTTCCACTTGTAGTCTTTATAAATACATCACCATAAGGTTCTATTATAATGTTAGCAGGGTCTGTCTTGTCTTGTAATGTAATTAAATTAAACATAGTCATAATACCTTTTAAGAAGTCCCATTGGCTTATCTCACCTCTTAAAGCATTAAGCCTTGAAGTTGTTACAACTGCACTTGAAACATTATAAGTTATTACAGTATCTAAATCTTTTGATATTTGACAATGTGAACCTGAAAAACCTGCTGAACCTCTAATTTGAAAATATAATTCGTCATCAACATCTAAAGCAACTGATAGATTTCCTGATAAAGTACCAGTTGAACCTGCTTGCACAGGGACGCTTGATTCATTAATATAATTAGTTGTTGATTCACTATCATCATAATACACCCACCTTAACCTTAATTGGTCTGCATTATTGTTTAAGGTGTTTTGCAGGTTAATAACATAATCTATATCATATAATTGATTATTATTTGTGCCAATTATTTTATATTTATTAGCACCTGATGTTTGATAGTCATCAGGTACTTCGGATGAAGGTGCGCTTCCAGGCATAGAACCGCCAAACACACCTGCCGTTAAAAAAGTATCATCTGTTTGTTGGTCTGGCTGAGAACTTGCAAAAGTATAATCGTAAGTGCCTGTAAAGCTTGTATCACTTATTTGTGCAGGCATAGAATTCCCACCCCAATTAAAGTCCATATACAATCCTGTAAATTTACCTGCTGAGAATATACTAGAACTATAAGTGTAACCTGCTTCGCTAAATATTCTATCTAATAAGTATTTAACTTTTATAAATGGTCTAAAAGCAGTTTCTAATCTATCTAAGTTTGGTGTGTTTGGCTCTGAACCAAATGTTGCACCTGAACCAAAATATACTTGACCTGTCCAATCTACAAAAGGGTATTTTAATACTGCCGTAGTTGATGCTCCTGCCGTTCCTGCAAATGTTCCTGTTGGTAATGGGTTGTTTAATGTTAATGCACCTAGCCAACTAGAACGAATAACTGTTTTATTGTAATTGTGTTCAAGTTCATAAAAACTTAAATCATCAAATGTTTTGTTTTTTAAAGCATCTGCTAAAGCAATTGTTTGTGAAAATAAATTAACATTGTAACTTATTTCTCCATCTCTATCTTGTATATCTATAAGCTTTAAAGTACCATCAAATAGAATAACTCCATCTTGTTTTAAAATAGCCCTAGTTAATGCGAATGGATTAAAGTCGTAAGGATTAGCTACTGTTCTTGTTATTTCAAATATATTACCAAATATCTTATTATTTCTTTTTGTTGCAGGTAGATTAAAATCTTTAGAATATGATTGTACTTTTTCAGCTACGTTTTTAAAATCATCTACACTTAATGTTAATGGTATTTCTTCATCTTCATATAAGTCACAGATAACTTGCCCTTGCCATTCCTTAATAAATGTCGCACCTGTTACTGATATGCTGCTAATTGTTAAATCATTATTATCGTTACTTAAATAAGCAATAAATAAAGTATCTGAATCTGATTGAGCAGTAAAGTTGTGTGTTATTTGTGTAGATGCTGCACTAATTGTGTAATTAATTCCCTGTGTTCCGTTATACCAACCTAAAACAACTGTGTCAACAGTAGATGTTAGATTTATTGTAACTGTATATTGTTCTCCTGCTATTGTTCCTGTTATATTCTGATATACACCTGAAAATACTCCAAGCCCTGAAGATGCTATTGCATTAATTAATAAATTTCCATTTAATTCACTAGGTGGGTCTGGAGTTCCGTTAAGTGTATTTCTAAATATATTCCAAGTACCTGAAGATGTTGGTGGTGCAGTTTGCATAATAGTTTGAAACGTATTTCCTGAAGTTGACAAATCAAGAGATGTTAAACTATTAACTGTTGTAAAATCTAAAGCATCAACTAAAAATTCAGATGATGGGTTTTCTTGTGGGAATAATACTAACTGTACACTCATTACGATGTTTGTGTTTGTTGTGTTTTATTTCTATCCATTTCAAATGTATACTGTATCAGCTTATCATTAGCAATTGTTTTTCTTATATAGCTTGATGTAGTAATTAATACAGGTTCTACATATTTGTTAGTCATAGTATTATAAGGAGGTGTTTCTGCTGAATCATATCCATTAATAATATAAACTTGTTGGCTATTAACTAATTCTTCAAACCATACTGCATCAGCTTCTGTAACAAAGTCAGTATTAACTCTAATCTTTTCTGTTGAGTTTACTCTAAAGTTTTTCTTGCCGCCTTTAAATCCATCTATACTGTATCTTGATTCATTCCAAGAGCCACTCATTTGCGTGTATGTTGTTCTATTTGTAGATGTTGTTCTAACTGACTTCATTGTAAATGTATAGTAATCCCAAACACCCCATTGATTAAGCCAACATAGTCTAACACTTTCAAACCCCTTACTATTAGGACAATTTAAGTTAATAGTATATAATTGCTGAGAACCACTACTTGTGCTATTTGCTTGTATTGTGTAATACCCGCCTTGTATTGTACCTGCGGTTACTAATGATTTAAATGTTGTTGCAGTATTCTGTAAGTTGCCAGGAAAGCCACCAAAGTATAAAAGTCTATTATTACTTATACTTCCTGCACCTGAAGCCCCACCATTTGCGTTTAGTTGGTTTATAGTTTCAGAACCTAATGGATTTCCTGAACTATCATAATATCTTAAAGTAATATAATTTATTTTGTCACTAGATTCAGGTAAAAAGTTTAAAAATCCTATTGCACCATAATCATTTATATTAGCATATTGTGTAGTTGGTGCATTACTTAAGAACTTAGCTGCTGAATCTGAGTTAGCAGTATATAACAAATTTTGTGCTAAATTATAACCATAATCTGAACCTGTTAGAGTTAAGTAATCATTCCTTTGTAATACTCCATTAAAAAACAAATAATTAATTGAGTAGACTGCACTATTAGCAATCTGAGCAACAGGTGCAGTTGCAGTCGATGAACCTTCAACTGTAAATTTAACCCTAAAATATCTCGTTGAGTTATTGCTTCTTGCAAACTTGTCTATTAAATGTATTGGATGTGGTGTAGCTAAACTATATGTTACACCTTTGTATTGACTACCATCTCCAATAGATGAACCTAAATTATCAGAACTTACATAGCTTTCTAATAATGAACGTAAATCAAATATACCAACACCTGCATTGTTTGGTGTTGTTTTGAATGTAGCTACTAAGTGTCCACCTGCATCTATATCTATTGCTGAATTATCTACGTGTACTTCTGCAACATACTTAACATTAAAATTGTTTTGTACTGCTGACAAATTAAATACTGTAAATATTATTTGCTGCCCTACTGGAAGCGTGTCGTATAATGGTTTTTGGTTTATTAGTGTTGCCATTTATTTTACTGTTGTTAGTCCTTCTATTATATCTTCTCTAATTGCTTCTAACAAGTCGCTACTAAAAGTTTTTAAACCTAATTCTAATGGTCTTTGAAAAAAGCTTGTACTTTTTATACCTCTAACCTTTATGCTTCTTGCAATTAAAAACGATATACTTTTTCTTGTTATAAATCTACCTTTTTCATCTCTTGGGGCTATCCCCTTTTTAACTACCCATTTGTCTATTATTCCACTTGGTGGCTGCTTATTAGTATATTTATATGGGCTTGTTTCATTTTTACCTTTGTAATTTCTATAAGATTGTGTTGTTTTGTTCCCTGAAACACCTTTATCTACAAAAGTTCCGTAACTATTCATATAGAATTGCACACTAAAACCATCAGCAGTTGTTTCTACTTTAAAGTTAATAGAATTATATAAACTCTTATTAACATTCTTTTTACCTTTGGTTAAATTAGTCTTAGATTGTTTTACAATATACTTTCCAAAACTATTTAAGTATCTTTCTATATTATCAGTATTCATTACTCAACTGCAACAAATACTTCAACTCTTGGATTGTAAGAAGCACCAACAGGTCTTACTTGTAAAGATGCTAAATTTTCCATTGTTCCAAAGCTAGGAGATACATCTGCTTCACCTAATGCAATAGCTGCACCTTGACTTAGTATATGAGAATTGCCTGGAGTTATTGTTACTTGATAGTTACTAGCAGTTGTTACTATTGCTAATTCTATTTCAGCGTTTTCATCTAGGTTAGTTACTCTTACATATTTAGTTCTATCTACATCAATAGCTACTGCTGAAGTATGTGGACTTGCTGCAAATGTTGCTATTGTAGTAGTTTGTGAATGAGCACAAGTTACTATTCTTTCAAAGACATCATTAATGCCTGTTGTTGTTACTGTGTTTGTTGTACCTCTAACTGCACCGTTTAAGGTTACACTTTCAGTTAGACTAGTTGTTAAATCTGCCATTTTTTATATTTTAATTGTTATTGTTGGTGGTATTATTTTTATTTCTAATTTACCTATCTTTATTATATTTAATCTTTTTAATAATTTAATCATCAATATCCTGCACCTAAATCACTAACTGGAATAATACAAGTATCAAAGTCATTCATTACTTTAATTCCTATTGTAAATGTCCAACCACATAAAAGATTGTCAAACCTTTCTTGGAATGGTTCTATTGTAAATTGACCTTCTGTAAAATATAATGGAACATTAATATCATTAACTCCTGCTTGTGATTGTCTTGAGCTATGTCTAAGCATACCAATAAAATCAGTACATATTTCTAATGTCTGATTCCACACTTGTTGTTCGTTGTTCTTGGTGTCTATAAGTTTAGTTAACTGTTCAGCCTGATGTGTTTGCCAATCTTTTTTTTCAGACACTAAATCACAAATAAACAATTGAAAATTATATACTAACTCACTGTCTCCTGTTGTTACTGATGTTGGATTTATGTGAAGCAATGGTAGCTTTTCCATTTTTTCGAGATTAATATCAAATAAATCTCCAACAGATACAGTTGAAATTTGGTCGTGATATTGACCTAATCTACATAATGTATCTACTACGTTATTGTATGTCTTATTGCTTACTGGCATATTTTACTTTATTTTGTGTTTCTAAATCTGTTTCATAACTTAACCATGTAAATGCTTCTAACAGGTTTAATTTTGTTATTTGTTCTAACTTTGATATATCTGCATTACACAATCTATACATTACTCCAAAGTAGCCCCACTTTTCGGCAAAAGACTCTGAGGCAATTGCTTGTTCATTTCCTTCAGCCGTTCCATCAAATATAATGGCAAAATCTCGGACAATTTGGTTACGAAATGATAAAAAAAAACCAGTGCTGATTGCACTTGCTCTGCTGACATTCTTTTCATTATCTCTGTCCTTATGCTTATATCACCATCATAAGCTTCAATTGTATAAACATCATTCTTTTTTTCTACTATTGGTCTATACAATATTGCCATCACTTCAGGTAAATTCTTTTCAATATCTTGCTTTATATATGTTTCTATATCTGACCATTCTCCTAATGTAATGCTATCTAAGTCAGGATGAAAGCCGTATCTTTTACCCTCTATTTCAATTACTCTTTTTAAAGAACTATTTTGCTCTTGTTGCATCTCTGCAACTTTACTCATTATTAGTGCTACATCTTTTAATTCCAATTGCTTAATCAAGTCTTTTGGAATATTAGATAATTCAGCTATCGTTTCTAATGCCTCACTACTCTTAGTACCTTTATGAAAGTCAACCAATTTTATCCACTTCTCAAGGGTTACATCTTCCCAACTGCTGATTAACTTGAACTCTTTAACTTTGCCCTTCTTTTTAATTTTGACTTTCATACACTAATATAATAGAAATAGTTGTTTTTTAGTTTAAAATTTATATATTTGCATTACATTCATTTTAGTTAGAACCCCTCATTACTTCCATTTTCTTCAAGTGAGGGGTTTTTTTATTGTACATAATACTTACCAAAGTTACCATCAATTTCATAATACATTCTCATTGCTAATGCATCTGAATAGTCAGGTGACCTACCTAAAATAGCTTTTATTGTATCTTTAGGGATTATTTGTAACTTATTATCTTTGTCAGCATCTTTTGTTCTTACTTGCTCACATTCTTCAATAATATGATTCTTAATATTTACATCAGAACAACTTATACCTAATTGCCCTTTATTTATTAAATCTGCTAATTTATAATAACATTGTGTTTTTAAATTTTGATAATTTTCATTTTTTAAAGGTCTTGCATTATTTACAAATCCTTGACATCTTAAATAATCTTTAACACCTCCACCCACTCCATCTTCATCTACTATTATATTTCTTAAACTAACTTGAAATTCTTGTTGTAATTGCTTGACAGCTTCTACAACCTCATTTACAGATGATTTAAGCAATGTTTTAATATTTACAAGGTGTAACCCTTTCCAGACCATTATAACTGTTCTATCACTTCCAAAACGTGCTACATCACAACTTATGTATTTATCTCCATCTATTCCTTGTTGACTAAACATATTTAAAATAGCATCATATTGTATTAAACTATCATTTGTTGCATCATACTCCCAATTACCATAAAGCAGCCTTTGCTTACTAAGTTCATCTAATTCGAATAACTGTTTTTCGTAATGTTTAGATATATATGAATTATCTCCAACTAAACTTTGTATGAATTTCCTGTGAGGTTTTATGGTGTTGTCTTTAGCAGGTCTATAATATTCTGTGTATACCCAATTCTTTGCAGGGTTACAAGTCATTAACATTGTTGGTATTAAATTGTTTTGGTCTAATTTATACCTTAATCTTGAAGCAACTACATTCTTTGCTTTTTCTGTAATTTGATTTGCTTCATCAATAAATGCACCTGTTAGTTCCATTGAACCTAAACTGTCAAAGTTTCTATCTGATGGATATAAAAATAAATCTTTTAATATTATTTCAGAACCATTGTAAAAAGTTATAATATTACTTGAGCCATTAAATGTATAATCTTCAATTGCTTTTAAATTCCAAGCTGTACAAACTTCAAAAAAAGTATTTAATGTTGTTTTCTTTAATGAATCAAGTTTAGACCTACCCATTAAATATCTTGTCTTAGGGTATTGCAAAGCCATTAAGATTAAATAGCTAACACCAACCCAAGACTTTCCACCACCTGCTGCACCACCAAACAATACCTCTTTTGTCTTGTTGTCAAATAGGTAATTTAAACACTCTTTTTGTGTCTTAGTAAATTCAGGATTAATCTCTAAGGTCAATGTTTATTTTTATCTTTTCATCACCTGATGTTAAATCTACTTTGTTTGTTTCATTCCAACCAAGTCTAGTTTTTGCAGCGTGTATTACAACTGATGGTACTTTATCTTTTACACATTCATAATACTTTGACTTTATAAAATCCTGTTGTATGTTTTCTATTTCTTCAACCTTAGCTGCAAATTCTTCATCTTCTTTTAGCCACTTATAAAAGTTTGTTCTACTTAAGTCAGTTGCTTTTAAAGCAGTTGTTATTACTCCTAGACTTGATTCTAATGCTTTTAGTAATCTTTCTTTGTTAATCTTTGTTCTATTTTGTTCCATTTTTTATATATCTAAATGCTGCTGTTATTCTATTTTTTGTACTTGTTTTATTAAACTCAACCATTTTTTGTTTACCTGTATTCCTTCCAAAGAAATAACATTTCCAATCTTTATGTCTTTTTAAAGAAAATATTAAACTTGGTGCTGATGTTGTTATACCAAAGACAAATTTATCATCAGTATATTTATTTGCTATAAAATCTAACAACCTTCCACCAATACCTATGCCTTGATAATCTGGTAATATTACTAATCTATGCACTTTTTTTAAATTAGGTTTTTTATTAGGTAAATGTAATATACTTATAAATCCTGCTATTTGTTCATTTACATAAGCAACATATACTTGTGCTGCATTATTATGACTATGACTCAAATAGTGGTGTTTAGCAAATATTCTCCAGATTGACTTGTCTCTTGTTTTGAATATTTCAAATTTAACTTTAGGTCTATTTTTTTTTTGCCCTTCAAGTATTTGAAAGGTCATACTATCTGTATTAAATACCCAATCGGGTAATAACCAATCTTGTACATCATGATGACATGTTACTGCTATAAATTGTTTGTCTGACTTTCTAATTGCCTTTT
>Ga0209535_1002860_pt1 | contig 11212 bp, 13 predicted proteins | sample LinPmetageLP28_FD_184041 | JGI IMG/M metagenome (GOLD analysis project Ga0209535, IMG submission 184041) | Marine viral communities from the Pacific Ocean - LP-28 (SPAdes) (version 2) | ecosystem: Environmental > Aquatic > Marine > Oceanic | place: Pacific Ocean | collected 2009-08-22
CTATTAATTGTAGTTATGTTGTCTATGGTGAAAGAAAAGATACCGAATCTAACATTCCTGAGTATAAAGGATTGACAGAAGCAGACTATCCAGGTGATAATAGTGGGTATAATATTAATAGTGATTGATGAATAAGGTACATGAGATATTCCCTCTGGTAATTTATCAAGATAGTATTGAATGTCATGAAGAGTTTAAAAAAGAAAATATAGATTCCCTGAGAAAGTATTGGTTCAATGGATATAAGAATGAGAGTCCAGAATACTCTGGTAAAATTTTTTTACATCTAGATCCACAATATAATTTATTTTTTAATGATCTAAAAAAATCTATTGACAATTACTTTTATCATCTGAATGTTGAATACTTAAAACTTGATTACCATGTAACTAAGTCTTGGGTTGGGTATCATAACAAAAAAATACCTGGATTGAATCTACATAATCACAATGAGTCAAACATAAGTTTTGTTTACTATCTCAAGTCAAGTGATATCTCAGATAAATTTTGTGTATCACAATCTCGAAATGTAAATGAGAATACTGGTGGACTATTTGAAACTAGTAAACAAAGGAATACAATCAAAGGATTTAACAAATACAACTGTAATAATTACACTATTACACCATATGAGGGTAGTGTCCTCATCTTCCCAAGTAGTACTCTTCACTCTACATTGAAATTATCAGAAAAAGAGGATGAAAGAATTGTAATAGCAGGTGATGTGAGAGTCACTCTTAAAGAAGAACATTGTAATCATCATCAAGGTTCTACCCATCCAAATCAGTGGAAACAGATCTAAATAATACTACAACTTTATAGATAGATCTTTGAATGGAGAATCTTAACCCTATTCTTATCCGTGCAGCAGAATTAAGTGAAAAGGTTTATGCAGATGAGAAAGATTACCTCTGTGACTTGACTGTACCTGGTTATGTCTTCCTTGCAGTCGAAGGTACAAAGGAAAAATGTGATTGGATCACAAACATTAAGTTCTTATTCAGGAATAATGACCGTCACAGAGGTTTCAAGGCCAACGCTGAACGAACCCTCACTGACTTCTATTCTGCAGGTGGAACTCTCCCTGAGGACCGTCTCCTAGTTCTTACAGGGCATTCACTAGGTGGGGCAACTGCTACGATGTTAGCAGAATGTCTTGTTGAAAGATTTCCTGGACTTCTCCTTGTAACTTTTGGTTCACCACGTCCCGGTGGTCGTAAGTTTAGAGAACGTATGTCAAATATTCAACATTATCGTTTTGTTCATGGAGACGATGTGGTACCCAAAACTCCTCCATATTTGAGTGGTTATGTTCATACTACTGAGGAAATCAATCTTCTTGATGCAAATGATCGTTTTGCTGATGGAGTTTCTGATCACAACATTGGTGACTATAAAGAAGCACTAAAAAAATATGAAAACAAATCTAAATAACAAAATAGTAATTTTATAATATGTCTACATTATCCACAACCGGACAATTTGTTTTTGCTGGTCTTTCATCCGAAAAGATAAGTAGGGACGAACAGAATGATGTATTTCAATATCCTGTTGGTATCGCCTCAACGGAAACTAATAGATATCAATTGGTATCTAAAGAACTTGATCAAGAGTTGATCGGTAACATTTCCGGTGGAGTACAGACAATTAATGATAAAAAGAAAGAAGCAATTGGTTTAGGTAATTCTGCATTAGGTTTATTTAAACCAGGAGTATTTCCTCCAATTTGTAGTTTTTATGATAGTACTGGAGGTTTAGATAATGACATTAGTTCTGGAGATGATGTAGTTGGTGCAGTTACTCCTGAAACAGGTGTAGGTGGTACCGTAACTCCTGCAGTTGCGTATTCTATTGTAAGGTCAGATGCTGTTAGAATAAGAAGGTATCCCTACTTAGAATCTAGAGTTTCTCCTGATGATAATGCATTAAAGGATATGAAATTTCCTACATTGACTGGTACAAACGCTGGTCAAGGGAAAGAAAATGTCTGGGTTCAAAATGGAATTTATGTTGAACCTGATTCGGGATTAACTTATTATATAAGTGATGATGTGGGTAATTGGGATCTTCTACCATTTGAAGGAGAAGAAGGTGATACATTAGGTAGATTCTATCAAATAAATCCATCAGGAGGAATTTCAACTTCCACATATGATATTGGTGGTAAATTATCTGTGGGGAATGTTTTTTCTCCTAGTTCACTTTATAGTGAATCTATTGGTGACTTCTTTGTTGGAATTCAAACTGGTTGTGTATGGTCTGGAGTTAATTCCAGTTTTTCAGATGGATCTTGTGATTGGGATGCCGACAGTGGTCAATTAATTTTTGGTGGTGGATTTGGGGTTCCAATAGCAGGAACTGGAAGTTTAACTGTTCCAGTTGGTGCTATTTGTTCAGATCTTGCAACAAAACAACAAGCTTTACTAAATGAAATTGATAATGATAGAGTCGGAATTACAACATGGTTTGTTTCTGCAAATACCACAAAGATCAAAAAACATGGGGCCCAGTTACAACTCTGGTCTGCATTGAGGGTACAGACCAGAAACAAAGAAGAAACTGTTGGTCTTAATGATTTCTCTAGAGATATTCAAGTAGCACTTCCTTCTGTTGAGGCAGTGGATCCTCAAATCCCAACAAATCAAGACACCTCAGATGCAGATAGAGGTCAGTTAACGGCAGACAATACACTTATTACTGTAGATAGTAAGTAATAAATAATCCTACGGAGATAACAAATCATGGCAAAACAATTAGTTAACTTGGGTTCTGTTCCTAATGACGGAACAGGTGATCCACTGAGGTCATCATTTGACAAGACTAACGACAATTTCAACGAAATCTATACAGCTTTAGGTAATGGTACTACTCTTGGGATTAGTACTGCCAGTGTTGGTTTTGCAACCTATGCAAATGTTGCCGGGATTGCAACAGTCGCACAAGGTATCATTGGTGCTCCCGACCTAAATGTTGGTATCGTAACTGCTAATGGATTCATTAGTCAGGCAGGAGTAACACCCGTTGTAATCACTCACACAGGGACCACTCTCACCTTCACAGTGGTTGGTATCGGATCGACAAACCTGACACTCTCATAAGTGCCACAGGGCCCTTGACAGGTCATTTCAAACCTCTTAAAGTATGAGAGTTCACAATCAAGTTTATGCAATACAATAAAGAGGATTTTCTTATTGAGAGTCCAGACGACGAGTATATTACGACTTGTGTTATTGATGTAATGAGACGTGAGTTTGTGCTTCATTCTAATGAGGGAACCACTAATTCTTCTAGTTGTGAAACTGTTGAGGAGTTTATGAATGTACTTGAAGCAATTAGATCAGTAATTCCAGAAAACATCATTAAGTACGTTGACCCTACATGATTGAATATCAATCTAACTTATACCAAGAAATTTTGAGGTGTTATGAGTATGAGACCCGAAACGCGTCAGTCTATGGAAATGTTATTTGCAGCGAAGTGGAATTTACCCAAGGCAGCAAAGAATGCCAACTTAACAGACAAGGAGATGAAAATTACATTCAATGAGTATTGTAGTCTTCATCCTGCAACTTGGACTGGGGAAGATGAATTAAATAAATTGGAATAATATTCACATGAAGGATTATGTCTGTGTCATGACATGGAACTCTATGTTTGAATGTATACGTTATCATTGGGTTCACAAGTCCGAAAAAGATCCTGTGCAATTCATAAAAAATCTCAATCCTGATGAGGTGGTTCTTTGAAACAACTGTTTGTCGTATCTACTGGTGACAACTCCTGTGTTACCCATGATGGATATATTCAGATTGGTATCTTCAATCACTCTGTGGAGAAGCATCTGGAGTTAAATCCTTTGATTGATTGGCAGGTGACATATTGGATGCCTGATATTTTTATTCACAGATACAAGAGAATCAACTATCAGCATACGATGAAGGCAAACGAAGGTTCACCTAAAACTGATAATGCATTAGATAACCGTCCTAGAGACTTCCCAGACCAACCAACAAATAGACTTGAGAGAACATTATGAAGATGTGGGAGACAAAATGCTCTGGGTGTGGTAAGATGACTCCTGCGAACCAAACACCTCAAGTAGGTCATCAAGCACCTGATGGTAGTTGGACAAATTCGTTATGTAAACCTTGCTGGTTAAGATCAAAGAAATAAAGTTTCAGTTAAAAACGGTTAATAAATATCTCAAACAGGGGTTTCTTGTGAAATATAAAATTGAAACCAAGTTTGTTTGGCTTAATGACAATGCTAATCTAGTTTTGATGTATTTTATCCAAGGTATACCATTTACTTTTGATGATGCTGAAGAAGAAGATTATTTTAATTATGAAATTGTAGATTCTGCAAATAATCATCCAGGATATACTTTAGAAATTTTGTATAGAGCATCATCATATTTGATAGAAGAAGAGTGCCATCCTATGCTATTTGATCTAGAACTAGAAAATCCCGAACTCCTACCTATAGTGTAATATGCAAGTACAACTGTGGTATTGTGAAGACTTGGACCAGTGGAGATGGACTCTCTGTGGCAATGATGATGATGAAATACTTTGGCAAGAAGCTGGCCAAAGACCAGATTTGAGAGATGCAATGAATGATGTTGCAACAACAGTAGAGTATTTACTTAAGGAAAGAAGTATGGTAAGATAATACTGTGTGAAGGAAGGCGCCACTTCTGTGGTAATACATCCACCCTTTTTGGGTGGTTTTTTTATGAATAAATATCTAATAATAGATAACAAGTGCGAGAAAGATGCCGTTAAGCAGACTTGACAATTTTCTGAAGAACGTTCGTGGAAATATCATATATGTTGATCCCAATAGTTTAGATGGTACTGACAGTATCACTAATCAGGGTAATTCACTTGCAAGACCCTTTAAAAGTATTCAGAGAGCTTTAGTAGAATCTTCAAGATTTTCCTACCAGAAAGGTTTGGATAATGATAGATTTGAAAAAACTACTATTATGTTGGCTCCTGGTGAGCACTTTGTAGATAATAGACCGGGGTGGATTCCAGACGGTAGTAATAATTATAGATTAAGAAATGGTACAGTTAGTAGTGACTTTAGTGGGTTTGACGTATATTCAAACTTTGAAATAAAAAATGTCAATAATCAGCTTTATAAACTGAATAGTATCAGTGGTGGTATTATCATCCCCAGAGGTACTTCTATTGTTGGTCAGGATCTTCGTAAGTGTAAGATTCGTCCTCTGTATGTTCCAAATCCAGAAAATAATAATATTGAGAGATCTGCAGTATTCAAAGTAACTGGTGGATGTTATCTACAGAGTTTTACGGTTTTTGATGGTGATCCGAATGGGAGTGTGTATAGAGATTACACCGGTAATACGACTGTTCCTAATTTCTCACACCACAAACTGACCACTTTTGAATATGCAGATGGTGTTAATAATGTTTATATTGATGATGATTTTATCAGTGATTATTCTGCTGATAGAACTGATCTTGACATGTATTATGAAAAGATTGGTATTGCTTACGGACCCTCTTCTGGTCGTGCAATTCAACCAGATTATCCATCTTCTGGTGCTGACGTTCAACCAAAGGTTGACGAATTCCGTATTGTTGGACCAACTAGCGGTGCTTCGGGTATCAGTAGTATTAGATCAGGAAACGGTATAGTTCCTAGTACAACAATTACTGTCACTCTGAGTGAAGGTCTTAATGGACTGAATGTTGATACCTACTTCCAAGTCAACAATGTTACCGATAGTGTCTACAATGGTACATTTGTTGCAACTGAGGTTCTAAGTACAGATGCTGAAGGAAATGCCACATCATTTACCTATGAGACATCATCAACTCCTTCAACTGCTCTTCCATCAGTAACTGGGGTTTCTATAGAACTTTCGACTGATACAGTTTCTGGTGCTTCACCATATATCTTTAATGTATCATTGAGATCTGTTTATGGTATGTGTGGTATGCATGCCGATGGATCGAAGGCGGCAGGATTTAGATCCATGGTTGTTGCTCAATTTACTGGTGTATCACTTCAGGTTGATGATAATGCCTATGTAAGGTATAACTCAACTACTGGTGCATATGATGACTCATCGACAGTAAGTAATATCCATTCTGATTCTGATGCGCAATATAAACCAACATACTCAAACTTCCATATTAAGGCATCCAACAACTCAATTATTCAGTTGGTGTCTATTTTTGCTATTGGTTTCTCTGACCACTTCGTAACTGAAAGTGGTGGTGATTTCTCAGTTACTAACTCTAATAGTAACTTTGGTCAAAGCGCTTTGAAGTCTAAGGGTTACAAAGAAGATGCATTTGCGGTTGATGATATTGGTTATATTAGTAATATTATTCCACCAAGAAGAATTGATACAACAGATATCAATCTTGAATATAATTCGATTGATATCTCTAGAACCGTTGGTGTAGGATCCACGAGTAGACTTTACTTACAAAATCAAAATAATCCAGATACCAAACCAATCTCTAAAATTCAAGGTTATAGAGTTGGTGCAAAGAGTGACGACAGACTTTTTGTCATTATTCCTGACCAAGGTTCTTCCAATGCATATAATGCAAGAATTGTTATGCCAGAAACTCATTCTGGTACGAACAGTGTAACCGGTGTAAAAGATTTGTCAGTTGGTAGAGCTACAGGAACTGGTAATAGTATTACCAGTAATACTTTAACTTTTACTGAAGATCACAACTTTTTGAATGGTGAATCAATCAGAGTTTTTAGTGATAACTCAAGACTTCCTGATGGTCTTGAAAATAGTTACCTTTACTATGCCATTACAAGTGGTGTAAATGCAAATCAAATTAAAATTGCACAAACTCAAAAAGATGCCGAGTTTGAAACAGAACTTAGTATCAATAATCTTGGTGGTAATCTGACAGTTCAGAGTAGAGTTAGTGATAAGATCTCTGGCGATCCTGGTCACCCAATTCAATTTGATACTGATGTCAATCAGTGGTATGTAACTGTCGGAACTGCTGTAACTGATAACACATTGTATCCCAAACTGGTAAGCTTGGGAACCGCCGTTCTTGGTGATACTAGCTCTAGAACTTTTATCACAAGAAAACCTGATACCAGATCATCGAAGGATAGAATTTATCAGTACAGATATATAATTCCTGCTGCAGCAGGAATTGGAACTGCAAGAGTTCCTAAAGATAGTTTTGTTCTTCAAGAATCTAATACTACTGTTGGTTTGACAGATACAGAAGTAGGATTTCTGTACAATCCAGGATCTATTACTATGAGTAATAGTGGTCAATTAAGAAATCCTTCTTATATCTCTGATGCAAAATATAGTGGTGGAATCGCATTCTATGATACAGAGAAAAATCACCAACTTTCAATTGGATCTACGGTTCAAATTAGTAATGTAACCAGTGCAAACTTTACTGTAGGAACCGCACAATCTGGTTATAATGGTAAGTTTAAGGTTGTTGGGATTCAAAGTGCAAGATCATTCTCCGTTGAAGGTGTTTCTAGTGATCCGGGAACATTTACTAACAATACTTCCAACAGAACTACAAGTCTTCCTACCTTCAAACGTAAAAATTATGATAAAGATTATTACGTCTATGATGTTGAGCAAGTTAGAGAGTATGTTCCAGGTCAGCAAGATGGTGTCTACTATCTGACTATTCTCAATACTTCAAACTCTCCTCAAGTTGCTCCATTTAATGATTCGGAAGAATACAGTTTTAAACAACCTATTGTCAATCTCTATCCACAACTTGATAGGGATAATCCTGAGTCTAATCCAAGTCCATCTGTGACGTACGCCCTTCCAGATAAAATCAGTAAAACTGTTATTAGTGATCCAAAAAATAGTATTACTAAAGAGACACTTGACCTCATTAATAAGGAGAAAAATGTCGGTATAGGTATTACTGATATTCAGACAAATGCAGATGGTTCAAGTATTACCATCTTCACTGATCGTGATCATGGATTACGACAGGTTACCAGAGTAAGTGTTGCATCCAGTGGTGCTGGATATGGTAACGGTAGTGGTGGAACAGAACATCTGTATAATGCGGTTCTTTCTGGTTCTAGTTCTGGTAAGGGTGGTCTTACTAGAATTACTGTTGATGCGTCTGGTGGTGTCACTGACGTTGCGATCATGAACGGTGGTAGTGGATATGTTTTGACAGAAACATTGAATCTTGTCGGAACTTCTCAAACCACTGGTTACAGTCAAGCAACTGTTACTGTAGATAAGGTTTACAATAATATAGACGACACTATTCAAATTTCTGGTGTTGTCTCTAATGATTTCACTCAATATAATCAGCTTTACAGAATTTCTGAAGTTATCAGTAACAGTTCTGTTAGAGCAACTCCAGTTGATGTGATTAGTTCTGGTATCAATACAACCGGAATTGGTTCTATTACAACCTCAGAGGCATCTTTCAGACTCACAGGTCCAACCCTTGGTATCAGTACCTTTATATACGACAATGTTAGTGGTTTAGCAACAGTCACTACAAATCAAGGTCATGGTCTGAGAGTTAACAACACTGTCAGAATTGGTGGTGCCAGTACAGATTTCTTTAATAAGGAGTTCCTTGTTACTGATAATGTTGGTATTAACACCTTTACAATTAACATTGGTATTAACACTGTTAATCCAGGAACTGGTGGAACAATTCGTGCATACAATCCAGGAAACACTTCACAGGGTGGTGCTCTTAAAATTGGTACCGACGAACTCTTCGGTGGAAGAGATATTAACCCTTATGCTGGTATCACAACAGTAATATCTTCAGCAGTCAGTAATCCAACAACTGATGAGTTTAGTATCAGAAATGTTACAGACTTTAATTTTGAGATTGGTGATTATCTGAGAGTTGATGATGAGATTGTAAGAATTAAAACAACTGTAACTTCTAATCCTGTTAAGGTGTTTAGGGGTATGATGGGTACTAGACCCACAACCCACTTAGATGAGAGTGTGGTCAGAAAAATTGATGTTTCGCCCGTTGAATTTAGAAGAAATTCAATCATTCGTGCATCTGGTCATACCTTTGAGTATCTTGGTTATGGTCCTGGTAACTATTCTACTGCACTCCCAGTCAAACAGAAAAAACAACTTTCTGTTGCCGATCAATTAATTTCACAATCTCAATCATCTGGTGGTGGTGTTGTTGTTTATACCGGTATGAATGATGCTGGGGACTTCTTCATCGGTAATAAGAGAATTTCTTCCAACACTGGTAAAGAAATTGTTTACGATACTCCGATTCAAACTATCACTGGTGAAGACTTTGTTAACGGTGAAAATTCATCCTTTGGTATTGATGTTCTTGAAACTCAAGAAGTTATTGCATCTAGAGCACTGAGAGTTAATGGTGGACCTTTAAATAATATTCTCTCAGAGTTTGATGGTCCAGTTGTATTCAATGAGAAGATTACCTCCACCTCAGATAGAGGTATTGAGGCTAACTCAATTTTCCTCCAGGGAAATGCGGTTGTTTCTAGAAATTACACCGTTGGAATTACAACTCCTACAGATGCAGGAAACCCTGGTGATGTAGTTTATAATGCAAACCCAACAAAAGGTGGAACCATTGGTTGGACTTACACCGTAGACAATCGTTGGTATGCCTTTGGTGCTGTTACTTCTGATGGTGGGGAGTTTATTTTTGAAAAGGTTGGTATTGGAACAACAACTTCAGGAGATTGTACTCTGAAAGTTGGTTCTGGTACTTCAGAACTTTGTGTTAATGAACATGGTGTTGGTATTGGTGGTAGCATGGCTACTGCGACAGAAAAACTGATAGTAAATGGTACCGTTGTTGCAATTGCATTTACAGGTGATGGTTCTGGTCTCGTCAATCTTCAAAATGATAGTCTACTTAAAGGTGTTCAGACTGGTCTAGGAACCGGTATTCACCCAATTGGCAATGTAAATGTTGGTTTCGGAACTACTGCATTTGATGCAACATATACAGTTCAGATTGGTTCTCCTGGAACAGGTAAGACTGATCTTATTGTCAATAATCAGTCTAGATTTATTGGAACTGTTAACTTTGTAGATGCTAGTTCGGATGGATTAGTTACCCTTGATTCTGTTGATGTTAAAGGTGGAACAATTCAGGTGGGTGTCGTTACGGCAACCAGTGAACTAAGAGTTGGTGTATCCAACACTGTATTCTCTGCCACTACTGCTGGTGTTGGTATTGGAACTACAGCACCAAGAGATGATCTGGATATTGAAGGTAGAGCAAGACTGAAGTCTTACTATGAAACTTCTCAAACACTAGTTTCTGCGTCAAATCGTGTTGAAATTGACGTTGCGAAAGGTCAGTCTTTCACTCACACAACAACTGAAAGTATTAGTGACTTCAGACTCATTAATCCTCCATCAGGTGGAACTTTTGCATTCACCGTGAAGATTGTTCAGGGAACTACACCAAGAGGTGTTGGTATTGATACCTTTGTCAATAGTATTGGTAATGCTGTTAACGTCTTCTGGCCTGGTGGTATTGCCCCTGTTGTGACTCAATCTGGTGGTACTACCGACATCTACTCCTTCATGAGTTTCGATGGTGGTTCTACACTTTATGGTGGTGTTGTTGGTCAGAATTTTACCTAAATACCTTGAAGGAGAACTATAAACAATGATTCCTGTCTCTCTTAGGCATTTTAGGACACCCAGTACAAAGTTATACTTGAATGGTCCGTATATACAGATTGTAGATCAACCTTCAAGTATAACTGTTGGTATTGGTTCGACCGTTGTTATCAGTGGTTTTGCCACAGTATCATACATTGAAAACCCAACCGCACCTATAGATGGAACTGTAACATATAGGTGGTATGATGCAATAACAGACGTACCATTAGCAGAAGGAACAAAATATGTCGGAACTGCAACTTCACAATTAACTGTTAATGATGCAGAGTCACCGGAAGATAATTTAGATAGATTCTATTTTGATGCTGGATTTACTCCAACTAATCAAAGTAGTGGTGAATTAAACGACCCCACGTCAGGTAACGCGATATGATTTCAAATGATGCGGAACTGGTAGTACTCTCATTAATTACAATTACAGAACAACCAGAAGATAATACAACTTCAACAAATATTAATGCAAAATTTACAATAGTCGCGACGACTACAGATAGTAGATATGATATTAATTATTATTGGACTATTGATGATGTAATTCAA
>Ga0209535_1002861_pt1 | contig 11211 bp, 5 predicted proteins | sample LinPmetageLP28_FD_184041 | JGI IMG/M metagenome (GOLD analysis project Ga0209535, IMG submission 184041) | Marine viral communities from the Pacific Ocean - LP-28 (SPAdes) (version 2) | ecosystem: Environmental > Aquatic > Marine > Oceanic | place: Pacific Ocean | collected 2009-08-22
TTCTTGATGCAGAATCAGAAAGACTTGATCAGCTAGATGTTGCTGCTGCAAACATGGGTGATCAGCCTCTACCTGATGTATCACAAATAGATCCTGAAACCAATCTCGATATATCTGCTGCTTTAGGAATAGGAAGCTTAGGCACAAACTTAGCAGATGCTATTAACAATCAACCTACAGCTCCAAATGTGACTTCAGAAACAGGAAGGATTTCACCAGTAAGTGCTACTGGCGGAAGGTCTGAGCTTGATTTTCTTGACGAAAATATTAATACGGCAAAATCCTCAAGGTCGAATAGACGTGCTAACACAAGTGACGCTACAAGTAGATCGCCAACTATAGCAGACTATGGACTAGGAACTGTTGGTTTTAGACAACCAGAAGATCCTAATTTTCAATATCCTCAAGGTCGAATAGACGATAACTATTCCAATATGATTAAAATGTTAGAGCAAGAAGGTATTGGCCCTAGTACTTCAACTGATTTTGGTGAGCCAACTGAAGGTCAGAAGTTCGATCCAAACCAAAGAAAGCTAGATATGTTTGATCTTATGGGTCAAGCCGCAGATGAGCGTGGTGGATATCAGGCTGCTGCTGATGCAGAAGCGAATCAAGCAGCTATAGCAAATTTATTACGTTCAACTGAAGACGAAATGTTAAGTGCTAGTGGCGCTATGGATGCAAGTTATCCTAGTAAAGGAATGGTTGAGCAAATAATAGAAGACAATACTACTGGTGGTGGTCAGCAAAATAATCCTAATATACTTGATGCATTAGACACTGGAGGAACAGGAACTGGCGGTGCTGTATCTAATCCTTATAATGCTCTCGAAGGTAGAATTTCTAGAATGTTAGAAGAGAGAGAGAATTCAGTCGAAGCAGACAAGTGGTTGGCTTTAGCTCAAACAGGGTTGGCATTGATGTCATCTGATAGCCCAACATTGGCAGGTGCTATAGGTGAAGCAGGTCTCGTTGGCTTGTCTCAATTAAGAGAATCAAAGGGTCAGTATGACAAAGATATTCTTGGATTATTAAGCACACAAGCAGACATCGATGCTGCAAGATCAGATAGAAGTTTAGCAGAAAGAAAGTTTGGACTTTCAGAAAGAGAGTTAGAACTAGCTGAAGCAGAAGCTGCTCTTCCACAGGGGTTATCTGCAACAGAAAAAGCAGCCTATATTAAACAATATGCAAACTCTAGATCAAGGTTAACAGAGATTAATGTTGCTTTACAAACTAATATGATATCATCTGGAGAAGGTGTTAATAGGATTCAAATGCCTCTTACTAAAGAAGATAAGCAGGGTTTACTCATCGAAAAGCAACGGTTAGAATCTGATGTAAATATGTTTGGGGGGTTAGCTAATCCTGCGTTTGCAAACATTCAAACTGCTGAATAATCTGGAGGTCTCATGGGTGTTATCTTTGTTAAAGATCCTGAGACAGGAGTAAACTACTCTGTAAATATTGCAGGTTCTAATCCCACACCAAGGGAGCAGACTAAGATAAATGACTTCTTATCTAAGAAAAGAACTCAAACAAAAACAATAACTAGTCCTGCCCCAACTCAAGATCCTGACACCTCTTTTAAGAGTGCATTCGTATCTGCTATTGATCAGCCTTTAGAGAACTTTGCAACTACTGCTAGGTTGACTGGCTTCGAGGACACGGCAGGATTTTTAAGTGGGTTAACAGAAGCACCCGAACAATATCAAAGTGCAACCGAACAATTCTTAAACGAGAGTGGTGAGGGATTTAAGCTTGGCTATATGCCTAGAGCAGTCGTTGAACAAGCAGGTCAGTTTGCAGGATCAATGTTGTCCAGAGCAGGGGGAGCAGCAGTAGGTGCTGCTGTAAGTGGTGGTAACCCATTTGTAGCAGGGGCAGGGGCAATTGCAGGGCCAGTTTTATTTGAAGCTGTTCAGCTTCTAGGGCCGATTGCAGAAGAACGTGCAAAAAATAATGGAAGAGAGATACCAAACAAGGAAGATTGGCTTGGGGCTTTGGGAGCGGCTAGTGCAAGCGGTGCATTAAACACATTAGCCCCTGGTATGTCTGGGGTTCTTAGAAAAATTGTTGTTGAGGCAGGAACAGAGGGCTTGCAGTCTATCGTACAACAGACTGGTGAGACGGCTTTAACTGATAAAGGTTTAGAAATAAAACCAAAGCAAGCAGTCGGGGAAGCAATTCTTGGTGGTGGATCGGCAGGTGTAATAGCAGGGCCAATTGAATTGGCTAGAGGAAAACAACCAAAAGAAAGTGACAAGCAGCTTAACGAAGATCTTAGAGAGTTTGATCAAGAGGGAAGAGAAAGACTTGGCTACGCTTCTCAGATAAGCAAAGAGCTTGCAGAAGATTCTGAAGCTCAGACTGAAACTGCAATACAATCAGAGAATCCACAGGCAAAAGAATCCGCAGAAGATCCTATGTCTTTATCCGAAGTAACTACTAACGAAGAGTTTAAAGATAAAACTTTTGATAAATCACATTATGATCGTGTGCTTCAGCAGATAAAGTCTGACATCTCAAGAGGTAAGAAAATAAATGTTTCTAGGATTCATCAAGATGTAAAGAGAGATATTGCAGGAACAAAAGTTACTCAGGTTCGTGACGTTATAAAAGAACTTGAGGGTCGAGGTTACTTACAGTCAAGTCCAGTAACTAAAAAGCTAAGTCCAAAAGGCAGGACTCCTCCTTTAAAGTATGAGCCAACTAAAAATCTTGTGCCTCAATTGAAGACACCAGATGCATCGTATCGTAGGCAGATTGATATATCAAACGAGGCTATAGCCAAGAACAATAAAATTGTATCTGATTTAATTCTTGATCGTGACTCTGTACGAGAGTATGGTCGTGACCTTCAAGGCAGACGCATCAGTGAGAAAGCGATTAATTATGAGATCACAAGGCTTTCAAAAAGAAACACTCAATACAAACAAGTTATTAGCACTGCACAGAAGGGTCTACAAAGACTTGGAAGACTTCCTTATGTTCCAAATGTAACGCCTGAGTTTAACGCATCAATAAAACTAGAAAAGAAAATAGCTGCTGCTAAAGCTCGCGCTGCCGCTGATAAGGTTAAAGAAAAAGTTCAATCGAACAAACCTGTATTCTCTGCTCGTATGAGTGAAAAGCAGAACAGGGTTGCCGCTGCTATTCGTAGAAGATTAAACAAGTATGGATTAAAAGATGTTAATTTAAATCTTGGACAGGTAGTCACTGGGCCGAAAAGTGATGATCCTCAAGAGGTAAGTGAAGGTCTATACAATCCCTCTAATCGTGTAATAAGTTTGTCGATGGGTCTATATGATCCAAAGCTTTCTGAAAAAGAATTGTTTGATAGAGTTGGTGAAGTTTTAGATCACGAGACTACTCACGCCCTAAAGAATATGAATGTTATTACTCCTTCTGAGTGGGGCACTCTTACAAAGGCTGCATTAAAAACAAAGTATGTAAAGAACAAGGGCGGCAAGACAGAGACAAGAAAATATTCTTATCTTGATAGGGCAAAAAGAATGTACGCCGATCAGTCGGAAGACATTCAAGTCGAAGAAGCTGTTGCTGAAATGTTTAGAGATTACAACGCAGGTCGTCTTAGAATTGGTGGCAAGCCAAGGAATCTACTACAAAAAATTAAGAACTTCTTTAAATCAATCATAGGCGGAACAGTTGATAGTGGATTTGTAAACGTCTCCTCTATATTCGAGGGTATAAATATTGGAGACATAGGCGCAAGAAAGAGACCTGCACCTATAGAGGAATCCATTAAAGTAGAAGAAGAAGTAGATCCAGACAATCTCAAGCCAAGGCATTCTCGTCTAGCAAGATCACCTAACATTCCTTCTCTGCAATCGTTTATTAAAGACAACCCAGATGGATACACAATATCTCCTGAGACTTTTGATTTCGTGGAAGGTGGCTTCGTTGTCGCCCCTGTTAAAGAGGCAGAAATAATTACTGGACAAAACCTACCAGAAGAGGTACTATTAGGTTATATAGAAGACAATAAGGAAATATCTAGGATACTAAATCGTCCTGTATATTTGGGTGGATGGTTTAATGAAGAGAATAGTCAGTACTATTTAGACAGTGCGATTATAACTCCCACCAAAGAAGAGGCGTTATACATTGCAAACGGTGCTGAACAGATAGCAATATTTGATCTTAATAATTTTGAGGAGATAAATACAAATGAAGGAATCAGAGAACTCCAACAAAGCGGAGCTTATTCAGGTGACACCGCAATCGGATACCGCATCAGATCTAAAGAGATTGGTCGCCGCTTTGAGGAAGCAAGGGATAAGCGTAACACCCTCGAAAGAGAACAGCTTACTGGAAGAATAGGGGCTACAGAATTATTTAAATTAATGGGAGAACAGGGAGCTTTATCAGAGTTCCCTGATATTGGCGCTCTTCTTGATAGCTATGTAACGGATATAAATTTTAATGCACTGGACACCGCATTAAGAAGTGAAACATATCCTTTATACAAACAAGTATTAGACTTAAACATTGATAGAATTTATGGCAACAAGCCAATCAGTGTAACAAGAACAGAAAATTATTCTGATCCCTCAAAAGAAAAAACAAGATCAAAAAGAAATGTTTCTAAAAAAGACATTTTATTTGTTGGCAATCCGAATGAAAAAGAACTTATTGTAAAGTCTCCAAGTGGAAGACCTCAGTCAGTAATGGTTGATGAAGGGTTTAGACAGTCTCGTTTAACTCTTCCACTTACACCAGAGCAACGTGCAGCAAGTATACTAGATTATTTAGATCCTGAAACTGGTCAGCCTTTATTTAAAAATAAAGAGGGATCGGAAACTCTAGTAAGCTTTGCTAATAAACTACTCGAACTTCGAGGCTCTCGTGCGTATGACATTGTAAACTCAACGGAAGATCGTGAAGAGGTTGCTCGTATCATGGCGGCTGAGGGGGAGGCGGCGTTGCTGTCAAGCAGTGATGCCCTTGGTTGGTACGACACAACATTAAAGCTTGCAAAGCAAACCCTGTTCCCAGTCTATCCAGAGGTTTCACCCACACGTCCTGATGGCACAGACAATCCTTTATATGATTCTGCATCAGAACATGCATTTGATTATGCCACTGCCGTCACATCAAACGGACTATCAGTTATAGACAACTACCTACTTGCTGCACGTCAGTATGATGCTTGGAAAAACAGTCAAGATGGCAAGTTTAAACTTTCTGCATCTGGTGCTCAAGGTAAGTCTATGATCAAAGCATGGGAGTTCTGGAACGCTCTTACTGATCTTGGATATGATTCAAATAAAATTAATGAATTACTTACTACGCAAGTGAGAAAAGGTGACCTTGGACGCATGATGACCGAAGTGTTTGGGGTCGATAGAATAAAAGATTTACCATTTAAAATCGATGGTAAAGAACTAGCAAACGAAACGGTAGGGGTTGCATATGTTATCGGCCCTAAGATTGGTAATGGTTTTTACCAGAACTTGCGCGGGAACTTCGATCCTTTAACTATGGATCGTTGGTGGATGCGATTTGCAAACAGAATTACTGGCAACCCAATAGAAGTTCATAGAGAAGCCACTCTACAAAAAAATAAAGATGACTTTTTTAATTTGATGTCTAATCCAGATCAGTTGTCTGAAATGGATAAAGATTTATTAGCAACAGCTATGGATGAGATTGGGGTAACCACTTTAGAAAAAAGTGATATTGAACTTTTAGCTCCACAGATAATGAAAACATGGGACAAAAGTTTTTACAATAAAGCATACAATGACAAACTAAATGAGTTGTCGGATCAGTATGACTTTGAAATTTCTGGGAGTAGAATTACTGGTAAAGATGCCTCAAAGGTAAAGAAGATAGCTCAAGATTCTAGACCTAACTCCACACCTTTAGCAAGATCAGGCAAATTACTAGCAGAAAAACTAGTACCGTCTCTGCAAGAAGACCCAAGAAGTGCATCTGACAGAGCTGCGATGAGAGCAACTGCTAATCGTGCTCGTGAAATATTGCGAGAGGGTGGCGTAGATATTTCCAACGCAGATTTCCAAGCTTTGATGTGGTATGCAGAGAAAAGAATTTTTGCAGCAGGTGGTGTCCGTAAAGGTCGTGGCGATGACAACGACTATGCTGATGGTGCTATTGCTATTCTAAAAAAGAAAGGTATTTCAAATGACAAAATCGAAGCCACACTCCCCGAAGCAGAGCGAGGACGGATCAGTAGTGTCGAACTTGAACTCGAAAGAGATTCGGAAGTTGGCGCAGAGATTGATACAATACAAAGAACAACAAGAGAACGAAGCTTCTTCTCCCCAAGAGAACTTAAACTAGCAGATTACTCTGACTCAATACAAAGTGAGATAACACCACAACAAAGAGCAGAGATTGCAAAAGCAGAGATAGAGCCAGGCTTACCTCCGCAAAGATATCAACAATCTAAGCTCTTAGTATTTGATTCAGAAACAGAGCCAACCGCTGAAGACTACAGAGAAAGTTACATGCTTACGAGAGTTCCTGTAAAGGAATCAGAAAAAGGTCAAGCACCTAGTCCTGTTTATGGTAAGATATTAGAGGGTAATCAAGAACGTTTAGTTGTTTTACCAACAGGTCTTCAGAACAATCATTCTAATGGTATTCAAGATGGTCACGGATTAATTCATATACAACAACGAGACCACGACAAAGATCTTTTCATGAACTCTAAGTATGGCAGAGTTGAAGAAGCAATAAGAGACTTAATGGAAAGATGGAGGAGACAAAACTTTGAAGATGGTAATGATGTAATATCATATCAAAATCAAAACAAACTTATCCTTGAGTGGCGAAAGAATATTTCCAATGGAAGTCCACCACTTAGACTTGTGTTAGAAAGAGGTAGTGATGTCTCAACAAGAGGAAAACAAGTATCAACTCTTCAGCCAAATTTTTATTATGTAAAAACATTCTTTCCTGTCCTTGAAAAGAAAGCTCGTAAAACCTCACCCATGAGGTATAGGTCTCGTTTGTTTAGCAGGTTGGCAAAAGAAGTTGAGGTTAAACAGTATGATTTAAACTACGCTCGTGCCTCAGACACAATAGCAAAAGGACTTGGCCTTGTTCTGGGCAAAGACAAAGCTCAGACCGCTGCCGATACAATCATCACAAAGTTTCAAGACAACATGCTGCCTGTAGGTAGAATGATTCAAGAACTTAAAGATAACAACACTACCATAACAGATGCCTTTGATCCATATCTGCAAGAGGAATTGTATCACGGCAGAGTTGGGGCAGAGATAGAAAGTCGTGAACAAACAATATACAAAGATGCAGTTGATGCGGTAAAAGGTGTGAACGTATCTCAAGATAAAGTAAATCAACTTAAATCATTGTCTGATGGCGCATCAGAAACTGGTAAAGGTTTTGTTTCTCAGGCTCTTGATAAGTATAGAAGTAACAAATTAGTTATTGCTGATGCCGTTCTATATGCCACTCATGCTAAAGAAAGAAACGCATACATTTTAAGAGGAGATCCAAGCAACAAGTCTGGATCTGGTATGACCAACAGTGAGGCAGATGCAATTCTTGCATGGGTAGCAACACTAGATAATGCCAACATCGAAGCTCTTAGAAATGTGCAATCGAATGCTAGAAGTATTGTTGCCAATACTAATCAAGCTCGTGCAGATTACGGACTAATACCAGAAGAACTAAGAACAGATGAAAACTTTAAATCGTATGTTCCTTTAAGAGGCAAGGTAGACCCAGTAGATCCAGAGACCGACTACAGTAGACCATCTAGAGGATCTCCTTTTGGTGTTAGAGGTAGAGAAGATAGACGTGCGTTTGGTAGGCAAGATTATGCAGCCGACATACTAGCTACAGTAATAAATCAAAATCAAAACTCTGTTTCTCGTGGCGAAAGAAATAAAGTTGGTCAAGCATTTATCAAATTGTTACAGGCAGAGCCACAAAAGACCCGTGGCTTTGGTCGTATTCTTGATAGGTTACCTACGAAAAAAGCTCAGAGTTCAAGCGGAAAGTTTATTGATGTAATAGATAGAGACGCTGCCGACAGAGAAGACATGTTCGTTGCTAAAGTTGATGGCAAAGATGTTTATGTACAGGTTGCTGATGCAAGACTTGCAAGATCATTAAAGGGTGAAGATGGAACAGGATCTTCTTCACTTAATGTGATTAACCGTAGCTTAGGAAAATTAAACAGATACCTCTCTAACATAAATACATCTTACAACCCTGAGTTTTTTATCACTAACGTGCTTAGAGATATTCAAACAGCAGGTGTTAATGTTCAGCAGTTTGATGCTGATAATATGGTTAAAGAAATCGGAAAGACCTACGGCAGTGCGTTCAAAGGTATTAAACGTGCTATAAGAGATAACGATACAGAGAGTGAATGGGCAAAGATATATAGAGACTTTGTGAGGGATGGGGGTCAGAACTCTGCCAACCCAATGAGAAGTGTCTCAGATCAAATGGAAAACATTAGTGGCTTGTTAGATGACATTGCGGAAGATGGTACTCGTGGTAAATTCAACAAGATGAAAAACAGTTTTGCAGGTGAGAAAACAAAATCTATATTAAAATTTTTAGAAGATTATAACACTGTTGCTGAGAATGCTATTAGGGTTGCGACATATCAAGGTCTTAAAAATAAAGGCTTTAGCCCAGAACGCGCAGCTCAAGCCGCTCGAAATGTAACAGTAAACTTTGGTAAGGGTGGTGAATATAAAACTCTAGCTAACTCTTTATATCTATTTTACAACGCATCTATTCAAGGTACATTTGCATTAATGAATGCTTTTATAAAGTCTCCAAGAGCAAGAAAGATGTGGGGATTAATACTTGTTTCTGGTGTTATACAAGATCAACTAGCAGCAGCGTTTGGCGAAGAAGATGAAGATGGAATATTATTATACGATAAGATACCAGACTATATCTTAGAACATAATATAATTATACCAACAAACGGTATTATAGATCGTGCTTACATAAAAATACCAATGCCGTATGGATTGAACATGGCTTTCAATGCAGGTCGTTCTTTTAGTAGGGCGCAACGTGGTCAATACTCTGCATCCGAAGCAACTTACTCAACCATAATGACAGCAGTTGATGCTCTTAATCCATTAGGTGGAACAGAAAATCTGTTCAACTTTGCTTCCCCAACTGTTGCAGATCCATTCATAGACATTGCTAGGAACAAGGATTTTTCTAATGCACCAATATATAAGGAACCATTCCCAGGAGACGAACTGTCTCCGAACAGTCAAAAATATTTTAACAGTGTAAGCCCTAGCACTAAATGGATTACCGAAAACTTAAACTCTTTAACAGGTGGCACGTCAGAAATATCTGGTTTCATAGATTGGAACCCAGAGATCATGGACTTCTGGTTGCAGTATCTTACTGGTGGTATCGGTAGATTTGTACAAAGAACAGCAGAGTTTCCTTCTCGTGTATACACTGATGGGTTCACTGAAGACTTGATTAGAGAAGTTCCGCTTGTTCGCAAGGCTGTTGGCAATGTATCTGACAGAGAGAATGTAGCTAGATTTGTAGACAAAAGAGATAGAGTTTTACAGATAGGTAAAGAACTTAAATCTGCTATGGACAGTCGTGACATCGCACGTTTAACAAAGGCAAGAGAAAAGTATCCAGAAGAAATTGCTTTATTGCCAAGAGTTAAGGCTATCAGCAACGCTATTAAAAAGGTTTCGAGAAAAGCGAATGCTGTGCGGGATAATGAAATGATTCCAGACGCACAAAAACAATTAATACTTGAGCGTTTAGACCAACAGAAACAACTCTTATATGCTCGTGCTAATATGATGATGAAAGATTATAATTAGTTCAATTGAACATTTTAAATCTGTCTATTGGTATTAGTCCGATTGCCTCTATATCTGATGGATCGTTCCGCCTGTTCCAACCTTCACTGCTATACTCAATCTCGCATTGCATATCTAGGTTGCAGTACCCAGTGGCATCAGTCCACTGAACGACAAACAAACACGGCACATTACAAACATTCTTTAGGTTCTGTGCCATAAGTAATTTAGTTAAAGATATAAAACATGTAGGGTATTTGTTATGCTCCACACCACGGTGACGCATCTCTACAAACGCCTGTATCTTTTTCCCTCGCAGCGCAACGTAATCAAACTGTGCGTACTTCATCTGTCGCTGCATCTGACATTGCCACTTCCTTTCTAGCAATGAGGCAAGCTGTCTTTCGTTGACCTCATCACCAGAGTTTTCATACGTTGGCTTCATCTTTACTTTCTATCCACTTAATTACTGATGAATACTTCCATCGCTTGACCCTCTCACTAAACACTATTGGGTCTGGGAAGTTATCTTCTTTCTTAATTATCTTTCTTGCAGACTTGGGGTGCATCGACATCATTCGAGCAACCTCATTCAAATCAATTAGTTTTTCTTCCATGTCTTAAAGTCCTCTCTAAGTTGTTCAAATTTCTTACGAGCTTCTGGGTCACTTCTAAACTCTGATCTAGACTTTATATTGCAGTACTTCCTTATGCTGTTCGTAACTGCTTCTTCAACCTTCACTGGATCATGTTCATCTATGTGACCTGCATCATTCATATACTTTCCAAAATCTATATTACGGCACAGTAAACCTGCTGATGCTATCAGCCTTTCAATATACTGATGCTCTTCTCTTGTCTCTGGTTCGTCCTGATCATTAAGTCTAACCATTGCCACAAGATATCTTGTGCCTACCCAGTCAGTGTGTAGTTCTTGTGGGCAATCGTTAGGGTGTACGTTAAGACGTAGTATGATACCGTTCCTGTCCTGCGACATCGATACCTTTACCGCCTCAAAGTTCATAGCTGCATCTCTAATCTCGTTCATCTCTCACTCCTATGGAAAACTTTCTTCCCAGTATATCTTTTGTCAGGGGGTACATCATCACTGTTGAAATGAAACTGAGCAGCATGAAGCCTATCTACATGGCTCTTTGTTTTATCTTTCTTGTGACCGCAAGACTGACCAGACTGTGCTCCACATGCAGGACATTCTACTTGCTGAACCATTGCTTTAGTTACTGTCACCATTGAATCTCTCCCAGTTTCTTTTTGCCCATCCTATTGAGTCAACCCCAGTTAAATCCCACCATGTTCTTTCACTACCAAAATGGTGTAGTTCTGTATGGCAGGTGCGGCACAGAGGTACAGCGAAGTTATCTCCCGA
>Ga0209535_1002863_pt1 | contig 11208 bp, 9 predicted proteins | sample LinPmetageLP28_FD_184041 | JGI IMG/M metagenome (GOLD analysis project Ga0209535, IMG submission 184041) | Marine viral communities from the Pacific Ocean - LP-28 (SPAdes) (version 2) | ecosystem: Environmental > Aquatic > Marine > Oceanic | place: Pacific Ocean | collected 2009-08-22
GAGCCTCTCATCATGCTTCCCCGGTCAGCCGAGTCTCCCCTCCTAGCTACAGGTCTACCTTCTGCGAACACTGTGTTAGATCCTCTGTTGATCTTTGCAGGATGACCTACACAGAAACACTTTTTGCCTACACACACAAGAATGGTATGTGGCAGTAATCTATCGCCGGGTCTGAGAACTCTCCTGCCATTGATGAACACACTGCCTACCGTAGCACTACAACCTGCTGTGGCATCACAAGTGTGTCCTGTTCTGGCTAGATCTATTCTGTCTCTTGATACTGCTGGCATAGTACTATTTATAGATACTAAAAACCGCTTGTATTATAGTTTGAATTTGCTGAATTGGCCTTTTTTAACATCCTGTTTGATGCCGCCAACTATGTATGATTCCACTTCTGTTTCTTGTGGTGCCACCTGCATGCCTTTGCTTGACAGCCAGTGAGTGGTCCATGGTAGTGGGTTGGCCGATGCTGACACATCATATATGGGATCATATCCCAGTGCCCTCAGTCTCTTGTTGGCAATCCATTCCACGTAGTTGCCCAACAGTTTTTCGTTCAGTCCTATGATGGAACCATCCTTGAACAGGTACTTGGCCCATGCTTTCTCTTCTTCAACGCAGTCCTTGAACATCTGTATGACCAATTTCTCGGTGCCTTTCATGGCTTTTGTCATCTCAGGATCATCACCCTTGTGCCATGCCTTGATCACGTGTGTTGACAAGTTCAAGTGTGTTGCTTCGTCCCTTGCTATCAATGAAAGAATCTTTGCAGAACCTTCCATGAGTTTGAGTTCACCAAAAGCGAATGTGCAGGCGAATGATATGTAGAATCTTAATCCTTCCAACAGGTTCACTGTGTTCATCGCTAGATACAACTGTCTCTTTAGCTCAAGCATGTCCACTTTCTTGCCTACTGCATGGTCCAATGCCATCTTACCAAACTTGTCGTATTCATGTGTAACACTTTTTGCTCTCTTCAGGATCTCTTTGTCCTCGAGGATAGTGTCAAACACTTCACTAGGATCTGCGTACACGTTCTTCATGATGTGCGTGTATGATCTTGAGTGTATGGTTTCAAAGAAGTCCCATGTAACTATGCAACCTTCCAGTTCCGGATTGGAAACATATGGCAAGAACATAAGACTTGGTCCTCTGCCCTGTACACTGTCTAGCAGTGTTTGGTATTTCAAGTTACTCGTGAATATGTGTTTCTGTTCTGGTCTGAAGTTCATGAAGTCTGCTCTGTCCTTCTGCAAACTAACTTCTTCAGGTCTCCAGAAGTAACCTATCATTGTTTGGTTTAGTTTATCAAACTGTGGATACTTAAATTCATCGTATCTTTGTACGCCACCATCCTCACCAAAGAACATAGGCTGTTTAGTGAAGTCAACTTTACTCTGGTTAAAAACTGTTTTTGTCATAATTCTTTAATGTTAGATTGTACAGGCTTCGCACTCACCATCGTCGTCTGCGGTTGTACTTACCTGTTCAACTGGATTTTCAGGTTCAAGGATAACGTCCTCTCCATCATCCTCTAGTTGTGCAGATATACCTGCAGGTTGCACGTCCTCTTCCTCGCCTTTGAAATCGTATGTGTTCTGGTAGTATGATGTCTTCCAACCAAGTTTGTATGCTGTCAGCATGTCTTGTGCCATTACCGAAAGAGGAACTTCGTTGTTCTCAAACTGCAATGGATTGTAACTCCAGTTACCTGATATCGCTTGATCAAAGTATTTCTGCATCATTGCAACAACATTGATGTAACCTTCGTTGCTTGGCATATCCCATAACAGAGTGTAATCATTTTTAAGTTTGGGGAACCCTGGTGCTATCTGCTTCAGAGGACCTTTCTTGCTTTTCTTGATTGCCAACAATGCTCTCGGTGGTTCTATGCCATTTGTCTCATTTGAAACAACAGAACTACTCTCACTTGGCATCTGTGCTGACAGTGTGCTGTGTCTCAGTCCATACTTGGCAATGTCTTTTCTTAAACTTTCCCATGCCATTCTCTGTTTGTGTGGCACAATTTTATCCACATCTTTTTTGTAGTGATCAATTGGCAATAAGCCATCTGCGTATTTTGTTCTTTCGAACCCTTCACATTTGCCTTTCTCTTTTGCAATATTGTTACTTGCTCTCAACAAGTGATACTGGAATGCTTCAGTAAGCCTGTCAACTAGATCCCATGCTTTTGGATCTGAATACTTGACACCATTCTTTGCCAAGTAGTGGGCCAGTCCAATGTATCCTATGCCTAAACTTCTTCTTCTCTTTGTGCTGACTTCTGCCGCCTTTACAGGATAGTCTTGGTAGTCTATGATCTGCTCTAGTGCTCTAACACTCAAGTCACATATGCTTTCTAGTTCACCTAAGTCGTTTAGTCCACCAACGTTGACTGCAGAAAGAATACAAAGTGCAATCTCTCCTTGGTCGTCATGTATGTCCTGTATAGGTGTGGTAGGCAATGTAATCTCCTGACACAGGTTACTCATTGAAACTTTGTCTTTGAATGAACTGTGTGAGTTACAGTGATCCAAGTTCATTATATAGATACGTCCTGTCTCTGCTCTCTCTTTTAATAGTTCGCCAAAAAGATCCTGTGCTGGAACTGTTTTCTTTGGAATAGTTTTGTCTGCTTCATATTTTAAATAAAGGTCATCGAAGTCTTCTGTGCCAAATGCTTCATACAAACCTGGTGCCATGTGCGGAGATATTAGTGTGATATCTTCTTCGTTCATGAATCTCTCATAGAACAGTTTTGTAATCTGTATGGAGTAATCCATTCTTCTTACTCTGTTGTCCTCTGTGCCTTTGTTGTTCTTAAGAACAAGGATGTCTTCGATCTCTGGATGCCATATTGGGAAGTGTACAGTTGCGTTTCCGCCACGCACACCATTCTGTGTGCAACATCTCACAGTCGATTCGAATTTCTTTAGGAACGGAATGACTCCTGTGTGTTGAACCTCCCCTCCCCTAATTTTACTGTTGATACCTCTGATACGTCCTGCGTTGATTCCTATGCCTGCTCTTCTGGCAACGTAAAGTCCAATTGCCATATCGCTTGAAAAGATGCTAGGTAGAGTGTCGTCACTGTCAACAAGAACGCAAGAAGCAAATTGTCTAATAGGTGTTCTCACTCCTGCCATCACTGGTGTAGGTATGTTAATTTTGTGTTGTGATATTGCATCATAATATTTCTTCACGTATGACATTCTTGTTTTAGATGGATATTCTGCAAACAGTGTTGCCGCGATCATCATGTACATGTCCTGCGGAGTTTCGTATAACTGTCCTGTGCTTCTGTCCTGCACGAGATATTTGTCGCATATCTGTCTAAGTCCTGCGTATGTGAATTTAAGATCTCTATCTCTTCTGACCCACGTGTTAAATTTTTTAATCTCTGTCTTTGAATACTTGTCAAGAATACCTTTATCGTAAACACCCAGTCTGATATTTCTCAAAATTAGTTTTAGTAATGGAATGTATTCGTATTGACCGTGTGCTTCTTTCCTAACGTCATAGGATAAAAGTCTCGCCGCGGCATATTGATAGTTTGGATAATCTAAACTTATAAGATCATTTGCTGAACGAACTAAAACATTTTGAATGTCCTTGGTAGTCATGCCATCATAGAACTGAATGTTTGCGTTCATTTCTATTTGTGACGAACTTACACCTGTTAATCCTTCACACGCCTCTTCAACGACGAAATGAATTTTATTAATATCAAGGATCTCTAACCTGCCATCTCTTTTTTGGACTTTGATCGTACTAGAGTTGGTGTTTGGCATTAAGTTTTTGTAATTTTTATTTTTGATTATTGTTTTTGTTGTATCCATATTTATCTAATTCTATGTTTATATAATTTTTAAGTCAATTTTGTCGTTGTCGTTTGGCTAAAACTGCAACGTCGTTTTGCAATTTTATAATGTACTAATATTATAACGAAAAAAGTTTTTTGTCTAGTAGATAATAGATTATTTTATGTACAACTTAGAATTTAAGTAGCTGATTAAGTAGTTCTCCAGGTGTCTATATTCGCGATCCTTATGGTGCCATAAGTAAGGGTCGACATTTTCACGTTGATTTTCAGGTAATTTATGATACATGAAGTTATTACCACAGAAAGAAAACAAATCAATAATGTTTTTGTTGTCACTAATTAGATTTAATTTTGAAAATCCTTTGTATCCAGTGAGATGTTTTTGTTCAAAGTTGTTCACCATATCGCACATTAGGTAGTTGATTCCTTTTGCTTCAAAAAATGATGCCAATAAAATTATATCAGTAAAAATCTTATCCCAATATGTTCTAATGTTTGGCACACAGCCATGATAGTATGGCACTAACTTTTTAAATTTATCTTCAGGAACGTTTTGTAGGTCAATTCTATCTAGATCAAGATGTGGTTCTTCTAGCACAGGATGCCATGTGCCGTCCAAATTGTCATCTTCCTTGGCAATTGCCATTTCCCATCTATGGGCGTAAGTTATTGGAATGATTGCAAATTTAGGATTGCCATTTTGTGCTATCCATTCAACAGTGGATCTTAATGTTCTAGGAAAACTAGTGCCATCTTTGCCAATGTTGACGGTGCTTGAACAGCCTAATTGATTTTGGAATTCTTCGCTGACATTCCAAACACGTGCAAAACTGCAACCGTTTATCAATAATGTCATTTGTTAGACTAATATTTCTATTTGGTATTCCATCGTGACCGCAGTGCTTGAATCAGAGGTTGTCACATATTTGACTCTTATTGTATCATTACCTGCAGTTGAGTCACCGTCCGAAGTGATAGCACTTAGAGTAGTACCCACGTCTGATGTTTCCTCAAAGTCATCATTAAATGTACAAAGTTCTCCTGCCGAGCTTATTGTGAACACTCCTGTTCTGTACTTGGCACCTCTGTTCATTTTGTAAGTTATCCTTACACCTTTATCTGTAAAACCAGGAAGATATATTCCTGTATCGGTGGCCGACGATGTGTTATCTGATAGAGTAATCTGTTTAACTGCTTTTTTATGTAAACCTATACCTTGCACCTCTGGAGGTGTGTTTGATGGATCAGTTGAATCACCAAAGTCTGTATCTCTTTGGCTGGTTCTTTCAAAAAAGTCTAGAGTGGATGTGCATTCATCTGCATCAAACTGTATCACTGGAACTTCTATTATAGAGTTTACGCCATCTAAACCATTTGCCACTGTATCCGCATACCAGTTGCCGTATGAAATAATATTCCTTGGGCCAACACCTGTCAGGGCTGAATCCATAGCACTGTTCTGTACATAGATGGCCTGTTGCTCAATTGTACTCCAACTGGATCCTGAGAACTGTACGTCCCTAGGTCCTTTTGTTAATCCGTTTGTTGATCCATCCATCTCCGCACCTAGTAATGCACCATAATAGGCAGTGTTGAAATCACAATTTGTAAATCTGACATTAGTTACATCATAACTCATGTCAATCAGTCTAGCAAATCCTGTAAATTGGCATTGACCAAAAACAATATTGGAACAAGGTAGTGCAGTTGTAGATCTCACTGTGATTCCTTTTGATGTTGCCGCATCAACTTTTGATGTATATGTTCCTTGGAACTTACAGTCATTGATGTACACGTGAGTAGCGTTGTCTATTGAAAGTCCACCGTAGTTTGTTGTGGTCTTCACAGTCATGTTTGAAATTTGTATTTGTGTTGGTGTTGTTGCACTTGAATCACCAATGTTACCGTAAGTCTGGCCATCATCATCTTCAGTTACCATTGCTGGAGCGGATGCCGAATTTGTAATTATAGTCTTATCTGCACCTTCCCCCACCAAATGTGCGTAAGGTGGAATAGTAAGTGATGCACTTATAAGATAATTACCTGCAGGAAAAAATAATATTCTTCTTGCTCTTGCATCGTTTTGATCTGTGTCTGAATATAATTCATCTAATGCTCTCTGTATCGCCACAACATCTGCTGTTGAACCATCTCCTGTAGCACCAAACTCCTTAACTGAAACGTAGTCGTCTAATCTTTGTTGTAAGGTTCTTGAAACATTACCTGTTGCACCTGTTACTATAGGAGTCGAATCTCCAAGATAACCTTTGTAGGTATGTGATAATGATGTTGTGAATGCTGATGATCCAGCAGTCATTATCTCTGTGTTTCCTACTGCGGGTGCACCGTCTGCCACAGTACCATTACCTATGTACAGTTTCTGCTCGTCAATAGACCATCCCAATTCTCCGGCCGCTAACTGCGGTAGATCCGTTTTCTTTCCACGTCTGTGTTGTATCCTTGATATCTGTACTACTGGCATATAGTGTTATTTATGTCCAGGACGGATTGAATGTTTTAACGAAATCTGTGCCTCTCATTGAGTCTAGCATTTTAACATAGTCCTTGAACCGTTTGTGTAGATCCGCATTTGGATTGAAGCTATCTAGCCAGACTCGAACCGTATCTTTCTGTGTAAATGAACAGGAATCAAACCATATTTTAAAGTTATCAATGTCTTTGGCCAATGCAGAATTTATAGTGAGATGTCCCGACCCATCGACAGAACCACTGTATACTTCATTGATCTTCAATTGTATGTCTGTATCTTTAGCAAATTGTATGACATCCTTCATTGTATAGAGTGACGTGTGTTGTAAGAGATAAGTTATGTTTAGCTGTATATTTCCAAGAGCTTTTAGCTTTTTAATATTTGAACTAACCACTTCCCATTTACTGCCGTTTCTCAAATACTCATTATGTGCACCTACACCGTCAATGCTTGATAATATATTGATTCTTTTAAACCTTTTTAATGTGTTTATAATGTCATCAGTGAAGCGAGTCATGTTGGTGTTAAAGGTTATACAAATGTCCGAATCTATAATTTTTAAAACGTCAAGCAAGATAGGACTCATAAACGGTTCGCCACCTCCAAAATATATTTCTTTTGCATTTAATATAAGGGTAGTGACTATTTTTTTATTGTGTTCCTGTTCCCACCAATGATCAATTTCATAGTTTGAATCTACACCAAAGTTGTTGTATTTGTCTTTGTATTTCTTGTACTCAGCCAAAATACTGCTACTTGCATAAGGACCACACATGATACATTTTAAATTACAATAGTTTCCTAGCCTTAATTCTATGTACTTTGGAAGTTCACGTTCCTTGTCGTTTTTCTTATAGGCATCTCTAATTTCCTCATACGTATCTTTAATTTTGTTATTAGTAAGTTCTCTTACACTTTGAATATTTGGATTCTTTTCTTTGCTGATACAATGTTCACACCCTGGATCGGTCTCACCATTTAGCATTTTCTCCCTCAACGGATCTAGTCCGCTTTTCCACCATTGCTTGAACATCCAATCATCGGGAGTGTTTAACTTGTAAGGATTCATTTTAGATTTGTAAGTTATGAACTCACAACAAGGTAATAACGTGCCGTCTGTATCTATAACCGCTGTTTTAAAAGGTGCTTTGCAGAATTTATTTGGTTGATTTGACATCAACAATATTTAACTAAAGAATTTTTTTGTAATATTCTTCTAGTTTAGCATACCATTTTCCCACCCATTGATCATAGTTGTCTATTTCAAATGTTTGATATTCATTGGCCTGTGTGCAAATAAAGATACGTCCACTTTTTATCTGTGTATCATACTGTTTGTTGTGTGCCTCTGCGTATGCCACCAACTGAAGATAGTAATCTTCCACCCACTCTTTCTTTTTAAGTCTACGAGCTTGTTTGAAATCCATAATAGCAGGTTCACCTTTGTAGACACCGACCAAGTCTGTTGTGCCTGCGTACAGTTCTGGATAGTAAAGAGATACTTCTGATCCCCATACTTCACTCACATTGTTTAATCCATTGTCAATAATCACATTAGCCATTGTGTGTGCTTTTTGATGTATCAAATTTGATCCAGGTTTTCTTTCTATGCCCTTAACATGTTTCTCTAGGGAGTTGTGCATCACTGTTCCTATGTTAGCACTCTCTGTTGTTATCTGTTGGGCCTTTTCAGCACCAATCCTCTTACGCCATGCATGAAGATGTGTCATATCTTTAGTTGCACTTAACACGGTTGTCACAGATGGAACTTGTCTGCCGTCTGGTGTTTCATAGTGTCTCTTCTTATCTTTTGTGACTCTTGATAACTCCCCATAAGGATACTTCTGAATGTAGGCTATGCCTTTACTTTTAATTACATCTTCTGATATCTTCATATTCATATTGTATATTACTTTTTTAAATTTGTCAAAGTTTCTTCTAGATATGGTAATAGTTTACGCCACGTATTACTTTTTCTATGTTGATCCTGGGTGTCGTTGTATCTAATGAAAGAGTTCTGTAAGTCAACTTCGGTCGCTTTGTCAAGTTGATCTGTTCGTAAGTTTTCTATCTGTTTATTGTAGAAAAATGGAATGCCATCATACTTTGCAAAGTACTCAGCACTTTTCTCTAACTTGTCCGCCACCGTTAATCTGTACTCCCTTGGTGCTGTATCGTAATTGCATATACGAGGATACCATACCTGTGCCATCCAGGATATGTTAAAGGTATCTCCCCAAGCACCATCTGAGAAATCTATGAACCACTTCAACATCTCGTCTAGTTGGTGAATGTTCAGCAGTTGCACAGCAGGACTGAATGTTATTGAGCCATTGCCGTGTTCAGTTAACATTTTTTTGTAGTAGTCTAGATTCTCTGCAACCTTTCGAAAGTTGCTGGGATAACGTATATATTCTGTTACATCACCAATGCCGTCGAGGCTGGCCCATATGGTCCATGATTTCATTTCTGGTAGCCATTGGGTCATCTTGGGATTGGTATTTGTGAGATTGGTCACTATGGTTATGTCCTTGTCTTTAAGTGTTTTGTTTTTGTAGCAGTAGTCTAGTAGTTCATAGAACTCTGGTATCACTGTTGGCTCGCCGCCTATGATTGTCAGTTTGGTTATGTTTTTGCTCACGTACTCTATAAGTCTGTTCTTGGTTTTTGCATTCTGGAACCATGTGTACTCTACCGATAGGTTGTTGGTCCAGTTGTTAACATTGCCACTTTGTTTATAAACCCAATCTAAGAAGTCCTTGTCCTTCTTTCCAATTTGTAATATTTCTTTACCTATCTGATTCGAGTAATCCTGTCCACACATCTTGCATTTTAAATTACACACATTACCAAAATGCAACTCCATTGAATGGGGCATATTATCCATTGAGCCATCTTTATTAACTTTTTTAAGATTTCCTTCTAAGTTCTCTTCAACTCTCATAGACTTGTAGCCACGTGCTTCTTGAGCAACACACTTCGTGCAGGCCTCAAGCACTTCTCCGTTCTTCATTTTCAGTCTTGCTTGTTTCATGTAGTCACTGTTCCACGTTTTTTGCAACGAATCATTGTTCATGTGTATCCTGTTGCCTCTCTTGTCAGTGGCGTTCTCCATTGTGGCACAGCAAAGTCTCACAGATCCAGACATGTGAACATACTGATGTTCGAATGGAAAGGCACAATAGGTCTTAGGCATTGGCCACCCCACACGTGTGATAGCAAGTCTGTAGACGGTACGCATCTTGTTCACCCTGTATGCCTCTTGCCAACTCTCCAAAGAACTCTCCGTCTAGTATGTCTTCCAGGGTGTTGTGATTGATATTGATTGATGCGTAATCTTTTATGATGTTTTTTGATTCGTGTATCTTTAGATCACCCAACCAACAGCAGGGACTTACATCTCCATTGGCCGCTAGGTAAATTTCACTCTTGTTGTTGTGGTATGACCAGCAGTCTATCTTCCTCGTTCTAAATGTGTCATTGACTTTCCATTTCTGTGTGACATCTAGTCCGGAAGCTTCTATTTCCCTTTCAACTTTTTCTAATTTATAATCTCCTACCTGTATAGATTCTCTCTGTATCCAATTTCCATCGCTATCAAAGTCATCCCATCTTGTTGTTTCTTTTTTGTTAAATTTTTCAAAGCCTAGTTTTTTTGACAGTAATTCTGCTTCTTCTATTTGATGGTGATTATGTTTGAATACTAAAAAATCCCAATTAGCTTTGCCTCCTGCACCTATAAATGCTTGGACATTTTCTAGGACCTTATCCCACTTAACATTCCTACGATATAAATGATTAGTGTCTTCTAATCCATCTATTGCAAACACCACGTGAGTGTTCGTTTGTGCTAATGCTTTCCAAAAGTCTATGTTTCTAGGGCCGCCGTTTGTGTTAAGAGATGTGTGAGATGTTCCGGAAGTCCTAATATAATCATATATCTCCACACACTCGGGATTCATTGCTCCATCGCCCAATACTCCGCATGAATAAAACCTGTTTAATTTTGCCAGCAACTTGCTACCAATCTTGTTCTTGATCACTTCTAGACTAGTGTGTGAATTGTTGGTTATATTTTTTATTAAATTTAGATCAAAATCAAATCGTGGACACATTGGACATGCCGAGTTGCAGTAGTTAGATAACTCTGCATTGATAACATTCAAATTACCAATATTGATGTATGAACTCATACTATTAATTATTGCTGATTTTTAATTGTTGAACTTATTTTCTTCTGTTCATGGCCGACTTGGCCATTTGCTTGACTTTGTCTGTTGAACCTTGATTGTCAAAGTCCATCTCTGGATTGTCTTCTGCTTCTTGATCTGTTTTGATAACTATCTTCTCTTGATCAAAATCGGCCACGATGTTCTTAAGTTCTTCTCCGTCATCATACATCCTCTTGAAAACATCATAGTTAAATGCAGGGTAGCCTGTGTTGTTCATTATACTAGCCACAGCATCCATACTGATTTCACTTGCCGTATTTTTTTCATCAGCGTCACCCTTCATGTTGGACAACACATTTACAAGTGCTGATTCTAAATCTTTGTTTTGGAATTCAAAAAACCTCACAGGATTACTTCCCTGCTAGTTTGCTGTACAGTCTGTTTGAAGTCTCGAAAACTTCTTTGGATTCTCTTTGTTCTCTGCCTTCAGGGTCTGTTCCACCTGCTTCAGCATCAGAGGCGCCAAACTCATCTGACTCTAGGTCATCTGTCTCTAGGTCATCTAAGTCTGCGTCTGTGTTGTCCATGTCCATCGTGTCATCAGCACCCATAGGGTCTGAAGCTACTTCTTCTCCGGTCAATATTCTTACACCGTTGTCTAGCTCTTGTCTAGTTGTCGTTAAAGTTGCTTCTGCCTGTTCAATCGCTGGTTGGATTTT
>Ga0209535_1002864_pt1 | contig 11206 bp, 15 predicted proteins | sample LinPmetageLP28_FD_184041 | JGI IMG/M metagenome (GOLD analysis project Ga0209535, IMG submission 184041) | Marine viral communities from the Pacific Ocean - LP-28 (SPAdes) (version 2) | ecosystem: Environmental > Aquatic > Marine > Oceanic | place: Pacific Ocean | collected 2009-08-22
CCAAAGATATATGATGTGTTCTTTTCAATAATTGGAACAGCAGGCTGGCTTTGGGTGGGATTCAAATGGCATGACCGGGCACTTATAGTTTTAAATACGATACTACTGGCGATGTTGGTATCAGGAGGAGCGAGGTATATTGTACAATGGCTGATGATGTAAAGAAGAACTATTTCACAACAGGACAGATGCGTAACGCACTGATACAGATCGAAGACAAGATGGTCCATAGCAACTGGATGCCAAACATCATACTGGGAATAAACAGAGGTGGTTGCATACCCGGTGTGTACCTTTCACACAGGTTAAAGACAGCACACGAGGTACTAGATGTGAGATTGAGAGATCACACTGCTAAACCTAACCTGACCGTGCTGGAGAAAGCATTTGCATTCCAAAAGAAGATACTGATCATAGACGACATAAATGATTCTGGAGCAACATTCCAATACATACTTGACAACTTCGGCAAGCGTGAGGACAGGATCAGATTTGCGGCCTTGATAAACAACAAACCTTCAAAAGTAAAAGTAGATTACCATGGATATGAGATCAACAAGGACGAAGTGCCCAGTTGGATAGTATTCCCATGGGAAGAATGGGACAAGTGAAATACATCCTGGTTTTCTCATTTGTCTACAAACACTATACAAAAAGTTTCGATATAAAACTGTACAGCGATGACACTATGTTGGACGACATATCGCTGACCGACGATATAAATTATCGCACAGTAGACAACACCAAATCAAAAAAGTACAAGGGAATCAAACAATTCAACTGGTGGTATTCCAAACTCAGAGACAAGGCCCAAGAATTACCAGAAAAAATTTTCGTGTATGAAGTGGACGAGTCCGTCCTAGGCAATTACATAAAGATAAAAATAGCAGACGATGGATCTAACAGTACAAACGGTTTCATGACTAAGTCTAACATGTTCATGATCGATAAGTTATTCCTTTTTCCAAAATTCATGTTTGAGTCACGTGACACACTACAGAAGTTAGGAGACATGCTCTGGAGAAATCCAAAGTTCATACGGCACACAGAGGCAGGAGCGGATCCAATCGACAGAGACAACGACAACGCTGTAGAATGGCCAGGCACTGATGCTGTGCTTGAAAATGGTAATTTGACCAGTGCAACATGGCACGGTGGAGTCAAACAATTAGATGTGCCATTAATTAAAAAATTCAACACTTATTTTTTGCACCCTTGCAAAAAGAACATGCGAGATGGCATGCCAATCAAATGGCATTTTGATCCAAGTATCTTTGAATACGACGAAACCTTCAAAATCATATCAGACATCAAAAAACACTTACCTAAGTATACAAGTAACGTAAAAGTTGTATCTCTTTAGAAAAAAACAATTTTTCTTGTTTGACACACCTATGGTAAATGCTGTAAAATTATGCTAACATTAAAAAACCTATAGGAGATTAAATGTTCAAAAACGTAGACAAATCAATGCTGTTGAAATTAGTGGCACTTCACGTAATAGTGATCACTGTTTCAAATGCGTTAGTGGCTATACCGGTAGAGATATTCGGTGTTAAATTGACGTGGGCGGCATTCACATTCCCATTAGTAGTAATAGCAACTGACTTGACAGTCAGGCTACTGGGCAAAACAATAGCAAGACAAACAATCGCGGCGGCTTATCCATTAGCAATAATCGGATCAATTGCAGTTGTCTTGGCAGAAGGAGCACCGGGATCGGTCGCAGTAAGAATTGGTTTCGCAAGTGCCACTGCTTATGCAATTGGTACAATGCTTGACGTGTATGTATTCCAATACATCAGAGAAGGGTTCAAGAACAATTGGTGGTTGGCACCAGCGGTATCAACTATCGCGGCAAACATCATTGACACTTACACTTTCTTTGCTGTTGCATTCAACAACAGTGCGGACGAGTACATGGCGGCAAACTGGATGGAGATCGCAGGATCTCAAGTTGTAATAAAAATTGCAGTCGGCTTGTTAGTATTCCTACCAGCATATGGTATTTTACTGAACAGACTACAAAAAACTTACAAACTGAAATAGTATGATGAACAAAGTCTACACAGGCGCTGGTGTACTAGCAGTAGTACTAGCGGTAACGGCTGTCGTGACATTCACTTTACTGTAAGACATTGGGGGAGTTTTATCTCCCCCAATGACAACTCTCCTAAATACCTACATGCACTATCTTATTTTGACTCCGGACGGCGTTGGTTCCACGATACTACAGAGACTGATCACAATGACTCTGTACCTGGAAAATCTTGATGTCATGAACACCCACGAACTGACAAACGGTCTCAGGCTTGAAAACAATGTGGCAATCAAAGATTTTGATTCAGGATACTCGCAAAGTCTTGTAGAAATAGCAGATATATTACACGCCTCGCAGACACAGACATCATTAGTCAGTAGATTGGCCAAGTATCATTTGGATGCTAGAAAAGATCCTGCCAAAGATTGCCAGGATTTTTATAAATTACTCAACAAACACTTTGAGAAAAAAATAATGTGTGTCAGGGAGAACATATTCGAATATGCAATGAGTTGGAGCATACGTCAAAAGTCAGGGATGGTTAATATATACCATAAGCAAGATAGAGAGCAAGTTGCTCGGGTCGAAGCAGTCGATGAAGAATATTTCATTTATAAGTGCAATAAATATGTAGAATATATCGAGTGGATAGAAAAATATTTTTCCGATGTGGAAAAAATATCATACGAAAACACCGTAAAAAAAAGCGATGAGATGATGCATAAGATCACAGGATACCCAGATACTTTTAAAGATAAATTTGGAAAGCCATTGAGTTTTATGCTGTCTAGTGAACATGATTTTTTAAAACGTAGAAGTGAAATCAATTTTTCAATTGATGAATCAAAGGCACTTGCAAAATACAAAATATTATGCAATGAAATGGTTGATCGTAAAATAATCATGGGCATACCTTTAAAAAATACCACACTGGCCGATAAGAAAAAACAGATAAAAAATTTCAATAACTGCTTGGATAAATTTTACAAGTTCGCCAAAAACCACAATTGGATCGACCAATCCAAGGCGACCTATGACTTCTGGAATGAGCAACATTTATGTTAAGGGTAGAAAACAGAATAGGCATACCAGAAAGCAAAACATCAGGCATGGACACGTTGGAATGGTGTGCTGATGAAGAACATTTCCTGTCCTATCCAAAAGACATATGGTACCAATACAACTCCAGAGGATTCAGGGATCATGAGTGGCCACAAGACCTTTCTGATGTGATCTGGTGTGTGGGAGACAGTTTCACCGTGGGGATCGGCCAGCCATTTGAAGAAACGTGGCCACAGTTACTACAGGAAAAGACAGGCAAGAGATGTTTGAACCTGGGCCAGGACGGATGTTCCAACGATACCATGGCCTTGAGAATACAAGAAATCTGCACGTACGATCCAAAAATGATAGTGGTAATGTGGAGTTATTTGACAAGGAGGCGTAAAAACGGCAAGAATGTACATCATGATAAAATGTCTTTTGGTCCCAAAAAAGATATAGCAAATTTTATCAAAAATTACAAAATTGTTAACCAGTTACCTGTCAATGTGGTTAACCTTATGATTCCAAACACAACCAAGTGTCCTGGCGCTTTAGCAAAAGCAGTCGGAAAGGAAAAAAAAGATAATAATTTAATAGAGTTTGAACAAATTGATCACGCCAGAGATTTTCATCACTTCGATGTGAAAACATCTAAAAATGTGGCTGAATTGATTAGTGAGTACATGAACCATTGACAAATCATCTAAATATCCTATATAATTACTAACACATCATGGGAAACAAAGCAGGAAAAATTTGGGGTGAAACGGAACTGATACTGGCCAACAACGCATTGGAGTTCCACAGAATAGACTACAGGAAGGGTGGAGTGTGTTCTAAACACCTGCACGAATGGAAGTGGAATGGATTCTATGTCATGAGCGGACAAATGAAGATCAAAGTATGGCAGAAGGACTACGACCTAGTGGACGAGACTATCCTTAATCCGGGAGACTTCACTGCTGTGAAGCCGGGACTATACCATTCGTTCGAAGGCCTGGAAGACGGAGTTGCGTTTGAATTGTACTGGGCACACTTCTCTCCTCTGGACATCAAACGAGAATCGGTTGGACATCTAAAAGACGTGGACGGAAAAATCGTAAGACTAGACAAAAAGAAGAAATGATCCCTATCAAAGGATGGGCTACTTTTGATCCATTGAAACATTGTTTAATAGGGTCAGGATTCAAGGCCGAGTGGTTCAAAGATCTAGACATCTACAAGAACGATCGAATAATGGATCCTCTTAAACGTATAGCAGACGAAACAGAAGCAGATTATCAAACACTAGAAAAAATACTTAAAGATGCTGGCGTACACACTCATAGGAGTATCCTAGACATCAATAAAATAGGTAGCCTCAAAAATATACCCACGCCGCCTACAACACCCAGGGATCGCTTTGCTGTTATTGGAGAAAAGTTCTACATGGTTGGCCCCGGAGGGTATCAAGGTTATGCAGATTTGATCAAACAGATAGACAGGAAAAATATAGAAATACACCAGACAGAATATGAAATCTCAACAGCAGGTATATGTCGGGTTGGCAAAGACCTATGGTGGGACGTAGACAGGAACTTATCAAAGGTATATGTTGAAAAATACAAGCATCTGTGGGAACAAGAAGGTTTCAGAGTTCATATTTCTTACAGAGGATACCATTCGGACGGTTCCTTTTGTGTTGTCAGCCCAGGATGTATAGTATCTCTCTTGGACATACAGGATTACCAAAAAGAATTTCCAGGATGGGACGTTCTCAGTCTGCCTGATCAGTCGTGGGATAAAGTGAGTCCTTTTTTGCAAATGAAAGAACAGGTCGGAGGTAGATGGTGGTTGAAAGGTGAAGAACATAATGATCAGTTGATAGAGTTTGTGGATACCTGGATGAATGATTGGGTTGGTTACGTAGAAGAGACTGTGTTTGATGTGAACATGCTGTCTATAGATCAAAATACAATTATTTGTAACAATTACAACAAAGAAGTTTTTCAACATTTTAAAAAACACAAAGTTGAACCGATAGTGTTTAACTTTAGACATAGGTACTTCTGGGATGGCGGAGTACATTGTATAACACAGGACCTATACAGAGAAGGAAAACAGGAGGATTATTTTGGCTAATATATACACAATATACGCAGATCACAAAGACAACATCACCGCACACGAGTTTGTTGCCAAGATGAGCATATTTCTAGACAAGTTAGTGGAACACGGCAAAATGTCCACCTACAGGATTACCAGGATGAAGTTGGGTTTTAGATCAATGGACTTACCAGAGTTCAGGATAGACATGGAGTTTGAAAACATGCAGGCACTTGACGATGCCATGACCATTACCATCGCTGACAAAGATGTTGATCGAGTACACGTGGGGTTCAACAAATACGTCAATGTGGATACTATACAACATTTCCTTTACCGAGATTTCCCAGACGACCTAAATAAACCAAAGTTGACAGAGAAGCAAGAACAGTTTACAATAGATGATGTAGTAAAGGCGACAAAGAATATAAAACCAGAGATATGGTAGACGAGAAAAAATATTACTATTCGGAGATATTTCACAGCATACAGGGTGAAGGACACTACACGGGTGTGCCCACTGCATGGATAAGGTTCTTCCTTTGCAATTTGCAGTGCAGTGGTTTTGGTCAAAAGGACCCAACCAATCCGGAAACCTACGAACTACCATTTGAGGACTTCGACGTTGACAGTGTGAAGAGAGTTGAAGACTTACCTGTATGGGAAAAAGGGTGTGACTCAAGTTACACTTGGGCAAAAAAATTTAAAAAACTTATGGGACATGAAACACCCTCGGTATTGGCAAACAGGATAATAGATGTAATAAGGACAGATTCAAACCCAGACGGAAAGTTTTTACATCCTAATTCTAAACAACATCAGCACCTATGCTATACAGGTGGCGAACCTCTGATGGTGACGGGGCAGGCCGCGAGTATGGGAATATACAAAGCACTGGAAAGACAAAAGAATCTCCCAGGGTCAATGACGTTTGAGACCAACGGCACCCAGGTGCTAAAAGAACCTTTCAAGGAATGGGTAAGGAACATAGACACAGAAGTGTTCTTCAGTGTTAGTCCAAAACTGTTCACAGTGTCAGGGGAGAAAACAGAAAAAGCAATCAAACCTGAGAACGTTGCAGAATACTATAAAACTTCCAAAGCAGGGCAGTTGAAATTTGTTGTTGGTTCATCGGACAAGGAGTGGGAGGAGATGGAAACAACCATAGAGAAGTTCCGAGACGCCGGTGTGGAATGGCCCGTATGGGTGATGCCCACAGGTGCCAGGGAAGAAGAGCAGACAGCAAGTGCTGGTAAAGTGGCAGAGAAGGCATTCAAGAGAGGATACAACGTGGCGGCCAGAGTACACGTATACCTGTTCGGAAATGCAATAGGCACATAACATTGCTCATAAGTACAGTATATTTTGTTGTAACGCTCCAAAGGAAGTTCACAACATTAACCCCCGAAAATTTTTAGTATGGAACTTGCTATATTAATGGCAGGTATTGTTTACGGTTTGATCATTGGCCTAATACCAGCCGCGGGAGCAACAACAGGACTAATCACACTATTTGGAGTCATGCCCTACTTTGTAGGAGACCCTTACCTGGGCGTAATATTCTGTGTGGCAGTTGTCGCTTCATCCACAACCGGTGATTCATTTGCAGGTGTGCTGTTAGGCATACCCGGAGCCAACTCTGCGGCCGCAACCATGGTGGATGGTTTTCCAATGGCAAAGAATGGAGAAGCCACTAGGGCATTGAGTGCCGCAATCACTTCATCTACTTGCAATGGTCTATTCTGGGGATCACTTACATTTTTGTTCCTGCCATGGTACACAAAAGTTGTGATGTACATGGGCATACCCGAACTGTGGGCATTAGTGCTATTAGCATTTGTAACTGTGGGATTTGTGTCCACTAGGAAATATGTTAGGAGTGTCATTGCTATTACTATAGGTGTTACAGTTGGACTGGTAGGTGTTGACGTAAACAATGTTCCAAGATTTACAATGGGTTGGCGATACCTCGAAGACGGTGTACAGATACTACCTTACATGGCAGGACTTTTTGCAATACCAGAACTCTGGGACGGATGGTTAAACAGGAGGAAGACCACAACGATCAAGGCAGAACACGGTAGTTGGAGTGATCTAAAACAAGGAGTAAAGGATACTATACGATGTTGGAAGGACAGCGCCAGAGGTGGATTTATAGGATCTTTCATAGGACTTCTGCCCGGACTGGGTGGAGCAATGGCAGACTGGTTGGCATACGGTGCCACAGTTGCCGCCAATCCAAAAGAGAAATTTGGTGTTGGCAATGTAAGAGGTGTAGTAGGTGCCGAAGGAGCCAATAACGCACAAAAGGCCTCGTCATTCATTCCGACCGTGTTGTTTGGTATTCCTGGTGCAAGTTTCGCCGCGATACTGATGGGACTATTTTTATACCTTGGTATTGACCTTGGATCACCTGATACATTTTACGACGATAGATTATTTGACAGCATGACCTATGCGTTCCTACTTGGAACAATTATTACTGCTGTCTTATGTTATGGACTGGCATATTTCGCAGGGTGGGTAACACGTATTCCATACGTTTATTACTTCCCTTTCATACTTGCTGTAATTGTTTGGGCAACCTTACAATACACAGGAGGGTGGGAAGACCTAGCGGTACTATTAGCATTCTCAGTATTTGGAGTGCTATGCAAAAAATTCCAAGTCAGCAGGCCAGCACTGTTGATAGGGTACATACTAAGTGACAGGATATACAACCTCACTTATCAACTAACATCCTTGCATACGGTAAATGATTTAATCACAAGGCCTATCTTTATTTTCTTGATGGCGTGTGTTATACTGTTACTGTATTGGGGAATAACAAAAAGGAGTCGATTAGACTATGCTTAAGAAAACAATAATGGCGTTGGTGTTAATGACAACAACAGCCTTGGCAGATTACAACTTAATCGTGCCCCAAAAACCATCAGGTGGAACTTCTGTGTGGGCACAGATTGTTGTGGCAGAATGGGAGAGACACCTAGGTGAGAAGATCAATCTTATCTACAAGCCAGGTGCAAGAGATCAACTAGGACCAAACGAGTTTCAAAACGAACTAAGGTTTGGGTGGAACTTCTGTGTGGGCACAGATTGTTGTGGCAGAATGGGAGAGACACCTAGGTGAGAAGATCAATCTTATCTACAAGCCAGGTGCAAGAGATCAACTAGGACCAAACGAGTTCCAAAACGAACTAAGGTTTGACGACAAAACAATACTAGTATCACACGGTGGTAACGGTATATCATATCTTACTGAACCAGTTGATTACAATTACTTCGATTGGGAATCAATTGGACACATGAACCTAAACATCATCGTTGGTGCGAGACACAAAGCGGACACAACAAATGGGCCAATACAGTTTCCGTCAGGATCAGGTATGACTCCTGAGATCATGGCAATCGTCATGTTACTTGCAGGTCCAAACAACGATCCTGTCAAAACATTTGAGGACAAGATAATTTGGGTGAAAGGAATGAAAGGATCCGAAAGGAGACTCGCATTCATCAGGGGTGACTTGAATGCAACCAGGGAAAACCCTGCCGCGTACAAGAAACACGTGTTGCCTGTGATCAAAAAAGGTGATGCTTACACTTGGTTCCATCATGGACTATTGAATGTAAAGACAGGTGAGCATGATGCTGATCCTAACTTCACTGAACCAACATTTGAAGCACTTTACGAAAAGATGCATGGTGTTGCACCAAGTGGTGACTTCTATGATGCATACAAACTTGTCAAGAGTTGGAGAGATGCATTACAGAAAGCATTCTGGGTAAACTCAGGTAATCCAAACAAACAGAAACTTGTTGACGCACTGGATAAGATGATTGAAGATCCAGCGTCAGTTGCCGCTATTGAAAAGAAAGTGGGCAAGTATGAATGGAGAACAGGTGCAGAGGGTGACGCCGCAGTGAGAACACTGAAGTCATTCATCACACCAGGTGCATTGAAAACACTGTCTGATTTTGGAAAGAATCAGTTAGGTTACAATGCAGTCTACAAGGAAGAGTTGACCAAATAATGTACATCTTGTTTACAGGGGCGCCAGGATCAAAGTGGAGTAGTGTTGTCAAGAATATCTACTGGAGTGATGACATAGATCACACAGACTATTCTGAAGAGAGAACCTATTGGCACGATGCTGATACCCCTGGGAACAAACATCTCATGCATATTGGGGCATACTTTGATCCAGGGATGGAGTTTAGAGCCACCAGGGATAATTGGGACTTGCCTTTCTCTGGCTCAGGAAAAAGGATTATAAAGTCTCACACCTTTGCACATGAACTTGATCATCTCAAAGACTTAGGCTATCCTATTGTTATGGTATACAGGAATGATTTCGAATGTTTAGAATGGTGGAAACTGTGTGGAGAATTTAAAATTACATATCCTAACTACCAACACTTTGTTAATCTCGACCTGATGTGGGAACACATTCAAGCAGAGAACAAGGACACCATGCAGTTCATACACGAAAACAGAGATAAAACGGTTAGAGTTAAAGACAACACAGAACTTTGCAAACTACTAGGAATCAGTTTTCCTTCAAAGGACAGTAAAATACACACATATGCAGAAAAAGGAATACAGGTTTATGTCTACAAGTAACTGGGAAGACGCAAAAGCGAGAAGCAACTACCACTTCAACAAGTGGCACAAGGACACAGACTGCGTCCAACACCTAGGTAAGTTCACTGGCGGCTGGCAGACCGAACTGCAGGCAGTCATAGAAGATGCCAAGCCATTAAACTGGGCAAATCGCAGAGAGGGTACGGGCAGAGAAAATGTCAATGTGGACGTTGAAGCGGAAGAGAATGATCTGAAGACAGCAGGTGCTGATCCCAAGATGACCATATACCGAGGGCTTAGAGACTTCACTAAATGTCCTTCACTACAAAGGATGACTGATTCCTTTGCTATGAAGTCTACAAAATCCAAACTGCACATACAATTCACCGGTGAGGTACTAAACATGCACATTGACAAACTGTATGACCTGGATGCTGATCCAAACAATGTTGTTCGTATTATGGTAATGTTGCAAGATTGGGAACCAGGACAATTTATTATGTACGGCAATGAGCAGTTCGACAGATGGCGAGCAGGCGACATACATAAATTCGATTGGCAAAACATTCCACACGCAACAGCAAACGCCAGCAATAAACCAAGGCCCATGTTGGTAATCACAGGGGTAATGACAGACAAAACCAGAGAAATACTATCAAAGCCGATCAAGAAAAAGGTTTGATCCTTTATCCTTCTAATATATAATATCAGTACATGAACAGGAAAATATTTGCTAGACTTCTAGCGGACACACAAAATGATCTCACAAAGGTAACTCAACCCTACATCAAAGAAACATTTGGGGTGGAAGTTAATAGATGTGACACCATAGAACAATACGTACAAGTAATAGACGACGCCTGCCTAAACAAATACTTCTCGAAGTATTGGCAAAACGACATGAAGAAATGGAAGTACTCTGGACTTGCACTGATAGACGAAGTCAACAATCTTAAGCCTAGGGCAGTGCTTGATGTTGGGTGTGGGTACAATGAGTTTAAGGGCAAAATAGATAATTTGATAGGAATAGATCCATACAACGATGAAGCAGACCTTAAAGTTAGCACACTGCAATACAAGACAAATCAGAAGTTTGATGCGATATTGTGTCTTGGTTCGGTGAACTTTGGTAACAGAGACAAGATCATTGCAGAGGTATCGAGATGTGTGCATCTGCTGGCAGACAGTGGTATCATGTTCTTCAGGGTAAACCCAGGTGTGCAACACGACAAGCCAGAAGCATACTGGATAGAGTTCTTTGGATGGAATGTTCCTTTTATCATAGAACTTTCCAATATGTTTAATTTGGATATATTGGATATTAGAGACGACACTAACCAAAGGAAATACTTTATATTTAGAAAGAAGTTGACTAATCTGGAAAAATAAAGTAAAATATACATATGAAGGTAAAGAAAACAGCAAAGACAACTATTAAGAAAAAACTAAAAAAA
>Ga0209535_1002865_pt1 | contig 11201 bp, 10 predicted proteins | sample LinPmetageLP28_FD_184041 | JGI IMG/M metagenome (GOLD analysis project Ga0209535, IMG submission 184041) | Marine viral communities from the Pacific Ocean - LP-28 (SPAdes) (version 2) | ecosystem: Environmental > Aquatic > Marine > Oceanic | place: Pacific Ocean | collected 2009-08-22
AGCCAACGCCTCATGCAATTTATGCAAGTCGTATCAAACCCTGCGCTTGCTCCATTTGCACGTATGGATTACATTGTACGTGAAATTGCTAAGTCAATGGATCTTGATCCAGATAAAGTTGGCAACAGTATGGCACAAGCTGCGATACAAGCTGAGATTTTAAAACAATTTAAAGCTGAGAATCCACCACCTGCTCCACCACCAGGTGCTCCAGGTCCAGAAGGTGCACAGGGCGCTCCTGCAGGAGCACAGGTGCAGGATACCCAAGGTAGTGGGGGTGGTACTATAGGAACTGGAACAGCCCCTCAGCCAGGAGAACAGGGCTTCTCAGGTAACACCGGTCAACAACAGGTACAATGAAACTAATCGTGAATAACACTTTAAAACCTTTTATTAACAATCCAGAGTTGTATAATCCTTTTCTGGAAGAGATACAAAGTAGAATAGATAAGGTTCATAGACGACTTGAGCAACTTAATGATATAGAAGAAGTTTATCGTGCTCAAGGTGAAATACGTATGCTTAGATCAATGCTAAGACTTAGAGACGATATAAACGGGAGTTAATAAATGAACAATCAGATGAAGATGGCTTTTATGATGGATGAAGGCGGACTAAGGGATGATGGTATGAATAATGATCCTGTGTCAGGTAATGAAGTTCCTTCAGGTTCTATGGCTAAAGAAGTACGGGACGACATTCCTGCACAATTATCTGAAGGTGAGTATGTAGTCCCTGCTGATGTTGTTCGTTATTATGGTATAAAGTTTTTTGAAGACTTGCGAGAAATGGCAAAAATGGGCTTGCAAGATATGGAAAACAATGGTAGAATAGGTGGAGAGCCTGTTGCTGCAGGTACTGAACCAGAGCTATCTCAAGATGAAATGCAAGCTATACAGCAAATGATGGGCATGGCAGAAGGTGGTGCTATTAATGCATATAGAAAGCAACAAAGTCTTTATACACCTTCAAACTCTGCGGTAGGTAATCCTAATATAGAAACTGGAAACGAAGTTCAAGGTTTTAATGCAGGAACTACAGGCGCAACTTCAAACCAAGTAGAACAAAATATTTTAAATCAAGGTGCAGCAGCTCAAGCAGAAAACTATACAGGTGCTCCTTTAGGTTTTTCTTTGTTTGAAAGTCAAAACCAACAACCTCAATCTCTACCATTTACACCTGTAAATATGGTACACCCTGAAACTTTTGTAAGAGCTGTTGCTACTACACCAGAAATGAAAAAGTCTCTTGAGGATCAAGGTTACATAGTAGATGACGGAAGCCTTCAACCACCAGAACAAACAGGCGGAGGTTCTGGAGGCGGTGGTGGTGGTGGTCCAACAACTAAACCTGAAGGATGGAAAAAATGGCTAGAAGGTGCAGATTGGAGTAGTGAAAAAGGTATAAGAGCTTTTGTTGATGGTATTGACTATGATCCTACTAAAGATAGCGCTACAGGTAAATCTATAGCTGCAGGACTAGTTGGTGGTTCAGGGGCAGGATTGCTTACAGCAGGACTTAGTGCAAAACCTGGATTAACTGCTGTATCAGATTTAAATGCTGCTAGATTAATTGCTAAAGCTCAAGGGCTAGATGACCTTGCAGCAGAACTTGAAACAAAAGTTAAAAATATAATTGACACTGGACCAGGCATTTTAGATTATTTAGATGATATATTTGCTACAGGTAAATCTAAAGCAAATGCTTGGGCTAAGTCAAAAGGGTTTAAAAATATTCAAGAAGCTACGGAAGCAGGAGTTACACCTACTGTTACACCTACACCTACTCCTACTCCAAGTAGTAATAATGACAGTGGTTCTGGACCAGTTGTAACTTCTACAGGACCAGGAAGCAATGCAGCATCAAATCAATCTGCTGCTCAAACAGCATTAAATAATTTAAATAACCCAACTGCTAGCACTACTTCAAATGCAGCACAACAAACTGCAAATATTATTTCTAATTCTGTTAATACAGCAGCTTCAGGTAATCCAGCTGATAATCAAACAAATACTATTGCGCAGAATCAACAAATTCAAGAAAATTTAGCAAATGCTGTACAGAACCCTTCTGGTCAGATTTCGCTTAATAAAGGTGGTCTAATGACCAAAGGCAAAAAGAAAAAATAATAAGGCTACTCAGCTTCGGCTGACCCCAACAGAAAAGGAAAAAATATGCCTGAACTAGCAGAAGTAGAAACACAAAAGACAGCAGGATTTGTAGACAGAGGTTACAATCACGAAAAGAAACGCATCCGAATGGAAGCCGAAGAAGAGGAGATTCGTAAACTTGAAGCTGAACAACGTGGAGAAGAAGACACCGAAGAACAGCAACCAGAAAAAGAAGCTTCAGAAGAAAAAGAGGCCGATACAGAAGTTAAAGAAGAAACGTTATCTGCTGAAGAAAAATCTTTTAAAAAACGATATGGTGATCTAAGACGCCATATGCAGGAAAAAGAAAAGGAATGGGACGAGAAGTTTAAAACCTTTGAAAAACGTTTAGAAAAAGAATCTATTATACCACCTAAATCTGATGAAGATATAGAAGAGTGGGCAAAAGAGTATCCAGACATAGCAGGTGTTGTAGAAACTATTGCCGCTAAAAAAGCTCAGGAAAAATTTGAAAAGGCTGAACAACAGCTAAAAGACTTAAGAAAAGTACAGTCAGAAGCTGAAAGAGTAAAAGCTGAAACTGAGATTAGAAAGTCCCATGAAGACTTTGATGATCTACGAGCTTCAGAAGAGTTTCATACTTGGGCTGATGAACAACCAAAATGGGTACAAGATGCACTGTATGAAAACTCAGATGACCCTGCTTCTGTAGTCCGTGTTATAGATCTATACAAAGTAGACAAAGGTCTAACAAAGACTGCAAAGAAAGCAAAAGCTAAAGATGCAGCTTCTACTGTAACTAAACGTACTAAGACACAAGTAGATGTAGAAGAAGCAAATGACGCAATTCGTGAGTCAGAAGTTGCTAAAATGTCCGATAAGGAGTTTGAAGAACGATCTGATGAAATTAACAAAGCTATCCGTTCGGGTAAATTTGTTTACGATGTATCTGGCAAAGCTAGATAAAACTGTTGACAAATCAATTTTCAGCAGTATAACTATGGGTATATTGACAAAAGCCTCATTTTGACTACCTTTTGTCATTCCCAAATTCATAAAGAGTCTAAACTAAGAAGAACTACCTGGACAAGTATAGGCCCAGTGGTATTCGGTAGCGCAACCTAATATTAACTGCACCCTAGAAAACGTACAGCCCCTTTTAGATGTTTAAGCTTAATTCAAGCCAAATATCAGGAGGATTTTATCATGGCTTTTACAACCGCAGGAGGATACGGTAACTTACCTAACGGTAACTTTTCCAGTATCATATACTCCAAAAAGGTACAGCTCGCCTTTAGAAAGAGCACAGTAGTAGGTGACATCACCAACTCTGATTATTTTGGTGAGATTGCTGCACAAGGCGATACTGTCAAAATCATTAAAGAACCTGAAATTTCAGTGAGCGCATATGCTCGTGGGACACAGGTCAATGCACAGGATCTTGACGATGAAGACTTTTCTCTAGTCGTAGATAAAGCTAACTACTATGCTTTTAAGATTGACGATATTGAGGAAGCTCATTCACATGTCAACTTTATGGATCTTGCTACCAATCGTGCAGCATATCGTTTAGCTGATCAGCATGACCAAGAAGTTCTTGGCTATCTATCAGGTTTTAAACAGTCTGCTTTACACACTGATGCTGATACAGTCAATGACCAAACAAATGGTTCAAAAGCTGTAGCAACAGCAGGTTCAGACGAGTTGTTATCTTCAATGAAGCTTATCAAGTCTTCATTTGGTAACATCACAACGTCTTCTGCAGGAGATCATTCAATTCCTGTAGCAGCACGTCTACCAGGTGCAACAGCACTACCAACTGCAACTGTTTCTCCTGCGATGATTATATCACGCATGAAACGTTTGATGGATCAGCAGCAAGTTGATTCACAAGGTAGGTGGCTCGTAGTTGACCCCGTGTTCATGGAAATCTTAGCCGATGAGGATTCTCGATTCTTAAACGCTGATTACGGTGAATCAGGTGCTCTACGTAATGGTCTAGTGTTGAACAACATGCATGGCTTCAGAATGTACGTTTCTTCTAACCTTCCTCATGTAGGTACAGGTTCAGGAACTGCAGGTTCTGCAAACCAGAATACCAACTTTGGTGTGATTGTTGCTGGACATGATTCTGCTGTAGCAACTGCAGAGCAGATCAGTAAGACTGAAACATATCGTGACCCTGACAGCTTTGCTGACATTGTCCGTGGTATGCATCTATACGGCAGAAAGATTCTTCGTCCAGAAGCAATCGTAACTGCTAAATTTAACGCAGCGTAAGGGGAGATTGAATTATGGCTTTAGGTGATAATACACTTCAGTCTGCTCGGGGAGCCAATGCTAACCCAGGTAGAAAACCCTACATGGTTCAAACTGTTTTGAATCTAGCAACTGCTTTGTCTGACAAAGGTAGCGCACTAGCTGCTTCTGATGTCGTTCCAGTAATTGCTGTCAAAAAAGGAACTATGATTCTTAATGCAGGTATGGAAGTTGATACAGCTTCTGACGGTTCTACATTAACTCTAGATCTAGGAACAGGGGCAGATGCCGATTGTTTTGTAGATGGATTTGATGGAACATCTGCAGCAGGAGTTGTTACTCAAAACCCTGCGGCATTCCAACCATTAATGGCTGTAGCTAATGACAACATCGACATGACAATTGCAACATTGTCTGGTGGTGCTGTTACTACAGGCAAGATCCGAATTTGGGCATGGATGATGGATTGCACAGATATAGGTAATGACGGTACTGCTAATGAAGTAGATCGTGATACACTTGCATAACTAACTTAGGGGGCAGGGAAACTTGCCCCTTTAAGCTTATCTAAGGGATTTTTTTATGGCAACTTACATAACACTGGTCAACCAACTTCTTGTTCGTTTAAACGAAGTAACGTTAGATACAGCAGGTGATGGCTTTACTACAGTGCGTAATGTTCAAGCACTTGCTAAAGATGCTATTAATAACTCCATTAGAAATATAGTCCAAACAGGACAAGAGTTTCCATTCTTAAAAACAACAAACACACAGACACTAACAGCAGGTACTAGGCAGTATGCTTTTCCTGCTGATTTTGCTTCTGTAGACTGGGATACTTTTTATTTAAAAAAACTAGGATCTGCAGGTAATACACCTAATTTTCTTCCTACAATATCTTTTGAAGAGTATACTCAAAGATTTCGTGGGTTAGATGATGAAGGTGATGCGGGATCTGGAATATCTGCACCAGAACGTGTATATCAAACATTAGAAGCAAAGTTTGGTGTTACACCTGTTCCAAATAATAGTTATGTAGTAGAATATGTGTACTTTTCATTTCCTGCTGACTTAACTGCTTTTAATGATACATCTATAATACCAGATAGATTTAACCATGTACTTATTGATGGTGCTATGATGTACATGATGAGATTTAGATCTAATGATCAAAGTGCTGCTATACATCAACAAAACTTTCAAGATGGTATACGATCTATGAGACGGATACTTATGGATGATCCACTTGATGTTAGGTCAACAGTAATACAAAGAAACAAATCATTTAGTAACACTATTAGTAGTATTGTGTAATGCCCGAAAATTTAGCTTCCTTTAAAGTCTTCTGTCAAGGAGGACTAAATACTAGCAGAGATGTGTTATCTCAGGGTGAGAACCAACCTGGTTCTGCTGTCTCTTTGATTAACTATGAACCTGCTGTTACAGGTGGTTATAGAAAGATAAATGGATTTGCTAATAACTATGGCACAGTTACAGGAACAGGAAGTGTACTAGGTGTCTGTGTAGCTGATGGTATAAACGATGGTATACTAGCTTGTAGAAAACCATCATCAGGTAACAACTACTTACACAAATGGAATAGCTCTAGTTCAGCTTGGGATGCTGTAACAACTGCAGGTTCACCTACAATGGTAGGAGTAACTAAAGTTAGATTTTCTAGGTATAACTTTGCTACCCCAAAAGTAGTTTTAACAGATGGTATAAATCCTGCAGCTACTTATGATGGCACAACATATACACAGATTACTCATAGTAGTGCTCCTACCGATCCTAAATTTTCTGCTATATTTCAAAATCATTTATTCTTAGCAGGAGATCCTGCACACCCAACTAAACTCTTTTTTAGTGCTCCACTAGCAGAAACAGACTTTGCTTCAAGTAACGGTGCAGGTGTTATAAATGTAGGTTTTCCTATAGTTGCCATCAAATCATTTAGAAATGAACTGTTTATATTTGGTGCAACTAATATTAAAAAGCTAGGTGGTACTGCTTTAGCTAACTTTGTACTACAAACTGTTACTGATGACTTAGGATGCCTAGCTACAGACAGTGTTATAGAAATTGGTGGTGATTTATTATTCTTATCACAAGATGGTCTACGTCCAATTTCAGGTACATCTAAAATTGGTGACGTTAATTTAGAAACAGTATCTAAAAACATTCAGTCTATTTTTACGGACATTATATTTGATATTGACCTAGAAGGTTTAAACGCAGTAGTTATAAGACAAAAGACACAGTTTAGGTATTTTTTTGCAGGTAGTGATTCTCAAGGAATTATAGGTGGCTTTAGACAAACACCTAACGGATTACAGTTTGAGTACAGTCAGATGTTAGGTATTACAGCTACATGTGCAGCTAGTGGATACATAGGGCAAAACGAAATTGTTATACACGGTACTTCAGCAGGTAAAGTACAGCAACAAGAAATAGGTAACAATTTTGGGGGAGATCCAATATTTAGTATTTTTCAAACTCCTTTCTTTCATATGCAAGATCCAGAGCAAAGAAAAATATTTTATAACGTAGCTACTTATTTACGTTCTGAAGGTGATAACACAATAGTTATGTCGGCAGTATATGACTATGAAGACGTAGACACATTAAATCCAACTAACTTTAATTTATCAACGGCAGGTGCAGCAGCCTTCTTTAACGAAGCTACATATAATAGCACTGCAATATTTGATGGTAATCCATCACCAGTTCAAAGAACTAATATATCAGGGTCTGGTAAATCCGCATCTTTAAAATTCGTAACTAATGACACAGATGCATCACACAGTATACAAGGCTTAGTGATTACATTTGGGGTAGGAGACAGGTTATAACATGGCAGGTTATTCAAGACAATCAGCAGCTGACATTATCGCTAATGCGGTTATTAAAGCCGCACCAGTAAACGCAGAGTACAATGCTCTACGAGATACTTTTGCTTTAGCTACTGGACACAAACACGATGGTAGTTCCACTGAAGGTGGTTACGTACCTCTTATAGCTGACAGTGATGCACTAAACAAAGTTGTAATAGATACTACTAACAATAGGGTAGGTTTCTTTAGTGAGGTAGGTGGATCTGCAGTAGAGCAAGTACGTATACAAGACGGTGCTATTGTTCCTGTAACTGATGATGACATTGACATTGGTACATCCTCGTTAAAGTTTAAAGACCTTTATGTTGACGGTGTAGGTTACATTGACTCTGTTACAGTAACTGGGGCAGCTACATTCTCTAACATAGACATTAACGGTGGTGCAATAGACGGTGCAACAATAGGTGCAGCATCCGCAGGTGCAGCTACGTTTACTGACCTTACTGCCACAGGAACTACCACAGTAACTACAGCAGATGTAAATGGTGGTAATATAGATGGTACTATAATAGGTGCTTCTACAGCAGCAGCAGGTACATTTACAGCTCTAACAACTACAGGAACTTCAACTCATGCTACGGTGGATATTAATGGCGGTAATGTGGATGGCACAACAATTGGTGCTTCTAGTGCTGCGGCAGCTAGCTTTACAACTGTTTCTACATCTGGTCAAGCGACATTGGCGACTGTTGATATTAATGGTGGTGCTATTGATGGTACTATTATCGGGGCTAATAGTGCTGCAGCCATAACAGGTACAACAGTTACAGCAAGCTCAGGCTTTGTTGGTAACTTGCAAGGTAATATTACAGGTAATATAACTGGTGACATTACAGGTGACATTAGTGGTGATGTGACTGGTAACGTAACTGCAAGTTCTGGTACATCTACATTTACTAACGTAACAGTTAACGGAACACTGGACGTTACAGGTACAACAATTGCTAACGTTACAGATCCTAGTAATGCACAAGATGCTGCAACAAAAAATTATGTTGACACACAGGTATCAGGACTTGTTGACTCAGCACCTGGAGCACTAAACACACTGAACGAACTAGCTGCAGCCATTAACGATGATGCAAGTTTTAGTACAACTATTACAACTAGTATAGCTGCCAAGCTGCCACTTGCAGGTGGTACAATGAGTGGTGCTATAGCTATGGGTACAGCTAAGATTACAGGACTAGGTGATCCAACAGCTAACCAAGATGCAGCAACTAAGAAATATACAACGGATACATTCTTACCACTAGCAGGTGGTACTTTAACAGGTGCAGTAGCAGCAGGTAGTAACAAAATTACTGCTACATATACACCAAGTGCAAATTCAGACTTGACAACCAAGACATATGTTGATACTATTCTGGGATCAGGTACTGCAGCAGCAACATCAGCTACAGCAGCCGCTTCAAGTGCTACAGCCGCTGCCTCAAGTGCAACTGGTGCAGCAAACAGTGCAACAGCAGCAGCCTCTAGTGCAACCTCTGCAGCAGCTAGTTTTGATTCGTTTGATGACAGATACCTTGGTGCTAAGTCATCTGCTCCTAGCACAGACAATGACGGTGATGCTCTACAGGTAGGAACTCTTTATTTTAATACTACCTCAAACTCTATGCAGGTATATGGTGGCTCTGGTTTTACTGCAGCAGGATCATCTGTAAACGGAACTTCATCAAGACAAACTTATACAGCCACAGGTGGGCAGACTACATTCAACATAACTTACGACTCTGGATTTGTAGATGTTTATCTTAACGGTGTAAAATTATTAGCAGGTACAGACTTTACTGCTACGTCAGGTACAGCAGTTGTACTGGCATCGGGTGCTACAGCAGGAGATATTTTAGACCTAGTAGCTTATGGTACATTCTCGCTATCAACCCATTATACAAAAACTGAAAGTGATGCTCGTTTTGCTCCGATAGACGATCCCATTGCTTTTGCTATTGCGTTAGGATAAGGATTAAAAAATGGCTAACACTTTTAAGAACGCAGTTAGTTCAGCAATAGGCACTGGGCAAACAAGTGTTTATACTGTACCTTCTGCAACTACATCGACAGTTATAGGCATGACTGTAGCAAACAGACATTCATCTGCTATTACAGTAGATGTAGTAGTAACTGACAGTTCTGCTTCTGCCAGTGTCTTTCTAGTAAAGGCAGCTACTATTCCAGTAGGAGGAGCATTAGTTCCAATAGGCGGTGATCAGAAAGTAGTACTAGAAACTACTGACATACTGAAGGTTACAAGTAACACAGCTTCAAGTGCAGACGCTATAGTCTCTGTACTAGAACAGACGTAAGGGAGAAAATAGATGCCATATATAGGAAATCAACCTGCACCAACTAATGTCACTAGTACTAATATTACAGACGGTACTATACTTAATGCTGATATTAATTCAAGTGCAGCCATTGCTATAAGTAAACTTGACGGTGTTACAGCAACTAATACAGAGTTAAATTTTGTTGATGGCGTTACATCAAATGTACAAACTCAGTTAAATGCTAAACAACCTTACGCAACAATTGCAGTTACTGTAGTTAACTCTGGCGGTAACAAGTATGCTCTTGATGGAACAGTGCAGCAACTAGGTTTACTTACACCTTCAGTAACGTATAGATTTGATCAGTCAGACAGCAGCAACTCAGGACACCCACTACTACTAAGTACAACCTCAAATGGTACACATGGTGGTGGTAGTGCATTTACTACAGGTGTAACAGCAGTAGGAACTCCAGGAAATGCAGGAGCTTACACACAGGTTAAACTAGAGCAAGATGCCCCAGATACTTTATACTACTACTGCTCTAGCCATAGTGGTATGGGTGGAGAGATTGACGTAAGAGCTACAGTTTCTAGCCTAAGTGATCTTAGTGTTACATCAACAGCAGCAGAGTTAAATATACTTGACGGTGTAACTTCTACAGCAGCTGAACTAAATATCTTAGACGGTGTAACTTCTACAGCAGCCGAATTAAACATACTTGATGGTGTAACGGCAACTACGGCTGAGTTAAATTATTTAGATATTACAACACTAGGATTAACAGCAGCATCTAAAGCTGTATCAGCAGATGCTAACGGTGTTGTAAGTTTTGACAATGGTACGACAGAAGAAAGCACAGTAGTTTCTTCTAGCTCTAATGCAGCTACAATTAACCTAAGAGATGGCAACGTGTTTACGCATACCTTATCTGAGAACGTAACCTACACGTTTAGCAACCCTGCAGCATCTGGTAGAGCCAGTGCATTTATCTTAAAGGTGGTGCAAGATAGTTCTGCAAGGACAATCACTTGGCCTGGAACTGTTGACTGGGCTGCAGCCACAGCACCTACGATAACAGCTACAAATGCAGGAATTGACGTATTTGCATTTATTACAGTGGATGGGGGCAGTAATTATTACGGCTTCACACTAGGACAGGCAATGGGATAATAGTATGACAGCTTCTAAAATAGTAGCAGCAGCAGCATCTGGTGTAGGTGGAGCAGGACTAGATGCAGACGAGGTGTTTAGCACGTTTTTGTATGACGGTACTGGCTCTGCACAAACGATCACCAACGGTATTGACCTAAGTGGCGAAGGTGGGTTGGTTTGGCTAAAAAGTAGAAGTGACGGATCTCATTCGTATGTCCTCACTGATACAGCTAGAGGTGTAACAAAAAACTTATTTTCTAATGGTACTAATGCTGAATACACAGGTACAGATAGGATAACAGCTTTTAATTCTAGTGGGTTTTCTATTGGTAACTCCTCAGTAATAAACACTAGTAGCGATAAATACGTCAGTTGGACATTTCGCAAAGCCAAAAAGTTTTTTGACATTGTGACGTATACGGGGAATGGATCAGCAGGTAGACAAATAGCCCATAACCTTGGAACTACTGTGGGTATGCTCGTTGTTAAAAGAACAGATGCCTCTGGGGCTG
>Ga0209535_1002866_pt1 | contig 11200 bp, 17 predicted proteins | sample LinPmetageLP28_FD_184041 | JGI IMG/M metagenome (GOLD analysis project Ga0209535, IMG submission 184041) | Marine viral communities from the Pacific Ocean - LP-28 (SPAdes) (version 2) | ecosystem: Environmental > Aquatic > Marine > Oceanic | place: Pacific Ocean | collected 2009-08-22
ACCACCAAAGGCTGCTCGTTGTCTTACAATATTATTTAGTGCTGTTAAACCAGCCATGACTACATCCCTCTGTTATAGAGACCCATCAAACCACCGTTGGCTGCCATTGCAACTTTTTCTCTCATGTTAACATCAGCTATTCCGCCACCAGGCATTTGTTCTTGCATGTTAACATTCTCGCTCATACTCATTTCTGGAGCTTGAGATTGGATTCCTGATTGATCTTGTTGCAACTGTTGTAAAATTTGTTTCCAAATACCACTTTGAAAAAATGCTTCAAAGCTAGCAAACTGAACTTTTTGTTCTGGCTCCATTTGTGACCATATTTCTGCCGCAATTTCCATGCCTTGTTGATCTTGACCTTCACCCATTCTAATATCACCCCTATTGTATTTAATGTCAGGTGCTCCAGCTTGTATAGATTCGTTCATTGAAATTTTTTCTTCCATAGTATCTCCTTTTACTTTGTTTTTGAGAACAAATCAAGAGGTGGCATAATAACTTTTACATCCTGTGCCATTTCTTCTGCTTTGTACCCTTTAATTTCCCAGTCTTTTCTTTCCTTAAAAACCTCACCGGTTTCTTTGTGTCTGTAAGTTTCTTCTACTTTAGCGTTATATACTTTCATTATGTTGTTACCTCTTTCTTAATGTTTAAATAACTAATAGCTACATCAAACGAATCTGACGTGCTTGCTTGCACTGTAAAAGTTTTTCCACCCTCAACTATTAGCGGTTGTGTTAATAATTCTGTTGTTGTGTTAGCTGTTAACTGTGCTGATTTAATAGCTGTAATACTGTCGTTTGTAACAGTTACTGTAGGTGTACCAGCAGATGTAACTAATATTGATTTAATAACTATGGTTTCATTAACTGCAGGAATACTAGCACCTAAAGGTGTAAGAGCAACACCACTTGTACTGTTATCTATACCTACGAATTTATATTGGTTTACTACTGCCATTAATCTAAAAAGAAACTTCTAGCTTCTATCTCCTGTTTTAATTCTTCTTGAAATGTAGTGTTTAATTTTTCAAGAACCGCATCTAAATCTCTAACTAAAGATTGTGCTACGTCTTCTTCATACTCTGAGCTTGCTCTAGTTAATGTTTGTACTATCTTAGCCATTATCTTCTTCCTCCAGCATGTATATCTAATCTAAAAGTTCCTAGCTTCCAACTAGTATCAACGGCTGTGTTAGATATTGTAAGAGCTATAGCTCTTGCTCTAGCTCGTGTATCTACTTTTGTTGTTGAAGATGATATAGTAAAAGGACCTAGTGATGAGCTGACTGCCGTGTCACTTGGATAATCTCTTAAATCTAATTGTACAACAGCATTTCCTGATTGAGATATAAAGTCAGGTATAATTCTACTAACTCTCATAATATTTTCACCATCACCTCTAAGGTCAGCCATGTTTGTAGCTGCTCCTCTTATAACTTTTTGCGTAATATCATAATCTCCTGATGTAATGTTAGCCGGTATAGCGGTTGTCACTCCAAGTCTTACTTGGTTAACACCTGTTTCATGTTCATAGTAATATGAAATTCCTTCTGTGTTTCCTGTTACGTCAAAAGAAGTATCTGTGCTTGCATCGTATTGAGTTGCATGAGGCAAACCAAATACAGCTGAGTCTTGCCAAGTAGTTCTAATAAACAAACTACTTGCGTTTACAAACCATATAGGTCGTTTAGCAGTAGAGTCTAAATAACTATATGTAACGGATTGAGTGTTAACATTAGAGTTAGCTTCTGGATAAAACCACGTCACTTCTCCAAACAAGTTGTTAATACCTGCATAGACCATTTGATTAGATGTTGTGTTAAGATTGTCGTAAACATAGTCTTCAACTAAACAGTCCATCGATTCTAGTTTACCAGTGTATCTAAAGAAACCATTATCAGACATCCAGTACGCAGCACCATCAACTTCTACAGCTGCATTCTTACCAATCAATCCACAGTTATTACCTACTTGTTCAAATGCAAATGTAAAAGGAGTTCCAACAAATCTCATAGTAAATAAGGATGTATCCGACCAAACGTAAATAGCATTTCTACCAAGTTTAGCACCCATGATCCGTGATCCAGCGGCCAGTCTTTGTGTACCAGCACTATTTTCAGCTGTTGGTGTGTAGTCATTAATATTTTCTTGAGAAGAGAATCTTATAAACATTTCATCTTGTGTAGTCTTATCACCTATAGTTGTTTCTGTTCCAAAAAATACTAAGTGACGGTCAGGTGTTGATACTAACATATCACGTGATGCTGTTGGTGCACCTAATATAATAGTAGCACGTGTTGCTGTTGCATTTGCTAAATCTGAATTCCATTCAAAACACTCACCATTAAATATTAATGCAATAGCTGTGCTACCTAAATTATCTATAGACCACATACCTGGTTCTGCAACTTTATCTCCAGATGTTGCTGCTTGACCCCATCCAGAAAAACCACTGTAATTAGTTACAGTTGCTCCATTACTATGAGAGGCATTCGTTGTGCCTCTAACATTTCTAGTTATCCCTGTAAAGCTAGTAGCTGTAAGACCTGTGTAAGAAATTTCTTCATTATCTACTTTAATAAAATTTGTCCCACTAGACGGAAACCCTGTTGTGCTAGCTACATTAATTGTAGTTCCAGTTCCACCAGTTCCAGCAGAGTCAGCATTCAACGCTCCATTTAAAGTTGTTGTTTGTGGGTTAGTTGTTGAACCACCCCATTGAGAAATACCATAACCAAATACTCCCACTTGTTCAGCTGGTCCTACATGATAGTATTGAAAATAAGTTATACCTCCAGAAGTTGTAGCTCCCGCTCCACCTTCATTACTAGGCATTGTGATTGTAAGAGTGCTGGTTGTTGGTACACTTGCTACCATAAATTTTTTTTCAGCAAAATCTGATGCACTAAAACTAGAACCTGTAATAGTACTAAATGTAGTTGCATCACCAAACAATATAATGTCCCCTACTTCAAAACCATGTGATGCAGAAAACGTTAAAGTTACTGTTGGTTGTCCATTAGTTGTGCTAAAAAAATTAGTAACAGCTGTTCCTGATGGATTAACTAAAGGATGAATATCATAATATACACCTCCTGTATAAACATATAAAATTCTGTTAGTTCCAATTAAAGCGTATTTAATACCTTCTTTATTAACCATGTGATGCAAACCTCTAGCTGCACCCGTTAATTTACTACCCCCTAATTGAGACCAGCCACCTATTTTTTCAGGTGTACCATACCTAAAACGCACATTTTCACCACCAGTCCACTGAGACTCAGCGCCTGTTGATGTAACTTGTTTATTAAACCCTGGTAAAAATCCTAATTTTTGTAGCATACTTATCCTAATATATTAGCACTCTATACTATATATTATAATTCTTGTAAATCTAGCTATTAGTGACTGAAATTAGAATTAAAAGCTATTACGGTCTTTCTTTTTTTGTCTATACTGGGAGCGCTATGCAGTAAATGCGCTGGAAAAGTTATTACTTGTCCTTCTTTAGCTTGGTACTTAAAGAGTTTATCTCTTACTTTTATCTGCGTTCTGTATGTGGTAGATGGCATTTCTAAAAAATATACATTAGCCCAATTAGTTTTTGCATGGTTGTGAAATATATGGTGGGCTCCATCATGGTATTGTTGAAACCAAGCGTTAGCTATATGCCATTGGGTTGCTTTAAAGTAATCTTGCATTCTATCCATAGTCTCATCTATTACTTTTTTATAAAAATAATCTAGGTATTTTCTTTCTTGTTCTAAAGGCAGTAACCAATCAGACTTACTATTTTGTTGTGATTGACTAAAAGGCATTTTATCAATTAAATCTAAAAGTATTTTCTTATGTTTTTTATGATCTTTAACAGTAGATATTATAAAGTCTGTTGTTATATTTTTTATCTCCATTTTGGACCTGTTATAAAAATAGCTATTGTTTTCCTTGTTCCCTGAGTAACGGGTGTAACTTCGTGACTCATAAAGCCATCGAATAATATCATGGATCCTGGTTTTTTAAAATCTTTAATAATCTCTGGTCCTTGATTAAATAGTCTTAGGTCTCCGCCTTTGTAAGAAGTATCAGACATGTTGATAAGCAATGTGCCTTTGACATCAAAGTTTTTACCTTCAGGACTTCTGTCAACATGCCAACTATAATAGTCTTTTTCTTTTGAGGTATATGTTGCAAAGTTTATAAGCCTGTCTTCTGCTATTTTAAAAACCATATAACCAAACTCATGTGTAATAATTTCTTCTGCATACCCATATACTTTTTTAAAGTAAGGTTCTATTTTTTGCCACTCTATTAGTTTTGTGTGTTTTTCTTGTTTTAATCTTTTACCAAAAGACTCACAAGCAGCCCCTTCTTTTGGTTCTAGTTTTAAATAATTATGATCAATAAATTTATTTAATGTTTTAATTTTTTTATTGTCAAACTGCGGCGGCCAAATCCAATACCTAAGAGCACTCATATTTTTGTATACCAAGACGCTACAGTATACCTTGTCCCTTCTGTAATTTGTTTAACGCCATGATAACGTTCATTACCATTAAATAAAAGTATTCTTCCTGTCACTGGTTGTATAGAAGTCTCATCTTCAAAATGTGTTTGTCCACCTTGATAGTCGTGATTAAGATACAAAATAGAAGCTAGTATTGTTTCTCTTACAGCATAGTCCGTATGCATTCTGTGTCTTGCACCTTCAGGCCATTTAACTAAATTAGAATAGTTTACTTTAGAATTATTTATTTCTTTTGATAACACATTCATTTTTTTTCTTAATGTTAACACAAAAGGCTCTTTAAGATTATCTAAACTAACACAAAATGTATCTTCATGTTGCCAGATATTTTTCTCATGTTTTTTATGCAACTTAATTAATTGCCTGCATTCTTTCTCAGTAAGAAAATTATCTATTATACTAATCTTGTTCATCACAATTTAAATCAAAAGAGATAACTACTCTGTCTTTGTCCAGCAAGTTTGGATTAACATAATGTAAAAGGTGTCCTGGAAAAATTACTAGTGTACCCTCTTCACATTCTATTTGTGTAAATTTAGTTTGTTTACTCATTTCATCAGACCAAGGTGCTATGTAAGATGTTGTTTCTTGTTTTTTATCTAAATCAACATATAAAATACCTGTATACATTGAACTACCATGATGGTGTGCAACTTGGTAATCACCTTTTTTGTAATTTATTACCCATGAGTCAGTTATGTATAATTTTTTAAAATTACATTCTGTTCCAAATAAATGAAGTTCGTCTGCAAAAATTTCATACAACTTATCTGTTAATCCTAAAGAAGATGTACCAAATCTTGTTGTAGAAAAAGAAGTATTTGGTCTTCTGTAGTATTTAAAATCTTTTACATATTTTTTAATCTTGGTCTTTTTCTTTTTCCAGTCTTTTACTTTCGTAGTAAAAGCGTCTATTGAAAATAAAGTTTGTATCATTTCTCCTCCTCTATTGTGTATATACAAATTATTCTTACCTCGTCGTCTTCTCCAGGAGAACCAGCAGCATGATAGTTTTCACCAGGAAATATGTTGTACTTACCCTCGTCAGCTTTCATTTCTTTAATTATTGTCTTTGCCACATAGGGTTCATATCTATCTTTGTTACTTACAGCAGGATTTGTTTTAGATGTTTCTTGAAACAAAAAAGTAGAGCCTTTACTAAATTTATTACAATATATTATTATATCGATATGAGGAAACGTGTGGTCAAAATGTGGATTAGAATATTCTTTCTTAAAATAAGTTGTTAAATTAAGAGCGCCTCTCAATATTCTTTTAATTTTTATTTTATGCTTCTTACAAATTTTTTCTATTATACCTGTAAAAAAAGGATACAGATCTGAGTTTACTTTAAAACCTGTATTATTCTCATAGTCGTAACGAGGCAATAAAATATGACTTAGACACGGATAATTTTTTTGAAAGCCGTACACAGGTTCTGGATAATAGTACCAAGGAAAATTATTATTATTAACAACTTGTTGTTTAATAATTTTTAAATCTGCTTTAGAGATATAGCCTTCTTTTACTTGAACCATTGTTTATATATTTCCTTTGGATATTTTAAATGATTTGTATCATCGTACGCAACACTAGTATTTGGACCATGAGCATCAACGTAGTGCATAAATACTTGACAACATGTTTCTCCTTTGTAGGGTTCTCTCCAATGTTCGTACTTAGGTCCTTCATAAAATATACAGTCTCCCGACTTTGCACTATAAGGTTTGCCGTCCATAAAAATAGGCCACTCTAAATCTTGCCATATATTTAACGTTAAAGATATTTCACATGCTGGTCTATCTGTATGTTTAAAAAGAGCTTGACCATTATAGTACATACGTGTGTAGCTATAAGTTGGAAGAAGTTTTTTATTAAATGCTTTTTCTACTATGTGTTTTTTTGAACATAAAAAATAATCAGCAACAGGGTCACCATATATAACACGAGCACCTTCAATCATAGGACACGGCCTAGGTCTTGTATCTGTTTTTTTAAAAAAACAAAACTCAAAATATTCTTTTATATTATCAAGTTCTTCTTTTGACAAAAAATTTTTATGTATTTTTATCATTTCCAAGGAGGTCCTAACGACCAATTAACCAAAGAGTATCTTGTGCCTTTTGTGACAGGTGATACTTTATGCCATACAAAACTAGGAAAAACTAAAATGCTTCCTTGTTTTTTAGATTCTGGAACTTTAGTTGGTCTTCTGTCTTTGTCGGGCCCATGAAAGGCAAAGTAAAAATCACCACCTTCATACTTCTTGTGGTCCGTTAAGTTCATAACTAAAGATAACTTTCTAATCTTACCTGTGTATTCTTTAAAAGTGTCTGTACCATATGGCTCTTCTAGAGCATCTATATGCCAATCATAGTGTTGATCTTTTGTATATTTAGTAAGTTGAATATGTTCGTTCCAATTTATGTCAGCATTCCAGCTAGCTTGTTCATTAGCTGCGTTTACAAAAGGGGCTATTAATTCATACAACCAGGGTGTGTTATTAAAACAAATATCTGACTGTCTTTTCTTTTTGTCTAATCTACCGTCTTTACCTATTTTACCTAATTTAGGTTTTTTAAAAAGTTTAATTATTCTTTCACATGTTGATGAATCTATTACAGATTCAAAAAGCCAATACTCAAAATTATTTATCATATGTTAAAACTGTATACTATTCTTTCTGAATTAGATTTACTTGGTGTTACGTAGTGATCAACCCAAGCCGGCCAAATTAAAAGCTGTCCAGTTTTAGGTGTAATAAAAAAATCTTTTGAATTATGTTTATTATATTCCTTATAGTGTGTAGCATAATTATTCATTTCTGCTTGTGTATTAAAAACTAAATTACCAGAATTATCATCACACTTAACATAGTACACTCCTGAAAAAACATAAGGTGGATGTTTGTGTGGTTTGTTAAAGTCACCTTTTTTATTTATAATAAACCAACTGTTATGTATTATTGTTTCACCAACAATATCAAAATCTTTTCTTAAAGTCTGTTTAACAAAGTTATTTATTTTTTTGTTTAAATCATCAACACAACTAGGAAATGGGTCAAAGTAATAAGGACTGTGCCAACCCCCATAATTTGAAGCAACTACATCATGTTCATCTTTTGGTATTTTATTTAAATATTTAATTATCTTTTTGTTATCGATACCTTTTAGATCCGTAGCGTACAAATCTGTTTGAAACATAGTTATCTGTTCATGAGTTTTTTTATCCATAGCAATACCATCCTGTTATTATGTATTTAGTTTTAGTAGTAGTTATCTGACCTTTGTGGGTGTGTGTCCAAGCGGCTGGCCAAATTAATGTATCTCCTTTCTTACATTTAAAAGTCTTGTTTTGATAATAAAACATAGTTCCCGCTGCTTTACAAGTATTTAAGTATGTCATAAAAACTAAATGTCTTTCATTTAGTTCACCATTGTTTTCATAATGCCATTGTTTAAAACCACCACCGGGATTATATTTTTGAATATTACAACCACTTAAATTATATTTAGTTTGACCAACATCTGAATATATGTATTTCTTTTTATATTTATTTAAACAAAAAGACAGTTCTTCAAAATATTCTTTTAACAAAGGTGTAAGTCCGTCTGCACCATTTACTGCTATATCAGTAGAGTCCTTTTTATCTTTTACTACATCCCCTGTTCCTACAATACCATTTTTATGTCTAGTTTTATTTTTATTAAAAAACGTAACCACCTTATCGCAAATGTCTTCTTCTATTTTATATTTACCTATAAAGTTTTCCATTAATTTATTTTTTCAATGTTAAAATTAAAAGACAATGCTATCCGTTTTTTTTGGCTATAGTTCCTGCTTACAAAATGTTCTAAGTGAGAAGGGAACAAAATAAATTTTCCTACCTCTGGTTTAATTTTCCATCTAGAATAATTAACTCCGTCTTTTTTGTATTGAAAACAGAAATACCCTGATTTCTCATCGCACTGTAAATAATAAACTCCAGAGTAGTCAGGACTTAAAGTCATGTTTTCCCTAACTAAATGATCATGCACATTCGTGCTGTGGTTAGGTAGATGTATTTGTGACCAAAATCTTGTCACTACAAAACTTTGATTAAGTTGTTTTGTAATACCTACAAATATTTTTTGTAATTCATCATGCATAGGAAAAACAATATCTTCGTGAACTGAGTCTGTTTCTTCAAGTGAAGCTGGTTTTCCTTCTTTAAGTATATAGTTAATTAATTTTTTATTATTTATTTTTTTTAAATAACCATAATTAAACGATAGTTCTTGTAATATTACTTTCTCCACAATATTCTTTCTATAAAAGGCATTCTAAATACCTTGTACCTTGTTTTATTTTTATATCAATATTAAACTGTATCCCAAGCTAATGTAGTAGGGTTCCATACATATTCAATTACATTATTGGTTGCATTTAAACCATTCCATTTTTGACCTGCTTCATCCCATTCAGAAACTAAATAGACATCTCCAACATAATTTGTATTGGGTGTTGCTATGGGTGCAATCCATTGATAATCGCTGTTTAAAGTCCAAGAAGTATATGGTCTTGGGTCGTAGTAAGCAACATTGCTTGGATCCCATGTTCCACCTATTCTTGCATAATTATATCTTGTAGAGGCATCCGTTGCAGTTGTAAATGTTTCAGCAACTACCGCAGTTGGATTTTCTATTATAGTTCTAACTTTTGAAATTCCATCTGCTTCATCAACAGCGTCTACTACCATTACGTTTGTAACGATATTAGAACCATCCATTATCGCAAATATCTTGTCAGCCATTATTGAAATTTAACCTTTACTACAGCAAATCCAGTTCCACCAGTAGATCCGGGACCTTTACCTTGGCCACCGCCACCTCCGCCACCACCAAGGTTATTAGTTCCTGGTTGTCCTGTGTGTGGGTTAGCTGGTCCATTTCCACCGCCACCGTTTCCGCCTGAAGATGTTCCACCCCAAGATCCGCCGCCACCGCCGCCTGATCTTGTTGTCCCTGTAATTTGATCTGATCTTCCGTTTCCACCGCTTCCGCCTTCTCCACCTGGTCTTGAAGGTCCTGGTTGTCCGCCGTTACCGGCTCCGCCACCACCTGAACCATGGTGTGAATATTGTCCTGATCCACCTGAGTTTCCGTGTCCGTAAGTTCCTGAATTTCCTGGTTGTGATGGTTGTGTTGCGTTTCCTCCATTATAAGGATTTCCGCCACCAGATCCTCCACCGGATCCACCATTTCCAGAACCTTCACTCCATCCAGCTCCTCCGCCACCGCCTTTAGCAGTTAACAAAGAACCCATAGTTGTGTCGCCTCCATTTCCTCCAGCTGGGCCGCCACCGCCGCCAGCAGATCCACCAGAACCTATTCCAATATTGTAAGTTTGTGCTGCTACAGTAAGCATAGCATTACCCATATCTATTTGGCCTCCACCGCCGCCACCGCCACCGTGTTCACCACCGCCGCCACCACCACCGCCTACTAAAGCAGCATTAACAGCTTTTCCGTATGTTCCATCTACTCCTAAAGCAGCAACAACAAATGAACCACCAGAGTTGAATGTGTGTATTTTAAAATCTCCGGAAGTAGAAACACTACCTCCAGAAGCTTCCATGAAAGGAGGGCCACCGCCACCAATCAGGCTTGGAAAAGAACCGCCGCCTCTTGTTGATCTAATTACCATATATCCCCTATGCGAATTGTGTTTGTGCTCCTAGTACTGTAAAAGAAGCATTTCCGGTTTTAATGATAGTGTATGTATACACATCTATTGAGTTAGTATTTCCTTCTGTAGGTGCTTCTCCACCTTGCCATTCTGGAGTAATAGAACTACCATCAACTTGAAAAGTCGAGTTTCTGTATTCAGAACTACCAATAGTTACCATGTGAGCAATTGTTACTGATTCACCTGTATCCATAATTGTGTTTAAACTTGTAGAACCGTCTCCTCTAACATTTAGAGTCCAGTCTCCCGAAGCATTTGAAGTGTAGTATAAAAGAGCTTGAGTTAATACATCGAATGTTTTTGTACCAGTAGCTGCCGTAGCTTCTACTGTAATTTTTTCTGCAAGACTTTGAACTGCGCCTTGACCATTGATAATAAATCTTCCGTAACCATTAGGTGATGCGCTCATGTCAGCGTTAGCGCCATCTGTAATAGTAACTGTTCCTGAGTTACTTCCGCTGTTTGTATCTAATACTAAATCATAAGCACCGCTTGTTGTAAGGGTAGCTGCAGCTGCTCCTGTACCAAATACAGTTTCACCTGTTCCTTTTGGTTTAATGGCTATATCTATATTAGAATCACCACCTGTTGCAGATAATGTTGGGTCATTTCCTGTTGCAGCATTTGCTAAAGTAAATTCATTAACTGCTGAACCTGTAGCTGTTAATAAAAATAATTCATTTCCATTACTATCTAAAATTGAAGTTGTAATTTTAGGTGATGTTAAAGTTTTGTTTGTTAAAGTTTGTGTTCCAGTAAGAGTTACATCACCTGTTGTAGTTGAGAACCCTGTATCGTAAATACCTGTGTTTGTTGAAACACCGTCTGAGTAAACTATTTTGTATCCTTTTTCTCCTGCTGCCCAAGTAACTGTTGCACCTGAACCAGATATTGCTTTTAATTGTACTGTTGGAGTACCTGAACCATCTGTAGTAGCATTATTA
>Ga0209535_1002868_pt1 | contig 11198 bp, 11 predicted proteins | sample LinPmetageLP28_FD_184041 | JGI IMG/M metagenome (GOLD analysis project Ga0209535, IMG submission 184041) | Marine viral communities from the Pacific Ocean - LP-28 (SPAdes) (version 2) | ecosystem: Environmental > Aquatic > Marine > Oceanic | place: Pacific Ocean | collected 2009-08-22
ACTAAACCCCAGTTTACTGTATTATCACAAACGCCATCACCCCACCAAGTTTCACCAGTAGGCTTTATATAGTAACTTCCAAACATTTATTTATTTTTTTTGTTTTGTAATTTATCATTACGTTCCATGTATTGTTTTCTGTCCACATATTTTAAATATTTTTCTAGTTTTACAATATTTTCTTTTTTTTGTTTATATCTTATAAAACCCATCCACCGAAATCTGCGTTAGCTGTATCTGGGAATGTATCATTTTGCGTATTTGCATTATACTCTGGATACGTATTTTGATTATATACCATAAAATCTATAAAATTGTTTGTGTAAAATTGTGCTATATCTCTATACTTTTCTACTAAATAATCAACTTCTTCTTTATCTACTGTTAATGCGTTCTCACTTTGCCCTTTAAAAACACCTTTTGCACCTACTGTGTAAGCAGCAAATGGCATGTAACAAACCAACGCCCAATAAATAGTCATTGGCTTAACGTATGTCTCAAGTAATGTCTTATAATCTGCATTAGCTGGTTGATCTATAGTACCAGCAATTATTAAATCTTGCAACTTTTCTAATAGCTTAGTACCTAAATAGTTTTGTACTTCTGTATCTTGAGCTATCTCGACCATATAAATAAAACGATCTGGATCCACCGATCCCGAGAGTACAGAATATCTTTTAATGTCTTTTGTTGTTATAAATAATGCTTTTGCCATGTCTTATCTTCCTTGTGGGTTACCCGGTAAAAATCCTTTATTTGGTAAATTTCTTGGTTGTACAGAAACTTGATATGGATTAGTTACTTTATATCCTAAAATAGCCGCTTGTCTTGTGCCTATTATATCTTGCGATGTTTTAACATCAATTTTCGCTTTTTTACTTCTAAAAGTAACACGCTTCCATGAATGCTGGCAATTACCTCCCCCTTTGTATAACCATATGGAATAGGTTGCAGAATTTCCTTTAGGACCCCAACCTTTATTTACTGGTTTATCTCCCATTGCTATTATATCTTCTTTACGATATAATTTTTTAGCTCTTGTCATTGCTACACAAAAATCTCTTGGATTATCTCTTGTGCTTTCTGGAGAATATTTATATCTTACTTTAAAATAATTTTCTACTCCATTAACTTCAACTTCTTTATCTTGAGCACTTTTTGAGTTTGGTCTTGCAATACCTGTACTAACAAATTTCCAAATTTTATTTAAAGTTGAAAGTTTTTCTTCACTTTGTAAATTAAGTTCGTTTATTATTTCAGTTAATTTATCATCATTTTCATAATCTACATCTTGTTCATCAATTGCTTCCCAAACATCTTCATCAATATCTTCACCTAAACTTATAAAATGTTCTAAATCTTTATTTAATTCTATAGATAAAGGAACACAATTTGGAACTTTTTTACCATCTTTGATTTTCATTCCATATTGTTCATAACCAGCTTGACAAGGTTTTTTTAAATCTATTGCTTCATCATGAGATTCACAAGGCATATAATAAACAACTCCATCTTCTTCATGTTCGTGATAACCAGAACAACCTTGTTCTAAAGCTTTTGCTTCTGCTTCTTCAATTGTTTCAAATGCTTCGATTCCGTCTATTTTCTTTAGACTTAACTCGTAACCAGTTTCTTCTTCTATTATTTCTTTATTAATTATATCAATATCACTAAAATCAAGAGGTTTAAGAGTTTTAAAGTATAAGTCTAATGCTATATCATTAACTGATAAAATAGCATCAATACATTCAATGACTTGATCTTGAAAGCATTGAATAACTATGTTGTCAAATAGCTGAGTTGCATTCTTTATTTCTTCTGCATTGTTTCCTAGTCCATCGTTTCCTTCACGAATACCAAGAAGCATTGGAGATGTAACCCTATGACCAACGATTAGTTTTCTAAAGCACTCATCAGCTAAATATTGATAATGAGCTGGTGCATCGTTTAATGGAATGTCATCTATAGTAGTTTTGGATTCAGAATTGTTATTAAATGCAACAATTACCTTTTCTCCTCTGCTTCCGGTTAGTTTATTTAATACATCGCTCTTAATTGATTGTATTTTATCGGGATCTGGTACACCGTTGTTGAAATTAACAACTTTAGTGCCACTAAAACCATTTATACAATCATTTATAAGATAATCTCCTATTTCATCTTCTAAGACTGCGTAAGGCATTGCAGAAGACCAATCTGGACTACTATAATAGTATTTTCCAGCTTCGTAAGGCTTTAATACATACATTTCTACTCCATTTGCTTTACCAAACCCAAATGCTGGTATTCTTTCTGGTATCTCTGTTGGTTTTAAATTGTCCCAATGATTAGAGTAATACCATGCTTCTATTTCACCTTCATCATTACATTTTTCAGCTCTTAGTGTTTCCATTGGAAAATGATGTACTTGTTTTACTTTACCATCTTGATAAACTAATTGAAAAGCAGCCATTCCAAGAACTTTGTAATCGTTTATAAATTTTCTTAAATCAGACTTTTTAAATAATGACATCATTTGAGCGTATTGCTCTGGTCTTTTGCTGGCATCATGTGCTGCAAGACCTTTACCATAAATCATATTTGATACACCTATAGTAATAGCTCTATTAGTAGTAGAATTATTATTTACATCAATTATGTAGTTGAAATAGTTATTGTCTATTCCATATTGTACCCAATCTTTGTTTTTTAATTCTACAACTTCAGGAGCTGTATAAGCCGCTAATTTAGTTACGAAAAATTCGCTCATATTACTACGTATTCGTTAGTTGTTGCATGTTCTGTATATACACCATCATTAATACTATAAGTACTAACTGTTTGATCTGTACAAAATATCATATCTCTATATACTACGCTAGTTCCATTAAAAACTCTAAGCGTGTAAAATCTACCCTCTATAAGTAATGGACTAAAAGTTACATTGCCTTGTAAATAATAAGAACTTGTTGTAAATGTTAATCCAGAATACGTTACAGGTGTATTAGTATCTTGATCAGTAATTATAATACTACTTGCAGAGTATTCTCGTGGAATAAACTTCAATTGTTGTGCGTTTGCACTTGTAGTTAATATAATCATTGATTTCTTTTTTAATAAACGAAAAAAGATGAAAAGTGTTATATAAAAAAAAGGCAAAACGTAAAGTAATGCCTTTTAATTTAGTTGTGTTGTATAATTAAACTCCTACTACTACAACTGTATTTGTAGTATCTCCAATAATTGTTGGATCTACAAAATAAGCTGATTCTCTTTCATTTCCAGTAAATACTAGATTATATCCAGTAAAGTCAGCCATAGCTGCTCCAGATACAGAACTTGCTGCAACTTCGCATCCATTTTCAATTCCAGCTAACTGAAATTTAGTTGTTTTACCATCTTCAGAATAAGATTGAACTATAACTTGTGGTCTCCCATATCCTAATAGTTTTAATTCTTTTCTTGTTTTAGCATCTTGTTTTTTTAACTGAATAGTTCCAGTTTGAGTAAAAACAGAAGTTCCATTTTCTCTTGAAGATTCGTTAGTTTCATCAAAAGAATTTGTACCTCTTAAATCGTATTTGTGTAATGTAAGTGCAGAAGCAAATCCAGTTATTAAATCATCTGTGCCAAATGTTGCAGCAGTTGTACCAGTCAAAAGACCAGCAGTATAATTAATAAAATAAATTGCCACCAAACCACCAACATCTTTTTTGCATGGCTCTAAACGGCCCAAGGTAATATCACATGACATCTGTTATATGTTTTATAACTTATTGGGTATCAAACATTTGTAAGATACCCGTTAAGTTGATTAGTATTAATTTATCCTGCGTAGTAAACTACATCAGCTCCAACGCCTATGGCTGCCGCAGCCGTAAACCTCATGACCATTCTGACATTTTGACTTCCATCCAACGGAGTCATGTCAATCACACGAATTTCATTATAGTCATTTAACAGCCCGGTGCCGAAAAATAAATTACTGGATTCGGCGGCTAGCATGGTGTTGTCCGACATTCCTCTTGCAACAAAGACTGGTATTCCACCGAAAGATAAACTTCCGTTGTTGTACCATTGAGTTCCTCGATTATCAGAACCAGCTGCGCCAATAGTAGCGGTAAAGCCACCAAGAGCTCTTATATACAGTTTTGCCGCTTTGTTAGATACATATAGTCTTAAATCTTCTTTTCCGAAAAGAGAATTTGGAATTAAATCCACAACTGCCTGCATTTTATCAATAATGTTTACGCTAGTTAATGCAATCGGATTTGGTACATCAATAACCGTTGCATCAGCAGCAGCAAGAGTTTCAAGTCCATTGTATTCTCCAGCTTGAGCACCACCTAAGTTTCCAGTCCAAATATTACTTTCATTTGCACCAGCTACTTTAGAAGCAACATAACCTACTAAATAATCAGCAAATGATGTTGGTAATCCATTAGGATTAAAGGCACTAAACCCCATCTGTGCGGCTTCCCATGTGTTAATAAAGTCGGATTTACATAATTGTAAGTTTACTTGGAATTCTTCTGGTTGAATAACTACTTCAGTTAAATTCACATTTGAACTTGCAGAAAAATCACAAGTTCCATCTGCGATTAATGATCCAGTTTCTACTCTTTGTATTACTGATTTGTACTTAATGTTTGGCATTACAGTAACACCACCATCTTCAATTGTACTGGCGCTTAAAAGTGCCGCCGATACGTAACGTCCCGCAAACTCCCCCGCATATGTGGAAGTAATGTTTACTGTAGTCGCTAAGTCTATTCTTTTTGACATAATTTTAGTTTTAATTGTTGTTAAATAATTTAGCAAATACTCTGTCTTGAGTACTCATTTTTTTGTTTTGAGAAAATAAAGACATTTTAGTTTCTCCTTTACTTTCTGGATTGTGTTTAATTGCTTTAGCAGATAATTCTACTTCAGAATTCATTTCTTCTTTATCACTAAATCGTGATTTTAGATCTGCAATAGCATCTTCAAGGTTTTTGATTCTAATTTCCATTCCTTTCCAATCAGCAACATCGGCTTCTTCAGCAGCTTCAACTTCTTCCACAACTGGTGCTTCTACAACTTCTTCTACTACTTCTTCTTCAGCTTCTTTTACTTCAGAGATAATACCATCTTCTTCAACGATTAGCATCATGCCATCATCCAATAGATATTCTCCCTTTGGTACCGCAATTCTTTCATCTTCATCGGTTATGATGAAAATTTCTTTACCAGCTTCAAATGAATCAGCTTCGAATCGAGTGCCATTTTCTAGCTTTCTTTCTTCTAACTGAACTTCTAAACCTAATAAAGTTTTAACTTTGTTAAGAGTTTCTTTTGAGTTCATAATAATTTATTTAAGTATTTACTTTTTTATTAAACGTAATAAGATATTTAGTGTTGTAAATTGAGTTATATTACTCTTGTTGTAATTTGTCTTGATTTTCAGACATGATAAAACCACTATTGTTTTCTAATCGCATAAAGTCCTCAAAGTTTTGCCCAGTAGTAGAACCTATTCCTTGATTTTGTAAATTTCCGTTACAACATTTAGAATTATAAGTCCCATCTTTACATAAACAACCACGGCGACCACCTTGTGGAGAAGTTCTACTTTTGGTTGGTGTTTGATTCCTTGAGTACATCTATTATATCGTTTAGTAGTTTATCATCATCGCTATAAGTATCTTTTTGTTTGTCTTGTGGTCTATTTAGTTTGTCAGCAAAATAACCTTCTATTGAAAAGCCTTTTACTTTACCTTCTTTTACATAGTTATTCCAAATATCATCATTATCTACTTTCATTGCTACCATCCATGTTCCAATAGGCATATCTAAACCATATTTTCTTGATTTGTCATGTACATTATCTTCTATAAGCCATGATTCAACAATAGTCATTCCATCTAATTTCTGGTCGTTATGTTCCATAGTAGCTTGACTTTGATTGCCAGCTTTTAAAAACATTTGTGATGCTTTAGCAACAGTTTCTTTTGAAAAATATATATAAAATTCATGATCACCACTTTTTCGATAAATTGGCTTTTCGGGAATTAAAGCGGCTCCAAGAAGTAATCTTTTTTCTTTGCTTATTTCTGCAAGTCTTATTTGTTCTTGGTTTTTAAGTGCTATAAAATCTTCTTCTATAGCTGGAGATTCTACTACTGAAATAGCATCTATTCCAGAATATTCTTCATTTTCATCTATTATCAATTCTATTATATCCATAATTCTTTTTTTATAAACGTATTATTTTAATTTTTGTTATATTATCCACCAAGAGTTGCACCTTGTATTATTCCGTTTTCTAAGCTTTGTGCTGTTGTTACATCTTGACTAACTACAAACGCTTGGACTGGTTGTTGTTGTTGTTCTCCAAGAGCAGAAGCAATTTGACTTCCTTCTCCTTGACCTACTATGTTAAACTGTGGTTGTTGTGCAGAACCTGGAGCTTGTGTTGGTGCAGATGAATTTCCAGAACTTATTGATGCAGATCCACCACTTGATAATAATTGTTTTGCTCTTGCTATGTTTGAACCTACTTGTGCAACTGTTGAAACATAAGATAAAACTCTTGCAATTGTACCAACACCAGGAACAAAAGGGAATGCTGTTTGAGCTGCAACACCCTCAGCGTTTGCTAAAGTAGAAGCTTTTGAAATAGCGACTGCACTATCTAAACCTATTTGTGTTAATGCAATGGCTTTATATAAAGCTTGACCGGCTTTAGTTTTTTTAATTCCTGTATCTTCAATTCCTGTTAGTATGTTTTGCATATTTGCTTTAGATACAGCAATAGCGGTGTCTTTGGCTTGTTGAAACTTTGCTTCTTCTTCTGCAATTCTTTTTTTCTCATCTGCTAAAGTTTGAAGTCTTGTTATTTCATCAAGATCAACTTGATTTTGATCTGCTATTTTTTGATCTTCAATAGCTTTTAACGCTGCGGCTTCTTCTGCCTTTAATGCAATCGTTTGACTTGTAACTTCTTTTGCTTTTGTAAGTCTGGCAGTTTCTAAATTAATAAGTTCTGCTTTTAATCTTGCTTCTTCTTCTAAATCTTCTTTTGTTGAACCAGCCAAAGCGTTTTCTTCTTGTTTGGCTTTAAGTCTTATTTGTGCTGCTTGTATTTCTTTATTAGTTATTTCTTCTTCTAATCTACCAGCTTCTTCTAAAAATGCTATTCTTTGTTCTACTGTAAAATTTTCTTTATCTACAGCCTGTTCTAATAACTCAGCTCTTTTTCTATTTGCTTCTGCTCTATCAACTATTAATTGTCTTTCTAATTTATCTGCCTTTGCTCTTTGATCTGCAATATTAGAAGCTATCTTACCTTCTTTTATTATTTCTTGTCCAAGTTCTTTAACTGCTTCTGTTGTTTTACCTATTGTATCTTCAATTCCTGTTAATGTATCAATGTAAGAACTACCAGCCGATTTTGCATCTTCCATGGCTCCAGAAAAATCTCCACTAAATACTTTTTTAATAGCACTTCCTAAAAAGCCAATTGTATCTATTGCAGCATTAAATCTGTTTGTAATGTTTTCAACTATAAAGTCTTTGAACTTTTCAATAGCATCTAAAGGGTTTGTAAAAGCATCTATAATACCATTACCAAGATTAGCAAGTATATCAACTAGATTACCAGTAACTGAACTTATTACTAGCATTATTTTATTGAACTTGTTTTGTCCTTCTTCTGTGCTTGTAAAGGCTGCACCTAAGGCACCAACAGCTAAAACTAATGCACCTATACCAGTTGCAATAATAGCCACTCTCATAGACTTAAAACCAGTTATGACATTTTTTAAACCTTGCTTTAAACCTTTAAATTTAGTTATCATTCCACCAGAAGCTTGATCTAATCCACTCATAGAACTTTCTAATTCTTGTGTGTTTTTAGAAGTGTCTTTTATAGAATCATCTAACTTATCTACGCTTTTAACTGCTTTAGATGTATTAGCTTCAAAATTTAAGATATACTTTTCTGCCATTTTATTTGTCTTTTAACTTGTTTGAATCCTTCTTTTAATGTTTCTGGTAATTTGTTTTTGCCTTTTGCTATCTCTATTGTTTCATTAAGACCATAGAAATTATCTATGTTTAATAATTTTAGTGCTATCATATTGTTATAAGTTCAATTTGACTTTTGTTATTAGTCAAGTTTATATTTAAACTATTAATTCTAAATTTTTGTCCATTAACTATTAGTATATCTGCAAGTGTATAATTTAAAATAATGTGTAATGGTAAGTAAGCTGTGTATTTAACTAATCTTGAACCTTGTAAAAACAAGTTTTCTATATATGAGCTATAGTAATTATTATATAGAGTTCCAGTAAAGTTGTTTAAACCTGTATATTCATTAATCATATTACCAAAGTTTATATTTGCTGTACTCGTAGATGCTGATAACGAAACACTATTAGACGGTAAGTTATAAGATGTAACCTCACTATGACTTGTTGGAGTATCTCTAAATGATATTGGAGTAGTAGCACCACCAGTTTTTAAAATAGGATAAAACAAAATTGGTTTACCTATATAAGATTGTTGATTATCATTTACACAAAAACCCCATTGAATTGTAGTTTGTGTTGCTCCAGTTGTATCTTCAATGTCTAAAAGTCTTTCAAATTGCATATGTTCAAAAGGAGCTACTACTGAGTATATTTCTCCATCTAAACCACCTTGTGCTTCGTAACTTTCTGCTCCCCATTTTGCTACATTTAGTTGTTCCCATTGAGCAGCTAAAAATGTTCCTAAACCTTCATAAGTAAAGTTAATTTTTCTATACGGTAAAGCTACATCAACAGCGCTTGTATTTACATCAATGTATTTACTTATATCATAAGTATTAGAACTGGCGTAAAAGCTATCTAAAGTATCTACAAATATAGTGCCGTCTTCTTTTGTATAAGCTACAAGATTAAACATCTTAAATAGACCTGTTAAAAAGTCTATTATTTTAATGTCTGGTGTTTGTTGTGTAATAGCAAATTCGAAATTAGTATCACATAAAAAAGAACCAGTAGCAAATGTAAGAGTTACTGGTGTTTCGTTAGGCTCATTATTAGTTAAAGTCCAAGTTATATTACTAAAAGTAATTACATCTGTTACAGTTATAATAACTGTCCATTCTCCAGCAGCTAAAGACGGAGAACCTAAATCTGAAAATACACCTGATGTGCTTTGTAATGTAGTGTTTCCAGCCAATCCTGAAGCAGCATAAATAGATGCTCCGTTTTGTAAGACTTCAACCGAATATTTGTTTGAGCTAGTTGTGGCTAAACTTAATTGAAATAAAGTGCTTGAATCAGAATATGATGCAAATTCTGGACATACTGTTAAAGTAGATATATTACTCATTCCACCCCAAACTTCAGAAGCGCCACAAATAAAACTACCACTTGAAGACCAACCATTAACAGAAGTTGGAAAAGTAGATATTTGATCTCCATTACTAACACCACCTGATTTTCTATGTAACCACATAAACAAATCATAATAAGCTTCGTTTGAATTAACAAAGAAATCATTACTAAAAGTAATTGAAGGATAATTGACTTGTATTGCTTGTATTATTCTATCTACTCTTAAAGCATATTTTAAATCAGAAAATAATACTCCATGATCGTGTGAACTTCCAGTATGATAATATAAATTACCAGTATCATTTAAATGTGCTGAATTATCACTATTATAAAATAATCTTGATTGCGTTCCACTTGCACCAGATGTAATTAAAGGAGTAATAATATCATTTGTTGCTGGATCTACTTGTAATTTAGCTTTTATTGTAGATGTGTTGTAGTTTAAACTTAAAGTATTTAAATCACTTAAAGCACTTAACTTGTCTTCTCCTAATGTATCGTTTAATGTTACTGTTTCTCCATAGAATATAACTTTGTAAGAGTATGCTTTATTGTTTTTCATTGAAACAGAATTTAGCTTTACTTTACCTATTTTAAAATCTACTCCATTTAATTTAAGTATTGCTGATACTCTTACTCTAGCATCAAAACTTCCAAGAGTTATATTCCAATTATAATAGTGTTTAAATATTAGATTATTAGTAGATGATGCTGGCAAACTAAACTGCTGACTAAAGGTTGTAAATACTTTAGCAACATCTTTAGCGTTTACTATTGTATCAGTAATAGTTACACTTTCATCTTTAAATAAATCTACTCTTGTATTATTTATATATAGTTCTACTACTTGCATCTATCTTATGTTGTTAATTGTATCAAAAGCAAAACTTACATTAATTGTGTAGTTTATTAAACCATCTGTAAGACTTGTTTTATAATTAATACTTTTACTTTCTATATTTACTCCTAGTGTTTGACTTCCATAATAAATCCAAACTTTTTCACTTAAAAACAATTGTCTAAATATTTCGTTATAACTCTCTGGATAGAAATCACTATTAAGAGTTAATATTTGATTTGCGTTTTTTGTAAGTGTTTTAATTTGTGGATTGTTTATTGAATAAGTACCGTTATTTAAAATATTAGATTTATATTTTTCTTCATTAGTATTCATGCTTAACTTAGAATTAGCAAACATCCATATTTCTTGATATGCTCCGTACTTGTTTATAAAAGTTAATTTGTATGGAGTGTACTTGCATTTTTCATATGAATCGATATTTATAGTTATAGTTTTAAGACTAGCACTAATTACAGCTTGATCTACATCAAAGTTTCCTGTATTTGTAAGATATGTTATTTGATTTTCTATTTTTGTTTGTGCTGATATTGAAATAGTTGAAACTATTGATCCTTGATATTTCCATACTAGACTTGTAGCAATAGTATTATCAACTGGAATTGTAACTGTTGCATTAGTGTTTTTAAGTATTGTGTTATTAGATTGTAAAGAGAAAATATTATCAAAACTTGGATTTACTCCATCTTCAAAATATCCATAGCCATAAAAAGCTCTATTGCCATATACTGGAGTTAATACAGTAGGAGTTGTAACAATAGTTTCAGTTATTCTATAATCTACAAATACTGTAGTTGATTCTGTTAAAGAAACTGGAACAGTAGGAAAAACTCCATCGAATTCTGTATCTATATAATCTTTAATTAATTCAGAAACTTCAAAGTTTACCTTTTCATTTATAGCTGTAGAAACTAAAGTATATTGAGGAGTGCCAAAAGAAGTATTAGCGACTCCAAAATATATAACTATTTCAAGCGTTGCACTTGTTAAAT
>Ga0209535_1002869_pt1 | contig 11197 bp, 15 predicted proteins | sample LinPmetageLP28_FD_184041 | JGI IMG/M metagenome (GOLD analysis project Ga0209535, IMG submission 184041) | Marine viral communities from the Pacific Ocean - LP-28 (SPAdes) (version 2) | ecosystem: Environmental > Aquatic > Marine > Oceanic | place: Pacific Ocean | collected 2009-08-22
TAATAATTCTTTCAACAGATTTAGTTTTACGTATAGCTGACTTACCAATGTCTCTAACTGTGCCATCAGCTTTTGTTTTATTAAATCTTTGTTGTAATGAATTTAAATCTTTGTTTTGACCTTGTACCACTAATGATAAGTCTTTATTAGCTTTTTGAATAATTTGAATATCTTCTCTAATTTGACGAATTAATATTTGTTGATCAACTACTGCTTGTTCATACTTTTCTGTATTGTTTTTTGAAATAACTAACTGCTCTCTCATACTGGTTACATACCAACCAGCTGCTAGTAAACTACCAATAATCAATAATATTAGTAATAATTTTATAATTGTACTTATACCAAACATATTTTATTTATTTTTTACAAACTTTTCAATTAAAGGAAATACCTTATAAATTTCACATGCACACTCTTTAGCTATGTCCATATGTTCTTTTTGTGTACCATTACCAGATCTCAATTGAATATAATGTATCCAGCTTCTAAGAGTGCCATTCATATATAGTTTTGAAACTGTCAAACCTTCTGGCAAAAAACATCTAGCCTGCTCTTTTGCGACTCCTTCACTTATAGCTTCTTTATATAAAGCAACTGCTTTATCTACTAATTTTTTTTGACTAGCATGAAATGACATTTTTTTAAACATATTTTCACTTGTTCTTTCTAACTCAATACTATTTTGTCTATTTTTTGGATCCTGCAATCTTAGATCTCTGTTAACAAAATTTTCTTCTAAATTTTTTGTTGGGTCAGCATATCTTTGACTAAATTCTTGAAATGAAAAAGATCTATGTCTTAACATCTGTCTTGCTATATCTCTAGTTGTATTAATTTCTAAACAAACATTTACCATTTCTAATGGTGACCAATGTTCATTGTTAATAAGATATGTAATTAATTTTTCAGATGTTTCATTATTTAATTGATTAGTTGGATTTGATACTCTTGCACAATATGCTACTAACTCTTGTAAATTATCTATTCCTTCTATTTCAGATTTGGTATAACTAATTAAATTTACATTCATATTCTTTTCCATCCCACAAATTTTGCTTTAGCTTGTAATCCACTAAAAGTATTTTCTTTAATAATCTTAAAAACGTTTATGTTAAAATTAACCATTTCATTAACATCTTTTTGTTCAATTGTCTGAGGCCATATAACACAGTTATAACCTTCGTTTATGGTTTTTTCTATAACATTACACACCTCTTTATTTCTTGGTTGATTATCGTGTACTATTACTAAATTATTTTTTACTATTTTTAAATTTTTAATTCTATTCATAGATAAACCAGCAACTGCAATACAGTTATCTATAAACAAACTATCTATTGGTCCTTCCACAACGTAAACAATTTTTTGTGAATTAATTGAATTTAAATTAAAAATTAAAGGCTTATCATCATGTAATTTAACTGTAATATATCTAAGAGCTTCACCTCTAATAGCTCTACATGTTACTGCAGTTAAGTTTTTATCTTCATCATGAAAAGGAAATACTAATCTTGGTTCTGTACTTCTAATACTTGTTTCATAATCACTATTTAATTTAACTATCTTTTTAATCTGATCAATAAAATATATATCTTTAAATTTATCAACAGGAATATTTCTACTATTAGCAAACTTAACTGCTTCATGTTCTTTATCTAATTCAGTTAAACTAACTACTATGTCATCTAATAACTTTTGTGGTTTACTTTTAAACTTTGGTTGTTCAAATACCATTGTGTTAACATTACTAACATTTTTATCCGAATAACTTTCCATTCTGTATTCATTGTATATTGATTCATCTAACTTTTTTAAAAACGTAGCAAACTGCATTGAAACATCACAATTGAAACATTTGTAAAACATATTGGTTTTATGTGAAAAGAAGTATCCTCTAGCTTTATTTTTTTTCTTGGCAGAATCCCCACACAAAATACATCTACAGTTATATGTGTGATCTTTTTTCTTTTTAAATAAAGGAAGTTTATTACTTATTAAACTTAGATATTTTTGATCAATGTATAATGACATTAAGCCATTTTACAACATTATATAATATTTTCCAACTTAATGTGAGCTAGTATATAACCCACTACCAATGCCCCACCCATAATCATCCATCTCCATCTTTCTATTTGTGCTAACTTATCATGAAGATTTCTATTTTGTTGACAAGTTACTTTATTATGTTCATCCATCTTTACTACAATCTTATTTAACTTATGTTCAAAGTCTGAACGTAGTTCATCTCTCAAATCACTTACGCGTGAATGAAGAGTAGCATAATTTTGATCAGTTTGAAATTCAAGTTTTTCAACATTATGTACTACTATGTTCATATTGTTCTCTAAAACTGATAACCTTGCTTCAGTGGATTCTTTGGTATTTTTAGGATCTGATTCCATTGACTTGTAAATTTAAATTAGCTTGATCTTTTTTATTTATATTTTGATATCTTCTTTGTGCCTTAACTGGTACACCCATTGTATCTGGGGTAAAACCGGCAATCCCGCCTCCACCAGCATTGTTAGCTGGAATATCTTCATCAATAAACTGCTTAAATGTTAATGTAAGATCTTTGTTTAAAAATCTTTCAACTATTACAACTTCTTCTTGTAAATTGTCTTTAACTTTATCTAAAAATACAGTTTCTAACTCTACAGGTTCATGTTGAAGTTCAAAATTTTCTCTTACCAATGCCAAGGCAGCTGCATAAGACAAAACTTTTTTATTTTCAATTGGTACTCTTTCAATTATTTTTTTTATTCTAAAAACTAATCTGTGAAGAATTGTATACGCATCTCGTTCATTGACTGAGTTTAGAGTTCTCATTTTTTTTAATTCTTTGCCCTTGCTATCTATAATACCAAGCTGATATGCTTTGGTTTCTGCAAAAGGTTGAGTTAAAAGTCTTAGAATTCTTAAAGCTATTACACCATCAACAAATCTACCCATTATATATTCCTCAGTGATTCTAGTGTATCAGCTTCTTGTATTATTGACATATTATCCATTGGCATTACATTTAAAAAAAGTAAAAATGATTTAAGTTTACCCCAGTATGTTTTATCAATTTTGTAGAATAACATCTGAGCCGTAGCTTTTACACCAAACAAATTATAAAGAATAATCAAGTGATTAATTATTAATCTTTCTTTTAAATCATCACCAGCGTGGTGTTTCTTCAACAATCTTTTAACATAGCTAAATCTTTTTAAATCATCTCTAAATTCATCCAGTCCTTTACAAGAAGGATTATCATAATGTTTCATGGCATAAATTATAAAGTTATCATCATTTAGTTCATACATATTATTAATAAGTTACGTTTGCCGTACCTCCTATAACGTACCACCTATCTCCTTGATACATAAGTGTTGCAGTTTGACCCGAAAAGAAAAATTGTACGTTTGCATTGCCAGCAACATTTGCTTTGTTAAGAGTAAATGTACCACCTGCATTTGCACCAACTAAAATAGTTTTTAACTGACCATCAGTTTTACCTTTATGTATAGTACAAACACCGTCAGTTCCAGGAATATTTAAAATAGTAACTGGAAGTGTGTTAGATATAATACCTGCTGAACCAAGAGTCTGTCTAGCACTTCCAATTGTAATATTACCTGTAAATGTTGGATTAGTGACATTTGTAAAAAGAGTATCTACTGTTACTCTTTTACTAGCGCTTGATTGAATAAGATATAACGAATCGCTGCCACCTGTAGTGGTGGCAGCTGTTAAATCCGATACTTTTGAATCAGCCATTAAGCAGTAATAGTAACTGTAACTGATTCTGAATTAGCAACACCAATAACACCAAATTCATTAGTTGTTGTTGCATGACATATAAACACTTGGCCAGCAACATTAGATACGTTAGCAATGAATAAGACATTAGTTGTATTACCTGAAATACCAGCTGGATCTCCACGACCACCTGATCCAGTAGCTGGTACATCTAAGAAAGCTGTTGCGGCTTCTGAAGCCTTAGACAACCATCTATATGTTACCGATCCACCTTCAGGAACTGTAATAGCATTTGCAATTAACCTTACGTTAGCTAAAGCTACGTTTGCTATTGCACCTCTACCTGCTCCACCAGAATTTTTTGGCTCGTCTTGGAAATGTAAATTAAACTTATGAATTTCACTCGGATAGTCAAATAAGTGTTCTATACCATTTTTAGACATGGCAACTAGTTGCTCAGTCTTATGGCGAATTTTACCAGCTCTATCTTTATGAGTAGACATATGAACCCAACCAGGCGTCTTAATATTTTTCTCATGCTTATTAACTGTTACATTAGCTTGGTTCTTATCAATACCATATACTCTTTGAATAGAATATACATTTCTTGTACCTGGATTTTGACCAATATTACCTCTGTTAACTCTTGCAGTACCAGAAGCAATGTTAGCAATATACTTAGGACCTTGTTGTATACTTGGATGTACTAAGTTTGCTGTAATTGGTGATGGTGATGCAAGTGTAATTACATTTGATCCAGGAACACTTAAAATTTGTATTTTTGGACTGTCCCCAGGCTTACCAGCATCAACCAACGCTGTAGTTGTTGGTAATCTTAAATAATCACCTGCCATAATTCCACCAGTTGGTGATTTTGCTACATTACCATATGCGTTAGATACAAAATCATAGTTAGCAGATGTAGCTGCTTGTGAATTACCATGCGCATTACTTACTCTCGTACTACCAACAGTAAGTGTTACATTAGCAATTATAATTATGTTGTCTTCGCGACCCCATGCGGCCATATTTTTTCTCCTTAGTCTTCTTTTCTTTGATCTGTTGTCCCAAGATTTTCAACTCGTCTTACACTACCGTAATGGATATGTTTCTTTGATGTTCCTTTTTTATCGGTAACTGTATACTGAGCGGATACTTTTCCATCTTTAGTTCCATATTTAGGAGCTGAGACTTTAGATCCCGCATCTTTATGAACTTTGATTCTGTCTTCGATATCAGACTTAGTTACATCTTCTATTATTAATCTTAGATCTTGGTTGTTAAAATATTCTTCAGCTAATTCAACTGCAATATCTTCATCTACTGTATATGATTGTGCAGCAACTAAAAAATGTTCATATGTAATTTCTTCAGGTAATTCTATAGTAAAGGCATCATGTTCTATAATAGTAAAATCTACTTCTTCTTTCTGAAGTTGATCTTCTGGTCCTGAAACTGTATTACCGTTATTAGCTATTGTTGTTGCAAATGGACCTTTTTTCATTTTCTTGCCATTCATCATATGACCTTCTGTTTTAATCTTATGCCCCATATCAGCAAGATCATCTATATGATTATCATGTATGTGTTCACCAACTTTCAAACCACCTTGGGCTTTTACCTTTGTTCCAACTTTGGTAACCTTATAAGCAGGTAATCCCTCAACCTTTTTTCCAGGTACAGATGTAACATGAACGCCCATTGGATGGACTCCAGTATGATTGGATTCATCTATCCTATACTCTTCTGGATTAGGAGCTAATCCTTGCACTAATATTTTTAATGCCTCATGCTCATAATCGTTTAACTGTTTGCCACGATAAGTGGCTACTTTTTTATCCATGTCTGTTCCTTACATTTTACTTACTGGAGTGCTACTCCAGTGCTTACAAGACCAATATCGCGCTTTAGTTTTTGGACCTGGGCTATCGCAATTATGTCTTGCTCTAAAACTTTTCTTTCTTGCTGGCTGATCCCTCTTTATTGATAGGTTAGGATCTCCAAATGTTACTTTTACAACATTACCTTTTTCATTCTTAACATATACTGCTCTCTTCTTAGGACCACCTGGTGTTAAAAATGGCTTGTTAAGTTTTACTTTCCTGCCACCTTTTTCAGCTTGTTCATCTAACTCACCCCAGTCTTCATACAACTCTTCTCCAGTTGGTTCAAAGTTTTCTTGAACTGTTCCTAAGAAATTATCTTCAATATAGTTATTAAACTTTTTCATACAATTCCGACCAACATTTTAACTGCTTGTTTCAAATATCTAGAAGTTTGCTCATCTGCAAATGCATCCTCAGCATGAAAACCTTCTTCAACACTCATTATTAACTTATTTTTTACTTCAACATCAATTCTACCGTTATTAAAATCAGCTAATATTTCTAACAATTCTCTTGTTAGTTTACCTTTTACGGAGTCTTCGTTGACGTATTCATTAAGGTCTTCTACGTTCATCTACTACCCCATGCCTTTTTTAAAGTTAATAATTTTAAATTTGCTAATTTTAAAAATCTTTCACAAGTTTTAATATCATCAGAATAATCCATAGCATTGTCTATATCTTTTTTAATACTACCAACAGTCTTTAATTGTGGATCATTGGTAAATATAGTATATTCATGTAACCATACTGACTGATAATAAGCATTTTCTAATGAGTCATAATCTTCACAAAATGCATCATTCATAGTTATTTTAGTATCTACGTAACCTAATGCCAATGCAGGATCATGTTCTTTTACGTTCATAATTCCTGATATAGTAGAACATCCAGTTAAAAACACACCAAAAATAACTGCTATAACAAAATTTTTCATATTATTCTTATTTATCGTTTTTTAGTCCTGTAGCTTGCAATACGTTTTTGTTCAATCTTTCTTATTTGTGGTAACATCTTTTGAGCTAATGATCTTTGCAATCCAGATTGACCTAATCTTTTTACTTGGTTTTCTAGTCTATCTTTCTCTGCTGGAGACAATGATGCCTTATTTCTACCTTTTAAAAATCTACCATATAATGCTCTTCTAGCAGCTAAGTTAGCCCTTCTTTGAAGAGTCTTCATATCAGATGTTCTTCTGAGTTTTAATCCTTTTGCTATTCCTCTTTTACCTCTGTATCTTTGGAAAGTAAGTCTTTTCTTTAGTCTTGCTTGAGCAGATAATGCTTCATCTAAATTATCTTCATAATCACATTCGAGTTCTTCAACATCATAAAAATCTATTATATCTTCCCACAATAAAGAATCAGCTATACATTCTATGGTATACATATTTAAATTTTCATCTTCGCTTTCTCTTAAATCTTTATCAGCTCCGTGATATGTACCTTTACCTTTATTAATATATGAATTTACTCTTGCCATGGCCCATTGTTGAGGACTTGTACCTGGTCTATGTCCAGTCTTCCATGCAGCCATTCCTCTGTTATATACTTTTCTTAATGTAGATAAAGATATACCAGATTTTTTAGCTTTATCAGAAAGACCTTTAGCTTCATCTAAATTTTCTATTTCTTCAGATGTCATTTTATCTTCTCCTGATAACTTTAACATTGTTTTCATATGACCTTCCATATATTTTTCGTGTTCGTCTACAACACCAAGATTATCTAATATATTATGTGCTTGATCATAATGATGTTCAAATTCTCTCATTTGTGATTTAGTAGCAGCACCTTTTTCTTGTGCTAATTTTTCAATTTGTAAATAATTGTCAGTAGCTAACATAGCAGCTTTAGTTAATTCTTTTTGAACTGCTAAATCTCTTGGGTTTCTGTTTTCTGTGTCCATTTTAGTATGTATTCATAAAGTCTTGTTTTTTACCTATCTCAGTAGCTCTTTGAGCTGTATTGAGTGCCTCTGCTTCTTTATCTACATTTGTTATTAATTCACCTTTATCTAATTTAGATGCCATTTTTTTAAATGCAGTAACTGCTCCAGGACATATATCAAATGCTTTTGTAGCAATACCATCAAATTCTACCTGATCGTGTTTTTCTTCAACTAATGAAAATTTTCTTAACAGCATTGGTATTTTCTCCTCACCAAATTTTTTCTTATAAGCTATAGTATGAACTGAAGGTTTTGTTTTTGCATTTTTATCTCCAGGAGCTGGCTTATAAGCTGCGGGATCCCTGTCATCCATTTTAGTTTGTTTTTTAAACTGTGCATCTCTTTTTTCTTTAGTCGACTTAGATAAACCAGAATGATACTTAGCAGGTTGTGTACCTTCTCTTTTCTTTATATCTGAATCTTGTCTAACTTTATCTTTCATGTGTTGAACTTCTAAAACAGTTTCTGTTTTTTTGTTCTTTTGTTCACCAGGAGTCATACTTTTCATATGTCTTGTAGCTTCTGGTGTACCCCACTCATATTTGTATTCTTCTTTTACTGATCTTATATGATCTGATATTTCTTTTGCTTGTGGATGTAATGCTTTTGGCAATCCTGCTTTAAAACTTTTCATATCGCCCGATCTTGCATGAGCTCTCATCTTAGTACCAGACATTCCTTCTAAACCTTTTCCTTCTTCTGATCTTTCACCTGCTACATGTTTAGTTATAGACTTAAAATTATAATCACCATGTCTAAGACCTTTTTTACCATTATAAGTAGTTAACATTTTATGAAAGCTATCAGCTCTAGGTCTATCACCAACTATATGTAAATGGTTAATACCTTTATTATGCAATTTAGTTGCATGGTGTAATAACGAAGGAGCATCTTTATCTGAATGAGTAACATTAACTCCTTTTGGTGCAACTTTCTTTATATATTCGACTTTCTTTTTTAACGGTATAGGATTCTTAGCATTACCTTCAGTATGGGATGCAATTACATGAGCTTCACCATTATGTTTCTTAGCTACATCATGTACTTTATTCAAAACGAGTTCATGACCTTTGTGTATAGGATTCATCCTAACAAAAGCCATTGAGGCATGTTTTTCTTCTGATTCTTGTAAAAAAGTTTTAAAGTCCATGTGTTATTTATGTTACTTTGCAATTACGTTTTTTATAAAGTTACCTTTTCGTACTAATTCATTATTACCTGTTTTCTTTCCTTTGGCAACTAACTTACTTCCATCACTCTTATCAATCTTCTCTGCAGCTGCTGCTCCAAGGTGTCTTGATACTAAACTTTTGTATCCACCTGGTTTACTTTTACCAAGTTTTTTCATCTTAACACCACCAATTGTTGGAGCTGCTTCTTCTATACTTCCTTCTTTGTAATATGGATTATCAGGATCTGCGTCTTTTGTATCATCTGGCCACCAGCTATTAGTATATATTTTACCTTTGTCAAACATATCTGTCATTTCATTTATTCTTTTTTCATATTCTTCTTTGCTTGGCTTTACTCTACCATACACTACATCAAGAACATAGTTTATTGTTACAGCATTAGCAGTAAGAGAACCACATCTTGCTCCTACTTCATTTTTAAGATAATCAATTAATATACTTTCACTACTGTTTACAAGAGACTCCGCAAACTCATGGGGTACTTTTAAATCCACATAACTATAAACAAAATCATAATGTGGAGAAGGAGATCCATGTAAAATGTATTCATCTTTTACCACAATTCTTTTTACACCATCTTTATTATACCATATAGCTCTAAATGGAGTCAATTCTGTAGGAGGACCAAAAGTTTCAGATAAATGCATTGCATATTTTACTGGACTTTCATTCTTCCAAAGCATATACGGATTAACCATATCATGCATGTCTTCTCTAAGATTTTTAAAAGTTTTCATTGTGATCCTCGTTCATCTTTTTAGTCTTTTCTTTCATCTGATTGATGAACTTTCTATAAACAGAAGCCGCTGTTGATTTACCAGCAACCTTTGCTCTTTGCTCCATTGCTATTGCTGCTTGAATTTTGTGAGCGTGGGTTCTTCCAGAACTTTTAATTTTTCTAATGCTTTGTTCAGCATCTTGTGTTGTTGCGAATTTAAGTCCTGTGATGGTACCACGTGGTTCTTCGTCAGTGTAAAGGTCCGAATGTTTGTCCGATTTGGCTGGTTGATTAGCTTTCCTAGGAATCCTAGCTGCCTCATACATATTTCCTTTGTGTTTATCATAACCTTGTTTAGATTGTTTTTTACGATCAGAATGCTTTCCTGCACCAGATTTGGGTGCACTAAGATGAACCAAATTCCTTTGCTTTAATTGCTTTCTAGCTTGTTTAAAAGTTTTATTCATCTTTCTGTTGACATCCTGTTGCCTATAGCGTAAATTTGTCTATGTTGCCCCATGAAGAGAGGATAACTAATTTTCCTTTAATTAGACACCGGTGGCGTACCTTGTCCTGTTTGGAAATTCAATCGATTAAATTCTTCTCTATCATTGAGTTTAGTAGGCCTGTTATTTATTACAGCTACTGCACCTTCTGGTTTAACTGCTTGACCGTTAACGTGATGGTCAAACTGATTATGAGAAGATAACGCACCCACTAAAACATTCTTAGCATTTTGAACATGCTTATGTAATTCTAAAGTATTGTTAAAGTGTTCTTGATTATTATCAATATGTGCAACCATTGATCTACCTTTACCGATATGTCTTTCTTTAGCTGTTTCAGATTTAACCTTATCTGCTTTCTTTTGATGATGGTTAGTAATATGATCTTTTAATCCATCCAATGAAGGTTTAGTACCTTCTCTTATAGTTTTGTTTATATGCGTTTTCAACATAAGAGAATGATCATCAATCATGTGATCATGTTTCATCTTAGTACCAAGATCTGTAGCTGAACGCATATGAGATAGAAACTCATCTTGAGCCTTACCATCATACTTTAATTTTTTATGATCTATGCCTGGATTGATAATATGTACATCATCATGTTTACCAAAGTCAGTAGGTAGATGATTATAGTTTACTTTCATATCTTCCAGTTTATTACCTGAATAGGAAGTATATACAGCCATTCCCATTTTAGCTTTAGATATTTTCTTTCCATGATCAGAATTTTTAGGAGTAGAATATGTAATTGTGTTTGGAGTAAAATGATGCTTACCACCTTCTTCTCTAACATCTCCATCTTCTTTATGATACATGAAATCGCCTTGATATACTTTTCCTGGTTTAGTAACCTTAGGAAGATGATCAAGTGCTGCTTTGAGTTTACTAACTAAACCTGGAGCATGTCCGTGATTTTTCTCTATATCATCGTGACTGTAATTAATTTTTGGATTCTTATTAAATGCTGATTTAGATGCTACAAAGAACTTACCGTTTTCGGGATGATGACCAAATACAGTACTTGGAGATCCATCATACTTTGTAGTTACAGTAGCATCAGACTTTTGATTAGTCATTAATTGATGAGTATTATGAAGAGTATTAAACGCATGTTTAAACCCATCATCACCGGCATTGATATGATGATCTTCTGCATGCTCTAAGTGAACAAGTCTCGATTCATCTTGCTCTA
>Ga0209535_1002870_pt1 | contig 11194 bp, 7 predicted proteins | sample LinPmetageLP28_FD_184041 | JGI IMG/M metagenome (GOLD analysis project Ga0209535, IMG submission 184041) | Marine viral communities from the Pacific Ocean - LP-28 (SPAdes) (version 2) | ecosystem: Environmental > Aquatic > Marine > Oceanic | place: Pacific Ocean | collected 2009-08-22
AACTTTTCTTAAATCCGAACGTTTGAGTGCGTCCCTATCAAGCTCTTGTTGTAGCATAATGTTGACACCTTCGGGGGGTAAAGTATCAGCTATACTTATATATCTCTTTAATCTATCTTCCTTCTTGCCGGATATTCCGGTAGCTATTCTTAGCTTAGGTAACATACCTCTCATAATTAAATCCCTTTCCTCGACTGATAGAGGTAACTTTTTCAATATCTTATCAGATATTGTTTCACTAGAAACTCCTAGGGTTTTGTAGTTACGTACGTGTTTAATTACTTCCGCCATTTCTTTTGCGTACTTTTCTGATTCCCTTGCATAAGCGTCGGATACGCTTACTTCTTGTCCGTTGATTGTTACCTTACCACCTATAGCCTCGTTAGTGTAAGATCTGTACCTTCTTTTAATCAACCCAATATCATCATTAATTGCACGCATCTTGAAGAAAGCACCCTTCTCTACAGTTGTGTATTTTCTACGTAAACCTAGGGCTAAATCCACAAGAGTTTTAGTTTTAGTATTTCCCTCAAACAATTCTCCTCGGGAAGCTCTCTTAGCAAAGCTTGGGGTAAATGCTTCGTATGAATACCTCTTAGCCATATTCATTGCGTACTCAAAACCCTCGTCCTCTAATATAGGATCTCCGGATTGTAAATCTACATTAGTAAACGCTTCTGTTATTAATGATAAATTAATAGTTTGACCCAATCCATTTCCTTGCAATTTACTGAACAAAGAAACCATTGCATTACCCACAGCTTCAAAAGCATTATCACCTCTCAGAGCAGCTCTAGATACTTCTCCTAACTCAGCCGCTGGTATTTGATAGCCAACATTTATTTGTTCAAAATCATTTCCAACTCTCTTTATCAACAAAGGATTGAACTCATCCCATTCCGCGGCAACAGACTCCTTGTATGCTTTCTCTTCTTCTGGGCTTATTCCTCTCATCAAGTTGGAAACACCCACAACTCCAGAAACACCACCGACAGAAAGTCCTCCTCCAATAGCACCCAAAGCTACCGACGAGTTGGCAAACTTTTTACCACCAGCTACCCTAAGTGCACCATCGTCAAACTTTAGTCCATACTGACCGTCCATATATTTCGCAAAGTCCCCAGTCATTAAGTTCTTAGCCATAGCAAACTGATTGTACTTAGTTCTTAATTGCTCTGATATGAAGGAGCCAAACTCATTCAACGCTCCATACCTAGACAATGTTTTGAAAAGAGGTGATACTCTGCCGTAGTTACTGAACTGAGAGTTTGTGATTTCGGCGGCTACCTTTTCCAACATAAAGTCCGATGCTTCTTTCTTTATGGATTCTTGAGATGCTTTCTTTCCTAGATTAGCTTTAGCGTACCGAACAGCTTCTGGGTTATTGCCCATATCCAATACGGATTGTTTAGAGGCTTGCCTCCTAATAAATTCCTTATAGTGGTCGAACACAATAAGTCTTTGAGTTGTATCAAAGATGTTATAAGCTTTTCCACCGATTTCTTGACCGCGTTTTAAAGGTTTAAAATCAATACCCTTAGAAAAACTATTTTGTATATCGCTTGCTAAAACACCTTTATCCATAAGCTGTAATTCCTTCAACCTATTTTGTCTAAGTAAGTTGGGCTTGCCTTTTTTAGTGAACCCAAGCATATCGGTAGCAAACTTAGTAAAGTTTTGAGTGGAGTTCAAGTCATTCAAAGCCGGCTCATACTTATTTGGATTAAAAGATTTCAACGGCGATATACCTAACGCAGCCATATCCATCTGATTACTTATAAACTGAGATGGGTAATTCAATGGACTCAATATAACTGCACTGAACTTCGTTAAACCAGTTGTGGTTCCAAGCATTTTACCGAATGTATTATCAATTATGTCCGTGTATTTATTTCCTACATCTATTGAGTTAGCTACGTTGTATCCTTTTTGGATAACATCCGGAACGTAAAGGGTTTCACCTTGTGCGTTCTTAACAAACTCCGGTTTGTTTCTTAGTTTCAATGGAACATAATTTTCGTTAACCCTAGAAGGAACAGCTATGTTTGATTTGATTAAGTTATCCGTAACATTGAGGTCTCCTAACTCTTGTGATACGTACTTAGTTAAACCACTTAAAGTAGCCGCCACTTTCTCTCCGGGTCTTTCATATATACCTAAATATTCTTGTAGCTCCTTGGGCAGATTCTTTCTGTCCTTTAAAAAGTTACTCTTTTCGTTAAAGAATTTTAAACTTTGACCAAACCTAGAAGGGTTTTCTTTGTTGGCTTTTATAAAATCTAAACCAGCTAAGAAATCTTCAGCATCTGCTTGAGTCTTACCTTCTTTTACGTAATGATTTAATAATTTACTTCTGGACTGTTCTGAAGGTTTGTAATCAACATCTTCAAAGAACTTATAAGTAGTTCTTTTGTATCCTCCGTCTACTATACTGCTCTCAATCTTTTCTTTAACCAACGGATCCATCTCTATCTTTCCGGTGCTAACTAAGTACAATAAATCGGACTGAGCCTTTTCTTGAAGAACCCTAACGTCATCCAAGGTTTGTTTTAAATTACTAACTTCCGGCACTAAAGAGTTAGACTTTCCGGCAATATAAGCGTCTATTGATTCTTTACCGTATTTACTTGTTTTTAAATAAGCTGTATCAATTATTTTTTTAGCATTAGAAGCTGTGTCTTTTGCGGTTTCCACCTTTGACTTAGTTTCTCTTATGGATTCCGAGGTTCCTCTCCTTAGTAACTTAGTGGGCAGTACATAAGAATTGACCACGTCTATCATTCGTTTACCAGCGGTTCTTGGATCTCCTCCAGTAACCTTATCTACGAAAGGTACAGTTTCGTGGTCACCCTTCTTATAGTTTGCGTTAACGGCCGAAGCTGTTTTACCAGCAAACTTCTTTCTATAGACTGAGCTCATAGCATCCGTTGCTCCACCTATACCTAAATTTAATACCGCTCCAGTCCCAGCAGATATTCCAATTTCCTCGGGAGTAAGCAGTCCTTGACCATCTATACCTTTTTCAACTTGTAATGCACCCACAGATATACCAGCACCAGTCGCAGCCCTCGCTGCTTGAGCCTTACCTATATCTAAAGTTTTCTCTAAAACTTTTGGAAAAATCTTTTCGCCACTTTGTTGCCCTACCTTAGATGAAGCTTTAGCAACCTTTGCTCCCTTTCCTACTTTACCCATTCCGAATGGAAGTAAGTTCAGTAAAGTATCAGCAGTTACACGTCCCCAACTTATCTCATCCCTACCCTCAAATTCTTTTTGAGCTTGGATAGAACCAGCGACTCCGCCTATTATACCTCCAGTAATATAACCAGCGGTTGTACCTATTATAGGAATAGCGGAACCTATTGTAGCACCAGCGTACTTGGAACCTTCACCTATTAGTAATTCGGCACCTATGCCTTTTCCTATTTGACCCAATGTAGGGTCTTTTGGTTTTGCATTATCGAGATCTTGTTCTTCTTCGATACGTGAAAACCTAGATGGAACTTCGTCCAACATCGTAAACCTAGATGGAACTTCGTCTATACGAGTAAACCGAGATTTATTTTCAGCCATATTACGACTTGTTATCGATTTTTAATTGCTGCGGTATCATACTTTACGCCATCAACGATAACTATACCTTCAACATCATCTGGAACATCTTCAAAGGAAGCGTACTCTTTGACTAAATTATTGCCTTCTAAGTTAGCTTCTAACAACAAAGTCTCTGTTTTTGTCTTTGCAGTTTTAGCCTTTTTATCGTCTAAGTCAGCGGCTTCTTGATCTATTTCCGCTTGAGTTTTAGGGATGTCTAACGCCTTAGAACTTATGGTACCTTTATAAGCACCATCTTGAGTTATAACTCCCTTATTACTAATTTTAATTTCTCCGGGACCCATAAGGTCTTTGTAAACACTTGGGTTCCTTCCGCCCAATTCAACGAAAGCAGATTTTACGCTAGACATATCTACTCTTCCACTTGGCGTAGTGCTAACCGCAATAGCTTCTTCTAATATTTTTCTATCCCTTTCAAGTCTTGCTTGGTTTCCTTTTAAAATTTTAAGTTCTTCTAGTTCTCTGTCTGTACGGGCTTTATTAGCTTCCGCTTTTTGTTGCATATTAAAGGCATCACGAACGTTTTCATCATTATGGATGGCTGTTGCGGTTTTTTTATCAACCCCTAACATCTCCATAATTGTGTCAATAGCGCCTACCTTTAGTTTTCTTTCCTTCTCTTTTTTAGTAAACCTCTGTATAGCTTTACCTACGGAGTTACTAAGATTTACAGAAGCGGCTTCATTCATCTTAGCTGCCCTCACAAATGGACTCATATCTATTTGAGATAATTTTACTGGTGTGCTTCCTTTTAACATAATTTAAATTTTATAGTTGAATATTATTTTATTAATCTTACGGTGTTTTTTTGATAGTGCCGTACAAGTTGCTAAAAGTATCAGTTGCGGACGTATAATAATCCGAAGCTCTTCCGCTTGCCCCCAATCCCCTAGTGGCATATATTTCTGCTAAACCCCCAGCTATACCAGCTTCTCTTGCATCCTCGTCAATACCTAAATTTATCATACCACCAAGGTCTGTAGAAATAAGATCCGGATCTTCTTTCATTATATCTACGTAAGACCCCGTTGCAAGTGCATTTTCTGCAAGGAAAATATTGCTGGGGTCCACTGATACACCTTGAGCGGCATCAAATGTAGTAGCAAAATCTTGACGTTCTTCGTCCCTAAAGTTTATTCCCTCGTCTCTTGCACCAGCAGCTAATATTGAATTAAGTTTAGCTATGTCTATTCCTAGGGAAGCAGCCAAATTTGTTTTATCCAAATTTAATTTATCCATACTCATTGCCGTTTCTGCCCCCATCCCAGCTGATGTCAAATCTAAATCTGTTGCTATTTTTTCTTGAGAAATACCTAAATCAGCCGCACTAATATCTAACTTAGATGCTAATTCTTCTGCGGTTAATCCAAGTTTTGCGGCTATTTCAGCTTGGCTTAATCCTAGTTTAGCTGATATTTCCGCTTGGGTTAATCCAAGTGTAGCTGCTATTTCTGCTTGGCTTAATCCAAGTTTTGCAGCTAAATCTGCTTGAGTTAAGCCTAACTTAGTTGCTAAATCAGCTTGCTCTATTTGTGTTTGCGCAGCTGCTATGTCCAACCCAGCTGCTAAGTTTCCTTGATCTATTTGCGTTTGTGCTGCCGATATGTCCAACCCAGCCGCTAAATTTCTTTTATTTATTTCTGTTTGTGCCGCCGACACATCTAACCCAGATGCTAAATCCGCTTGGCTTATTTGTGTGTTAGCAGCTGTTATATCTAACCTAGATGCTAAATCCGCTTGGCTTAATCCTAGTTTAGCTGCAACCTCTTGTGCATTGAAATCGAACCCCATAGCGGCTTGCTCTGCGCTTAATCCTAACTTAGACACCAACTCCTCTTTACTTAATCCTAATTTAGCCGCTACTTGAGCTGCGTCTGCCCTAAGAGTTTCTTGAGATAGCCCTAGTTTAGCACCAAGTCCAGCCATTTCAGCAGCTTGTAAACGCGCGGCAGAAGCTCTGTCTTCGCGAGCTATAACTTGGTCTTGTCTACTCAATGCAGCCCTTGCTACCGCAGAAGCATCACGCTGTCTACCTATAGCGCCACCCTCTAATCTTGCCGCTTGAGCACCTATACGACTTGCTTCAAATCCTAGTGGACCTCTTGCTTCTTGTGTCAGTCTATTAGCTTCAGATACTTGGGTATCTGTCAATCCTCTTATATCTCCTAGGAATCCAGTACTTTGATCCAAATTTAAATTCTTTATATCTTCAAAGGTTAGATTGGTCAAATTTGACAAATCAAAATCCCTAAGCGAAGAAGTATCAAAGTCCGAAACTCCAGTAAAATCTACGCCACGTACAGCAGCACCCCCAAGTCCACTTGTATCTACACCGCGTACAGCAGCACCCCCAAGTCCACTTGTATCTACACCAAATACACTGGCACCACCAAGTCCACTTGTATCTATACCTCTAACGCCGGAACCACCAAGTCCACTCGTATCAACAGCTCCTACGCCGCTTATATCAACATCTCCTACACGACTTGTGTCAACAGCTCCTACACCGCTTATATCAACACCTCCTACGCCGCTTATATCGACATCTCCTACGCCACTAATATCTACACCCCTAACTCCAGTTCCTCCCAATCCACTTGTATCAATTCCGCGGACTGATCCTCCGCTTATTCCGCTAATTTCATCTAAAAACGGTTGAGCGCTATCAACCCTAGCTTCCCTAAAGTCGGACAAATCAGACTCTACCCCTTCAATAGCTGTTATTGTTTTGGCTTCAAATTCAGCAGCTGCCTCTTCTCTTTCGGCAGACCTAGCTTGAGAACTTTCTGACCTTTCAATGTATCTATCTATTTGACCTTCTACTAAACCAGCTAAACGAGGATCTTCTAAAGCTTCTCTGAACTCTGGACCAAGTTCTTTAATTCTTTCTAAAGTCCTTTCCGTTCCTTGTTCAACGGCTTCTAGTATCCCTCCCTCTCCGTACACAACATCTCGGCCGTAAGCCTTTTGCAAGTCGGTTAAAACATCAGTTACCCTTTGGTCAGTATCGGCTATATTCTTTAACCTATCCTCCGAGAAAATACCATCTGGACCGAACAAATCATCTATAATTTCTTGAGGACTTCTTGTGTTTTCTAAAATTTCTTTTTGTGTAGCTTCAGCTTTGGCGGCTGACTCTTTTGCTATTTTATTTTGCTTATTGCCTTGGACTACTGAATTTACCGCATTTGCCCCGACTGCTACTGCTGCTAGTGTTGTTAACGCTGCCATTATAGTTCCTTTATGTATCCGGTTTCAATTTTAGTGAAACCAAGTTTTTCGTAAAATCTTTTTAATTTTTGAGGCATAGAATGTTCTAAATGCACCATATAAAATCTCTCTGATCCCACTGAGTTTGCATACTTTTCAGCAGCTTTAAATAATCTAATTCCTTTGCCTCTTTTATTTTCATCAATGTACCAAAATGCTTCTTGAGTGCAGTTAACACCGTCTTCAATAGCTGGGGTGGTAAGTAGTCCTATGCCTCCAATTATCTTATTATCTTCTTTTAGAGCTATAACTTTACCTACACCTTGCTCTACAAAGTTTCCCCAAACTTCGGCAAATCTTTCCGGGTTTGGCTTCTTTTGGGCGTAAGGCATTTTTTTATAAAAAGGAATCAAAGCGTTCCCCATATCGAATAAATCCTCGTATGTATCTATTGATTGTATCATTATGATATTTGTGTAATTTTAATAATTCCAGCACCTTCCCACAAAGTTCCAGATGCACTATTTACTAGATAAGTGTTTGCCGAAAGATTATGCTCTGCAGTATTTCCAACTATATAAATAAAACTTATATTAATAAAAGGTCCAGAATTTGCAACAGTTTGTTCTTGATTATATCCGGGTATATGTGAAGCGTTTTTTTGACCTCCAGATCCTCCGGTATTTGTAGTGCAACTTAAATTAGTATAAGCCGTACCATTCGATGTTTTCAATAATTGAATACCATAGTATTCATTAGAATCAGCGTCTTCATCCTTGATCCCAAAGCTACATTCAATTAAATATGTACCAGTTGAACTAAATGTAAAAATCTCGGGTTTATCAACTCCGCTACTACCAGTGCCCCAAGCACCTAAAACGGAGGTTCCATTTAAATTAGAGCTCCAATTTTTCCACTTTGTATTACCACTTTCACTATTTCTAGCGTCTACCGTTCTGTAAAGATTATATCCTCCACTACCTCCAGAATTAGCATCAACATAAGCTTTGATACTTTGTTGAGTTGCTAAAGATGTAGCGCTATTAGATGACATATTATCTTCATCTAAAATAGATACTTCTTGAGGAGCCGCGGCACTACCAGAAGTATTACCCAAAGCCTTCATATTAGCTACGTTCTCAATCTTAGCTTTAGTAACGTTAGCATCAAGTATTTTAGCGGTCGTTACTCCGTTTGATTTAATTTGCAACTGACCTCCGGGATCAGTCACTTCTAAGCCACCATCGGACACACAAGTTCCGGTTGTTCCGGATGAATTTATTGCTGTTCCGGATGTGTTTGTAAAATCAGCTCCATCTACTAGGCTGTCTAATTTTGCTGAAGTTACTTGGTCCGTAGTACCAAAATCGGTTCCTTTATTTAAGATAGGCATAATTTAAAAATCTTTATTACTATTGTACACTAGATGTCGAGCGTTTTGTTTCGCTTCCAGCAACCTTTAACGATCTAAATCTAGGTCTTCCTTCTGTGCTAGTCAAAGTCATTTGTATACCATAGGCTCTTTTGTTTCCGATACGCCCCCTTATTGAAACATCCTCGTCGGCCGGTATTGATCCATTAATAAAAGCACTGGCTGAACCTATATCTATAGTGCTGTCAATGTTTTCGGTTATTACTGATATATTTAAATCCGATGAGCTATTGTCCCCGGACTGCATATGTAGCTCAAAATTATTCCATTTCTTTCTGTCTATTGAATTTAAAGTAAACATACGAGTGGTGGCTACTCCATTGACCGTAAATGTGCTTGCATCCGTTGAACCAATTGTAGTAATAACGGAATCCCTCCCGGAATCTAAAGCGTCTAATCTGTGGACACCACCTTGTTTATTGACAACGTAAACACCTTTATTGTTACCCTTACCTCCGACTATTAAATTAGTGAACTCAAAGTTGGAATCTTGAACAGTATCTACGGACTCCCAAGCTTCATTTAAGAAATTGTAAATCAGAACCGCATTGTTTTCCGTAGAGGAGTCCAAGGGAACTGCTATATAATAACGATTGTCAAAATAAACAGCTACCGCCTTATCAGCGTGTTCTTTATTTATTCTTTGTATTACGCCATCTATGCTTTCGGAAAGAGGGATTTCTGTTCCTCTAAGGTTGTATCTATCTACGAAGGTTAAACCGTAAACACCGTTATCCGACAAGAAAAGAACAGTGTTGCCAACTTGGCTTATGGATTTTCTTGCAATCAAACCAACTTCATCCGTTAATAACTGGACCGAAGAAGCAGAAACGTCACCACTCCCGGACACTTGGTGGATGCTATTTCTATTAAATACAATTAACTTATCATCGGAGAACGAGTGCATACCTACATTAAAATCCGACATACCAGCGTTAAACCTAAATTGTCCGTATACCCTATCGTACGTGTCGGAATCTAAAATATCGGATAAAAGAATTTCATCAAATATTTTACGGTCCGTAAAACTATTTTGACTTGCATCTACGGAGTACCTAAACGGAACTGCTAATCTTCGTTGGTGATATACACCGTATTTAGGAGCCGGCATATGCGTAAATCCTAAACCTTGAGATATACTTCTTTGTATTTCGCAGTCTTTGTTTGTAGCGTTTGCTTTGTCTGTGATAAACGTAAAGGTAGTACTATTAACAATGGACTGCACGGTTACTACATCTCCTACGGAATAACCAGATGAACCCGCTGTTGTAATTTTTATGTCAGCTCCTTCTATTAATGTTGCTACCGCCGTATCCGCTGCCGTAGCTGTTGCTATACCATCAGCGTAATCCAAATCAGTTACACTGTAAGAAACTGGTTGCGAATATGTACCGCTACTTATTAAATCCAAAGTAGGAGAAGTGTTTATATTTGTGTTAGCTAAGTCCTTAACGAATCCAGTCTGACCATCCCTAAATATATATAGCTTGTTAAAAGCTTGTATCATATCTACGCTTGAAGTGACTGTGTTTGAACTAGGATACGCTAAGTCGTAAGACGTAGAAGGTGTGTTAATATTAATTGCAATAGCCTTTTCGTTGGTTGCAATTATAATGTAATTGTCGGAATCGTCATTGGGGTTAGAAAAAAGACAAGAACCATAAACTTCATCTAAAGCATTATCATTCAACTTCGCGGTTTGCACAGAGACCGAACCTCCGGGCGATCCCGAAGAAAAAGTAACATCTTGTAATTCAAATATAATATTACTGGAGTCCACGCTTACTACCTTTACCTTGTGGTTTATAGAAGATAAAGTAATTCCAGTTAAACTAGCTGCGTTGATAAATAATACACCTTCGTCATTCAAAGAAAAAGTAGCGGATAAATTTTGATTTACTGTAACTCTTAGCTTTTGACTAGTTAATCCAACGGCACTACTAGTGTAACCAGTTGCTTCATTTATAATAAAAAAAGTTAATGTAGGTGCGGATCCAGTAGTGACTGGGGCGGACAAATTATTAATTCCTTTTCTAGTTTGCCACTCTCCGTTAAGCGCCATACGACCATTTTTACTATCGGATAGTATTCCGGTTTTTAATTGATCCGGGCGTAAACGATTATTGAACCCCACAAAAGCACGGTCAAAATCTTCTGCCATTACGTCATCTAAGGGCGTGTATGTATCGTACCTAGCCATCTAACAGTCCCAAGCTCTCCTAGACCAATAGTTAGCTGAAAGTTTCCCTTTACCGCCCTTGATACCAGCACTACGCGCACAGTAGCTTTTCTTGCGAGCTGGACGATTCTTCTTGATTGTCATATTCGCGTCTCCGAAACGAACAATCTTTTCCTTCCCATCTTGGCAAGCTTTCACAACAAACTTCTTACCGCCTTGAACTTCTCGGCGGGGTACGTTGCACTTCATTTTGTCTTTGTCGGCCATTATGATTCGTCCTTGTGTTTATCTATTATATGACGCTCTTGAATTAATATTTTTAATTTCATATTTAAACGAATCATATCGTTGTCCAAGGACTGTACTTGTTTTTTTAATTTACTAAGAGATCCTCCGCACTCATCTAAAGCTGGGTTTACAGTATTAGTTACCCACTTCCAAATGTGCCAAACAAAAAAACCTAATCCTATTAAGGCAATTAGAGAAAATCCAAATTTGGCAACTAAGTCCGCCCAGTGTTGAAACTCGTATCCGCTCATTAGTCATCTCGGCAATCCTCTTTGCCTTCACTAGCCGCGATTCTATCCAAGTTTGGCTCGCAGTTAAATGCACAAGAAAAGTGTGCATCTATTTTAATTATGTCGTTGTTCATATTATCTATCTTATTTTCTAAAGCAATTAAAGCTCCGGATAATCCGCCTATTCTATCAGATACTTGTTTTAGTATAAACTTTAAAATAATAAAAAGAAACCAACCT
>Ga0209535_1002871_pt1 | contig 11193 bp, 4 predicted proteins | sample LinPmetageLP28_FD_184041 | JGI IMG/M metagenome (GOLD analysis project Ga0209535, IMG submission 184041) | Marine viral communities from the Pacific Ocean - LP-28 (SPAdes) (version 2) | ecosystem: Environmental > Aquatic > Marine > Oceanic | place: Pacific Ocean | collected 2009-08-22
TTAGCAAGCTCAGGTACAAAATAACCTACACCTTCAGTAACTTTCATACCAAAACCTCTTTCAAAGTTTTCTTCTTGTTCTTTAGTAAGCTCTATATTAGCGTTGCTAAAAAGAGTTTGTAATTGATCAAGTTCTTTACGCTTTGTTGTACCTATTTTAGATATTACGTCTTCACTAAAAGTTGCTTCTAAGACAGCTTCTCCAAATCTTTCTACATAGTCATCAGCTTTTATTTTTATTGAAGCAGGATCAACATTAAGCATGTAGGAGCTTGTTAAAGCTTCTTTTTGTAATCCTAATTGTAATCTTTCTTTTGCTATTGACTTAAGTTCATCACCCAATACAGGCACAATATCGCCTTCTGGATTATATATAGAACTTTGTAATAACTCTTTTTGATCTTGATAGTTTAATAAGTCTTGATATCTAACATTTTTAAATACATCATCTTGTGCTTCATAACCCATTTGACCTAAAGTAATAGCAAAAGTACCATCACTAGGCTTTAAGTCTATAGTTTTTGATAAATCTTCTTGATTGTTTTTTGTATCTAAGTTGTGTTTAAAAAATTCTCTTTCTAAAAGTTCTAAACCAAGTGAGTTATACTCTTGTTCTAGTCTTTCAACTTCTTCTCTTTGGTCTTTAACATCAGAAGCTTCAACAGCTTCTGTTAAATCTAATTTAGCGCCTGTTGTTGGATCAAATAAATACGAATATTGTTTATAATTTTTACCATATTTATCTTGTTGCATTTTTTCAAAAGCATCATTTATTAAAGGTTTTAACCTTATTAAATTATTTTGAGCACTTTTTGCATCTCCGTATTTTAATTGTTTTTGATATTTTCTAGCTTCTTGTATTAATAAAGCATATTCTTTTTGATCTTTGTTTAAACTTTCTGCAAAGTCTTCAAAACCTTGATTTATTGTTGGTTGGTATATACCTTCTTTTCTAGCTGTATCTACTTGTTGATTTTTTTCTGTATTAAAAAAATCTTTTTCTTTTTTTATTACTTTGCTAAGTTCTTTTTCTAATATATTATCCATAGTAAAATCAAACGGCAAATTTTGTAACGCGTAAACGTCTCTGTAGTTTTCTTTTACTTTTTTTATAAGCTCATCTTCAACTCCGTTATTAATAAGATCTTCAACAGTTTTTCCTTCAACGCCTAATTTATATATACCGTTATTAGCTAAAACACCTTTTATAGTTGATCTAAAGTTTTGTATTAAAGGTTTTTGCTTATCAATTTGCTTTATTTTAATTTCAGGTTTTGGAGCTTCAGTTCTAGATTCTATACTTTTAATATCAGCAACTTGTCGCTCAGAAGCAGGCTTTGTTTTTATTTTTTCATCTATATCATTTAATAGAGAATCCAAAGAAGTATCTACCTGCGGTAATTCCGTATCTTCTGGTGCTGCAATTTCCGACGGCGCATCCGCACCCGCTACACCGTCTTGTTGAAAATTTTCATCAGTAGTATTTTGCTCTGGAACTTGTCCATTATTTTCTTTAAAAGCTCTAATAAGTGGTATAGCTTCTTCCCTACTAATACCTTGTTCTTTTAATTGCTTTATGTACTCAGCTAAAGTCATATTTATTTATTTTAATTTAATTGTTATCAAAGTCTTCTTGAGCTCTTCTGTTCATTTCAGCCTCCCAATCATCTTTGTACTTGGGGTCAATTTTATCGTCCCACTTACCAGTTTCTAAAGTTTTTCTTAACCTGTCACTATATATTTTAAAAACTCTTTGAACGTCTGATCTAGTAGTTTGTATATTTGTATACGCTTGTGCTATTTCTTTTGATATCGCTGTTCCTTCACCAAATTCAGATCTAGCTATGTCTTTCAAAAAGTCTTTTCTACTTCCAGCATCTGAAATATTAACTAATGACATTTGAGGTATTTCTTTATCACTTGTTTGCGTAAATACCTGAAGCCTTAGATCAGGACCAGTAATATTACCTTCTTTGTCTTTTAATTCACCTACTTTAGTATATTTTACGTCTACTATTTTCTTACCGTCAAACTTTTTACCCCTTAATAACGTTAAAGTATTTTCAACTCTTTCACCTTCTAAAACACCACCTTTTTCACCTTTTTCGTATATAGGCGAGTCTTTTAAAACGTTTGAAGCGCCAGAAGTAACAGCGTTAAATCTACTAAATATATCTTCCATAAAGCTTGTTACAGAATTATCTCCTTCATCGTCAATATCTTCATCAAACGGTTGCTCCTTATATCTTCTGTCTATTTTAACATTATTTTCTATAGCTCTACCATTTTCTCCTCTATCATAACCTATGCTAGCATTTGTTATTAAAGAACTTTGTACCCACCAGTCTCTAAGCATGTTTACTTTTTCTGCGTCAGGAATATTAGCAGCAATTTCATCTGTTATTTGACTTGCTCTATCAATATCAACACCAGCGTCTTTTAACATTTTAATTGTATTAGGGTTTAGTTGAAAATCTTGTTCTCTAAACTGTCTAAACGCAGATTCGTAACCACCACCCATTACACCTTGATCAAAATTAAACACTTTATCAACGGCTAAATTCATTTTGGCTTCAGTATCATTATACCAGTCATCGCTAATAATGTTTCTAGTGCTACCAGCCTCTACGGTTTTACCACCAACAACAGTTTGTTGATCATATTTTTTTTCTAGCATTTGACCAGAAACTACTTTGTTTTCAAAATCTTTAGGCTTGTTTTCACTAAGACTAGCTTCATGACCATAATTAAGCTGAAATGTATTACCTTGCCAGTTTTCGTCCATGTCTTCGTAGTTTATAAAAATTTCTTTTTCTTTCATTTTTAATAAACCACCTTTACCTGTTAGATCTGGAACGCTAATAGTCATATACTCACCTGCTTTTTCTCCTACTTTTCTACCGTCAACAATAACATCTTTTGTGCCAATACGTCTGTTTTTAGCAAAAGAAGAATCGCCGTGTATTCTATTTATAACAGCAGGCGTTAAGCCTGGTATTCCTTTTCCACTTTCATCAATAAAGTTAAAATTAAAATTAGTATCATTTAACTGATGATCACCTATGTTACTAAATAAGCTACCTTTATTGTTTCTAGATTTTTGAACTTTTGTAATTTTTTCTAAATAATTTTTTTGACCTTCAGTGTCAGACTTTATAAACTTACCACTATTATCTTTAGTCCAGGTTTTTAATAAGTCATCACCAAGCACATCATCATAAATATCTTCGCCATCTGTTAGCTTGTTTCCTCCAGCACCGCCATCAAAAACTTTTTTCAAACCTTCTAGCTGAATTCCTTCTGTTTTAGGCATTTCAAAAGTACTTTCAAAACCCCTTTGAAAAGCACCATAATCTACTATACCTTCTACAGGGGCTTCGTAACTACCTGCTACTGTTCTTGTTGGTACTCTTTGTGTTGCTGTTCTTTGTATTGCCATATTATTTAATTTTTATCATTATTTCGCACCTGTAAAACTTAAGCCACTTGCTAAATTTCCAAAACCAGTTCCTACTGCCCCAAGCGCAGATCCAATACCACCCAACATTTGCGTTTCAGCAGCAGCAGCTTGTTGTGACGCTGCGCCTGCTAAGGAAGACAGTCTGTTAAGCTGTTGCATTTCCCTACGTTCTGTAGCTCCAAAAACAAATTGTTGTCCTCTAACTTCAGCATTAGCTAGTTGCTGCTGTAAATTAGCTTCGCCCTGAGCTCTAAGCTGTTCGTTTCTAGCTTCTTGCTGAGCTATACTAGCTGATATACCTTGTTTAGAACTTAATGCGGCCTGAGCAAGAGCAGTTGCTCCACCAGCTCCAGCGCCTGTAGCTCTAAGCGTATCTAGTGTACTAGCTAAAGATAAATCTGTTTGTTGAGCTTGCATTTGTGCGGCTTGATCTGCAACGGTTAAGTTTGCAAAAGGATTAGTAAGTATATTCTTAACGCCTTCAAATGGATTAATTATATCCTGTCTTTCTCCTTCAAGTTTTTCTATTTGCTTCATTAAAGCTTTTTGTCTTCTTCTAGCTCTACGTCTTGCCGCTCCTCCAGAAATAGCTCCAAAAATACCTGATGCAAGTCCACCTATAACTCCTATTGCCATAATTTATTAATATAAAGATTGTTCGTAATTAAAACCTACTGAAAATAGTTCAGCATGTTTCTTTTTATTTATTGTTTTGTCGTTGTTAACTGGTTGATGCTCTAATATTGTTTCAGCAAAAAACCCTTTTACACCTGTTGTTGTAAGAGCACTAATACCGGTTACACTGTCAGTGTCGTTTATTTTTATATTTGCATAGTACTTTTTTTCAAGTGGTACAAAACCTGCAAATTTAATTCCATCACTAGGACTAAGATATCTACCTGTTATATTTCCAGGTATTGGATAAGATTTATAGCTTATATTATCTTCGGCTGGTGACTTAAGTTCAATAGCTTTCCAGTTGTTAGTACCTTCGTAGTTAATTGTTTTGTAATGTTTAACTAGTGAAGGATTTTGATTACTTATAATTGTAACAGTACTTGGTTGAAATTCATTATAAAAAGTATTTCTATTATCGTTAGAATAATGTTTATATAAATCAGCTCCATTCCAAGTGTAAAAATTACTAGCTAAACTACCACCAAACTTGGGATTATATGTTAAAAACGAAGACCAACCGTTTACTTTATCATCAAAAGATAAAGTTTTAAAATTAATAGAATTTTTTATAATAGTATTTAAAAACTCTCTTTGAGGTTTAAATTTTATAGTTTCATTTTCAATTACAGAAATGTTTTTTGATACTGTTATAACTCTATTATTAACAGCTGTAACTGAAACTGTATTGTTTTTTAAAGAGTTAGAACTAACTAACATACCAACTACTATGTTGTTATTAGTTGATTTTATATTTATTTCTTTTAAACTTGAAGAGCTAGCAGCTATAGCAGTTGTTTCTTTTATAAAAGTTTGTTTATTTTGCTCAACTTTTCTAATTAAGTTTAAATTAAGCACGTAATTTTTAGAGTGTAAATCATACATGCCAAATATTCTACCAGAAGCTTTGAATATATCGTCGCCTACTAGCTGTAGATGTTTTCTAAAAAAACTTTTCATACCATACGATGATATTTCTGTCAAGCCGTCTCTAGATAGTCTTAAAACAGCAGATCTGTCTTTGTCTACAAAGTATTTTCTAAACCCATATACAGCAAAGCTTTCTGGATTTTTACCTATACCAAACTCGCCTAAATAAGGCGTTATTTGACCTATAACCACTTTAGCAGTTGTTGATAAACTACCGCCTTCTGCTGTAAATATAGCGTCTTTATCTATAAGAGCATTGTTTACTTTGTTTTCTTGAAATATAAGTAAGTTAGTATCTTCTGCATAAAGCTTTTGTATAGAACCATATATAGAATCAACTGCTTTAGTTATATTTTGACCAATAGAAAACTGATTAGTGTTGTTTATGCCAGTTCTAGAGTTATATATACCAGAATATATCATAGCATTTTTTCTATGATTTCTATTATATTTTTTGTCAACAGCATATGCTTTAGCACCAAAGTCAACAGTTTTTTCATTAAAACCACCTTTTATTCTAGACTCTTCTATATGCCACTCTTTATTAGCTGGAAACTCTGTAGGTAGACCTGTTGTTGTGTTAATAGGATAAGGCGTAGGATTTGAAAATGTTAATGTTACACCTTTTTCTATTTTCTGAGCAGGAGTTAAACTTAAAGTAGTTCCAGAAATAGTGCAAGTAACTTTTTCATTTATACCTGGCCCATGAACAGTCATGCCATCTACTATATCAGAGTTTGAAGCAGTGATAACAACATCAGGATCAACAGCAGGCAAACCATCACTATCAACAGTAGCGTTAAGAACAGTAGCTGTAGTAACAGTAGGCTCTTCTCTTAATATAAAGGTGTTAAAATATTTTATTTTTAATGTTAAAGGCATTTACTTATATATTACTTATTATATTGTATTTTTACTCACCAGGTATTCTGCATAAAAATGTTTTTCCTATGCTATAATTATGATCTATAGCAAAAACAGAATTATTTTCATTTTTAATTATTTCAAAAAGTATATTATATATTATACCACCTAATTCAAAAGTATCGTTGGTTTTATACAAAAAACCTACAGTTCCAGCTGCTAAATTAAATTCAGCGTTTCTTTCATTTGGCTTTGCAATAGTTGAAGTTACATTAACACCATCACCATAAACTTTAAAATGACCTTCAAATCCAGGTGCATTGGTAAAGTTACCTACGCTAGTTATGCCGTTTGGATCCCAAAAATCTGCAGTAGAATCAACGTCTTCAATGGTTTTAGTAAGAGAAGATGTAGAACTAGCTGCTTGAGGGTATCTACCATCTATATCTGTTTCACTACCAAAACCACTGCTTCCACCAAGTTCGTTTGCTTGATTTGTTACAAATATACCACCACCTGGAATATTGTGCTCGTCATTTTGGTTGTCTGGATAAGGACTTGTTGCTTCACTAGCTAACCAATGATTAATATAAAATTTAAAAATATTTTCTGGAGCAAAACCACTATTAAAAGTAATAGTAGGATCTATTGTTTTTTGATATTTTACAATTTTTGGTATACCTGATTGTTCTATTAAAGCATAAGCTACAAACAATGTATTTGAGCTGTAATTATTACCACTAGTGTTAATAACACCTTGTTTAACATATGAAAATAAAAACACGCCAGCGCTATCTATATCTATTTCTGCCATACCAGCATCTCTTTGAGCTTGAGTAATAGTAGATGTCCAGTAATTATCAAAAACACTAAAAATTTCTTCACCATCGTTATAACCACTACCACCAATATGATCAGTGCCAATGTTTGTCTGATTTTGATTAAAAATATCAACATTAGCCCCGTTTATTGTTTGAATAGTTGAATTACTATCAAAATCAAAACCATTTAAAACAATAAGACCGTCATTTACTTGTAAAAATAAATTATGTAATTTAAAAAGCCCACCTACTTCTGCAGGAAGATTTTGTGTTAAACCTTCGTCGTTAGAATCAATTACTTTAATTACAACGTTAAAAGCTAAATTACCAGGATATAAATCTGTTAAAGTTATCACACCTGTTTCGTTATTGATAAGCACCTCAGGTCTTGGATCACCATTTTCGTCAAAAAGTATTTGTCTTCTTAAAGCAGTTATACCACTACCTAGAGGCGTAATAAGATTTTCGTCTGACGTAGGATCACCATTTACATCAAAACCAATAGTTAATTCTTCATAATAATCATCACCTATACTAGCGTCTTGAAAAACTAAACCTAACGTATTTATTTCATCTCCTCCTGCGCTTCCGTTTGTAGCGTTAAACTCAAAAATATCTGGTTGATCAAGCGTGCCTAAAGTTTGGAAACTGTTAGGTGTGGCAGAAGTATCTGGAGCCGCATTTTGAAGGTTTAAGCTAGCGGTTATAGTTTCTGATTCGTTGTTGTTGTTTGTAACTACAATTACAAAATTATAGCTTGTTGGATAAACTTCAGGAAAATAAACAAAGTTACCACCAATTGGTTTTATTTTAAACTTATTATCGTTTTCATCTAAAATTACTTCAAATCTTTGACCTATATCAACTACATCTCCACTAAACATAACACCTACTTGTGTATCAATAACACATGACTGTATTTGGTTAGGTGTATCACCGGCAGTTAATTCGCTTTCAAATTGATCTAAAAGTTGTAATCTACATATTTTTTCGCTTGTCCAGTTTCCTAAAAAGTCAAAATACTCTACACTTTCATCAAAATTTATATCTAATAAATTTATTTTTTTTGTAGTGCTAGGAAAAGCTATGGCTTCGTTTAGCTCATGAACTAAACCTGCGGTTGAAGTTTCATAATATATATCTAAAACAGACTCAAAAGGCTTTGTTTCAAACACTGATATTCTATTTTGAGTTGCGTACTTATATTGAAATATTTTAATATCTAAAGCTTGAGGTATATCACTACCTTCGTCAGCCAAGCTTTTTATAGCTCCATCACATTCTACAGTAACAACGTTAGCAGTTATATCAAATTTAATTATTTTAACTAAATCTTTATTTTCACCTTTTAAATAAGATCCAACGGTAAAATTAGCAGCATAACTAGAAGATCCACTGTTAGTATCTTTCCACCTTAATATTTTACCGCTATTAACCAGCTTTATATAATCAACACTAGTAGTGTCACCTTCAGTAGTAGTAATTCCTTCTGTTATTCCAACAAAACCAGAGTCTACAGAAGCACCAATAAAATTATTATCATCACCATAAGGCAGCTGTGCCATTAACGTGTTTTTATCTGACTCATATACAAAATCAAAAACATTATTATTTTCATTTTTAAGACCTTGTTCTTTAGAAGTGCCTACACTTACAACATCAATTAAGTCTGCATTGCTTTGTTTTGATAAGGCTTTTGCGTCTATATCTGTGTGTCCTTCAGCAACACTTGTTTTAGCAGGAACAACTTTTGGATATACTCTATTTCTACTAGTACTTAATCCAACTTCTTGTGTGTTTGTAAACTCTTTATCTCTAGTAATTTTATTTATACTATCAGAAGCTATTGGTATATAAGTTTTATTTTCATCTTTATCGTTATCAAAACTTATAGCACCTGGCGTATACACATTGTAATACTCTTGCTCTGGTTGCTTAACAACAACTCTATAAGAATACCATCCGTGTGGTGTTAAATTGTACTTATAAAAAGAATATTTATTAACGTCTTCTAAGTCAAAAACAGGTGCATCTGAACTTCCTGTATAGTTTTTATACAACAAAGAAGCAGGACCATCTGTGTAGATAAAAAACAACCCATTAACACCTTGTTGATCTATAAATATTATTTTAACAAAGTCAATGTCTTGGCCTTTTAAATAATCTCCAATTTCAAAAACACCAGTTTGTGTAAAGTTTGATATTGTTAAAAGAAAAGAATTTGGCCCAAGAGAATAAGGGTTATTTAATTGAGGCTCTTGAATAGGTGTAACAGCCATTGTAGGTTGAGTAGTGTTTACTGTATCACCTGCGCTTGCAACAAGTACAGGCGCTGAAGCACCTATTAAATCACTTTGAAATATACTTTCAGAAACAATAGATACACTTTCAACAGCTCCTGTTGTTAAGTTTAAATTTATTTCATGTATTTGAGCTATATTGTTAGCAACATTAAAACCAGAACGCATGTAGACTTTATTATGGCCTGTTAGCACGGTTTGAAACGTAGGGTCTAAGTATAAAAAGTCTGTAATACCAGGTGTTGGTATAAAGTTTGTTGCGTAATAAAATAAAGTACCTAGCGCAATGCCACTACCACCTTGAGGACCACCCTGTAGTATAGGATCTGTTGCAAAAAATGTTTTATATACATTGTTAGTATATACAAATGACTCTAAAGCTGAATTATTAATAGCTACAAAAGTACCTTTAGCGTGAGCGTTAGGTATTTCTTCATTAAAAGTTATTGTTAAAGCATCACCGCAATAATTTTCATTACCTGGAGAGGTACTTGAAATAACACCGCCAGTTGAATTAACATCACTCGCTGCTCCTGTGTCCCAAGAGCTACTGTTAAAACTAGAATCTTTAGCGCTAACGTTTATAGAACTAACACCTAGCGTAGAGGTTAAAACAGGTGATTGTCTACCAAACTTATCTGATAACACAACACCAACTTCATAAGTTCTTCTTTGTTTTATAGAGTGAAAAGGATATTCTTTATGTAGATAATAGTTATTAAAATCAGCATTACCAAAAGAAGCTTCAGTATCATACTTGGCGCTTGTGCTTACAGAAAAATTCAAACCTGCAACACCTGGTTGATTAGGTAGTTTTCTATTTTCTACAAAATTTCCATAAACAACTCTATTAGATATTATTTCTTGTGCTTTAGCACTTAAAGGTACATTATCATAAACTCTAGTTAGCTGATCTTGTGGTAGAGTTTTGTAAGGTAAAGTTGATTTATATTTAAATTTAAAAACACCATCAACACTATCTGCGTCTTTAAGGTCTTTTAACTCAACGGCTCTTATTAAGTTATTATCTGACTCCTTGTATAATATTTCTATAGCGTTTATATCAAAATCAGTAGTTATTTTTTTAGATGGTAATATAATATTTAAATTAATAGAAGTAACGTCATTAACCATACCATCAGCAACACCGCTGGTGTCTTGAAAATATAATTGACCTTTTCTAAATACTTTTTGTAGTTGAGTTATACTGTAGCTTGTTGTTTTTGGTATAAAACATATTTGTGTAAACGGCGCTATAGTAGAATATTCACCATCTGAAAATCTATATCTGTAAGAAAATCTAACAAATTTTTCTCTTAAAAAATCTTCAGGAAAATCATTTTGAGAGCTAAGCTCCATAGAAGAGGTTGGATCTAAATTTGTAATATTCCCTACGTCATCTGTTGTTGTTGCTTGAGGGTTGCCATTTAAAGTAGTTGTTTCGTGCTCTAGTAGTAAAGGTGGCATAAAAGGTGCAAACTTAGCTACACTAATTTTATTTTCACTATCATAGTGACCTAATATGTTTTGAGATAAATTAGGCGCATTATTTTCGGCTGTTACTACGTTTATTTTTCTAGGTTGATTTAAGCCGTCTGTAAAAAACAATAAATCTTCTAGTAAATTAACTCCAGTTATTAAATGTGTTTTACTAAAATTTAAAAATAATCCTTGTGCAATTAGCTTAACACTAGGAGCGCCAGTGTCACCTGCGTTACTAGCAACAAATATACCACAAAATAAAGTATTGTCATTTTGTTGTTCTGCTGTTTGCGGACCGTTTTCACCAGCCACAATACCCGTGTCACCAGGATTAGGACAAGTGTAGTTAGTTGCAAAGTAAAATATTCTATTTTTCTTCTCATCAAAAAAACAACCAATAGTTTCTAAACCATCATATAGTTTTACTGTAGGATTATTAACAATAGAGTTACCCAATATGTTTTGTATTGATCCTATGTCTGAGTCTTCTGAAGTTGTGACTTGTATGTTTTGTGCACTTCTGTATTCTCCATTAGGTAAAATTCTATCATCAATATCTTGATTCATTTTACCTTGGATAAATGTCTTTTTATCTTCAGCCATTTACTAGTGTTTAATTTGTTTTGCTTTGTTTCTCATAACTTGTGATAGTTCTGAGATTT
>Ga0209535_1002872_pt1 | contig 11190 bp, 9 predicted proteins | sample LinPmetageLP28_FD_184041 | JGI IMG/M metagenome (GOLD analysis project Ga0209535, IMG submission 184041) | Marine viral communities from the Pacific Ocean - LP-28 (SPAdes) (version 2) | ecosystem: Environmental > Aquatic > Marine > Oceanic | place: Pacific Ocean | collected 2009-08-22
ATTTGTTTAAGTAACATATTAACGGTAGTAATTTTATCATTATTTAATAATGGTTTTAATACAGTGTCTAATCCAATATATATTCTACTAGGATATGTTTTTTTATCTGATTGAAATCCTGGAGTTTTTGCAGTTACATCTTGCATTAGTTCTATTGGAGAATAATTGACTGTTGGTGGAGTAGTTTTTGGAGTTTCTTTTTTCCCAGCGTCAACATCTGCTTGAGATGGTACAATTTTTGTATCAATATCTGGATATGAAGATACATTAGAACCTTGAGTAGTTCCTTTCCATAAAAGTATTTTTTTAGGATCTGCAGAAGTTAAATATGGATATACATTACCTAGACAAATTTCTTCATTGCATATAATTTTAGCGTCTATTGTTAGCGGAACTGGTTTAGAATCATCAGTAGATTCAGTTTTAGGAACATTGTTTAATTTAGCTATTAATTTATCATTGATATACTTAATCAATAATCCTAATGATATGTATTTGTATTGATTTTGTAAATCTACAGGTTGAGTTGGTCCAACAAAGTTTTCTGGTTTTGGTTTTTCTCGATATAATGAACCAATTAATATATTTAAATCATTACGAGTTTTGTCTGTTTTAATTTCTAGATTTAAAAATTTACTTTCGTCAATATTTTTTATATGGGAATCTACTTGATCTTTAACATATTTGTAAAATGTATTTGTTTCGCCAGATTGGGCGTCTTTTTTGTCTGGTAGCATTAATGATACATCGGTAAATATATTACTAACACCAGACGTCATAATAGTAGCTTCAACAGTACCATCAGGTAAATATGAAAAAGTAAATGATGTAATAATACCTGCAAAGGTAATTTCATTCATTTTTCTAAATTGATATTCTTTATCAGCTGCTTTTGACCCATATTGTTCAGTTAATAATTTATATCTAGAACCAGCTGGAGGTGTTAACAATCCATTAGTTACTTCTCCGTCTTTATTTGTTTTATATGTAATTATTTGATCTTTAGATCCTTCATATCGTATTTCTATATTACGACCTGGTTTAAACCAGATTTTTTCAAAGTCATTTAAATCTGCAGTGGGATCTGAAATTAATACATTAAATGAAGCTTTATTTAATAAAGCCATTGAATGATCTCCAATATTAATTTCTGCTAATGTTATTACTGGTGGTATTCTATGTGCAGGTCTATCATTTGTTAAATATCCTCCTTTGAATCCGCCATCTATACCTGTTGATGAAGGTCGATATGATTCTCTTCTTGTTTGACTCCCTCCTAAAATTGCAAATCTATGATTTCCACCTGTTACAGTATCTTCTACTAATTCATTTGGATCTAAAAGTGGACCTTTATATGCTGAAACTTCTACATTAGTTATTTTACTAAGCATGAAGTCCATTTGTTTATGATCACGACTTGAAAATCCAGCTGATGCTCGAGCATTTAGTTCTGATTTTAAATTTTTATCGACACTTGAATAAAATATATCACCTGCCATATTATAACCTTATCTTTCTGAATTTAATTGTGCAATATAATCTTGTTGATTTTCATTGATTGGAATTCGTAATATTATATTTTCTGGAGTAAATAATGTTCCTTTACCTAATCCGTTTGCTACAGCTATGATCCACCATTGAGTTGCGTCATTATAAAATTGATTTGCTAGTAAATCTAGTCTTTCTGGAGTAGTTACATTAATGTATATATCAGAGTCTGTTGGTGGTGTTGTAGAAATTATAGTTGTTTCAGCTTTTCTAGATTTATTTTTATCTTTTATTTGTTTTGTTGTTGCATATCTACTCATAAGCGTTCCTTAATTTTCTGATGCATTACCTTGTTCAGCTGTTGCTGATATTTTTTCTATGTCTTTATTAGTTTTCATATCACTTAACCAATTAGTTGTTCCTTTTAAAGGTGAATCAGATGTAAGATTATCTTTGTGAGCCAATGTATAAAATCTTCCTCCTTTTTGTGGTAAGTAATCTGTTATTAGTGTTCCACCTAATGATACTTGAATTTGTTTTGGAACTTGCATATTTGATCCATCTTGTTCTATATTAGTTTCCCATGTAGTTTCAGAATCTTGTAATGTAAAATATAAACTATTAATAATTAATGGTTGTTGATAAAATAAATCTCCTACGGTTAAACGAAGATATGGTCCTTTTAATGCTATACTACTTCCATCATATTCTGGTGCTGTATATCCAGCTAATGCATTTAATTTTCTCCAAATTGGTTTTAATTCATCTCTATCAGTTGCATATACTGTAAAGTCTAGATTTATATCTCTTGAATATCCGGTATAATTATATGCTGGATCTGCTCTTCCTATAAATTGTACTGGACTCCAACTTGGATTATATGAATCTGTTAAACTAGTTATAATAGCTCTAAATACCATTACATCATCTTTTACAGCTTCTGCATCAGACCATGGGGTTAATTTTGGACCAGTCATAAAAAACTTAATAAAATCTTTTGTAACACGACCAGATATTGCATCAATTGCAGCTCCTAAAGCACCGCCATCACTAGCAGGTTGCCAATTATATGCATTTTCCAATGTAGTTTTTCTAAAATCTATAACTGATACTTTGTCTCCACGGAATGGAGTTAATTTAGCAATCGATTCTTTAAATCCTGGTTTTCTCCAATTTCCAGATTGTCCACCTTCCCAATATGTAGCTACATGACTTTTAACAGTAAAATCATTTCGTAATGCAAATGATGTTCCATGTTCTCCAAATCCATATGTAGCTTCTAAATTAAATGCTGCGTAAGCACCAGACAATAAACTAGCTGCAGCATAAGCTCCTGCATTTAATCCTGAAAATCCTTCGGTTAATGATCTTAATCCTGCAGCTGTACCATCTAATCGTTTACCTATTAAATCTGATAGATTACTTATATCTCCTTTTCGTGCACGAAAGTCAGTATAAGGAAGATATTCTAGTTTTCCTAAATTTGAAAATGGTACTGCAGTATATATTGCTGAATCATTGTCTAATTCTCCTAGTGCTGCAGATCCTAATTGAACTAATCTAGGAGATCCAGTAAATCCAGAAACAGCTCCTAAACCTAAAATTTGTGCTGCTCGTTTGGCTGCGTCTTCTGGTTGTATGTTAGTAGTTAAACTAACACCTTTTGTCTCTCTTTTATATCCTGCTTCATCTAACTTTGAATTATTATTTAACTTTGAATTATTATCATCACCAATATAACTATTAGCTCCAATTTTATATGTTCCAGGAACTTTATCTAATGTTTTATTAACAGTAAAATCTCTAAATCTATTTCCAGTCTTTAGATTTTGTATGCCGTCATCGTTAGCTGGTTTTGGTAATGGAGATGCCATTCTGGGAGATCTAGTAGTTGGGTCTGTTATAGATTGATTTCCTATTATGTAAGGAGGAGTAGTCGGATTAGTTTGTAAATAAGATTTAATTCCGCCAGAAATAGAAACTTCTGAATATCTTTCATATGGATATCGTACACCTAAAGGACCGTATATATTATTTGGGGATAAATCAAAATGAAATGGTGTTGGTAAAAATGACATAATATCTTTCTATGTTATTGATTCTATATTCATGGATGAGTCTCGGTAAATATCAGTTGGTGCTACTATTTGTACATTTCGCATTGCTGCAGCCATAGCAGATGCTAGTTTACCATAATCTATACTAACTCCTCCGCCTCCACCAGCTGATGCTAACATTTGATCGATTGGTCCTCCTGGCTTAGCTCCTATGATTGTGTCTTTGGAACTAAATGATATTTTTTCTCCTCCTGGTCTTGAAAGAAAATCATTTTCTTCACTAGTTGCTTTAGTAGTGCTTATTATTGGAGCTTCTGTTGAACCTTGTAGTTGATTAATATTACTTAAGCTAAAACTAGTTATACCAGTTAATAGCTCAGTAATTTTATCAAAACCAGGAATTAATGAATAAATAGCTTTAGTATTTTCTGCAGTTGCTTGAATAGCTAATCCTGTTTTTCCTAATGCATTTAATCCTTGAACCATTTCATCTTCTGATAAATTATTTGCTCTTTCAGCTTGTTTTACTTGGTCCTCTATTATCTTTGGATCAGCCAATAAAGTTTGCTGTTCTTTTACAATTTGAGCTTGACTTTTTCCTTCTAATTTAACTTGTCTACCTATTAAACCAGTTGTTAACACTTCTAAATAATATAATTGCTTTTCATCTGTGGTTAATGCATTAGCATTGCCTTTAACTAATTTTTCAAATGCTATTCTAGCCGGGTCTTCTTTTGCTAATTTTCTAAATTTAGCAATTTCTGCTCCTAACTCTTCTCCTTGCATTTTCATTATTTTTTCAGCACCAGGACCCATATCCTGTAACAATTCTCGTTGCTGAACCATCTTTGATAATTTTTCTTCGCCAATACCTAATGTTTCTGCTAATTGTTTTCTTGCAAAGAAATTATCTTTTATTGTGGCACCTTGAGATTCTATAATTTCATTTAATGCGTCAGCTGATGCATTAGCATCTCCAGATAATGTAGCTTCCCGAAATTTTTGTGTTAAGCTTTCCCCTTGTGCATTAACTAATCGTTTTCCTGATAATAATTGATATTCTAATTCATTTCCAACAGACTGCTCTATATTTAATAAATTTTTACCAATACTATATACTTCGCCTAGACTAGTTCCTAACATTCTTGTTTTTAAAACAGCTAAACCTAAATCTCTAGGATATTTACTAAAGTTTAATTGAACATCTGAAGCTAATCCTGCAATTCCGCCTAATATAGCTTGGGTAGTACCTTGTAATCCAGTAACTTCTTCTAATTTTTCAACATATTGAGTTGTTTGTGCAGCAATATCTTTTACTCCTATAGCTCCGTCTGCTGCAGTTGCTGCAAATCTAGCAAATCCTTCGACTGATTCTTGAGACATTCCTAGATTTTCACGAAATATTTGATTAACACTAAGTAATTGTTTTCCAAAATCAGCCATTTCTCCACCGCTAAATGCACTTATGTTTTGTTGTTGTAGTGGCAATAATTTAGATAATTCTTGAGCATATTTTCTTATTTGTTTACCACCAGTATTTAATGATTTAGCTACTGCATCATATCTTTCACCTAAATCAGCTGCTTTTACAGAGCTAATTCCAAATGTTTTATTTAGTCCTTTATTTCGTTGTTCTAAAAATGTTATTTGTTTTGTGGTATTATTAAATGTAGTACCTAATTTTTCTTGAACTGCTACATATTTTGATATACCTACTGTATTAGCTTCAACGTCTTTTAATAATATGTTAAAATTTTGAGTTAAAGCGTCAATGCTAGCTTTTAAATTCTTAGATGTTTCAGCTGTTTGATTTTCTATATTAGAAGTTTGCTGTGATATTTCTTTTTTTGTTTTAGTCTTTTGGGCGCCTTTTCCTCTTTGGTCTTTTTTACGATTGCCAGTAACAGGTAAGTTTTTTAATATCTTTATGTAGTTATATGGAATATTCATATGAATCTCTTTATTATAAATATTTACAATGGAGATTTTATGACTTTTGATTTTGAAGGTTTACTTTTTACTTTATTTATTGCTTGTTTTTTCATTTCAGAAAGTTTATTTAACTTACGAATATAAAAATTTCTAAGAAATATTGGCATATTATATATAGTATTCCAATCCCATCTTCCTTCACCTGCCCAAATTAATTCAAATAAATTGTCGTGTAGAGTTGGTCGATCTTCAGGCCTAAGACCAAAAAAAGTTGGCTCCAACCTGAAACCCGGCAGTAAAGGTGCTCCCGTCGTCACCTTCAAATTCATATTCCAATAGAATAGTTGGAGTATTATCTAATATATATGATTGAAATTCTTTACTATCTTTTACTAAAAATTCATATTTTAGAAAATGATCTATATCAGCTGGTTTACGTAATCCATTAACTTCTATAATGATACTTTTTAAAAAATCACTTATAGTAGATAAACCTTTTGATTGTGAAATAGTTGGATATTTAAATTTTATTGAATGTGTTTTTGTTGTGTATTCAAATTCGCCATGTTCATCACTAGTAATATCTATTGTTTTAGTTTTAATTTTAGATAAATCAATTACTTGTTCTGATTGTTTTTTTGTTGTTGGATCTATTACTTGTACTGGATATTCTGCTCCGTAACTTAATATACGAGCATTTAATATTAATCCATCTTTATCGACTTGAGCTATATCATCTAAATCAACATCGGTAACTATTAATGATTCTAATAGTTTATCTAAAACAACTCCTTCTTTAACATATGATGCATTTGTTAATATATCTTCATCATATGCGGTCATATATCGCATTTCTATTTTTCCAGATGATAATATACTAGAATCAGAATATATTTTTCCTTCGCTAGTTAATGTTATAATTTCAGAAGGAATAGTACTTCTTTGTTTTTGTTCGTATTTATCTTTTGCTAAATTTATTAAATTTTTATTTTCATAACGATCTGTCATTTTTGCCATTATAACTCCTTTGGTAACTTTAATATAAATATATTAAACAGTAAAAATGGGAGTAAAAACTACTCCCATTATAATAAGTATTAATATTCTAATACAGCATAATCATATTTTAATGTCATTTCGATTTGCACAGACTCTTCTGTTCCCCAATCCATTTGACCAAAATTGGTATCTAATATAAAAGCACCTTTTAAACACCATTCTTCAATTTTTTCACCCGTTGGTGATAAAGAATGAAATGTGATATCCTTTTTATATTGAGTACTATACCCATCTCTACCAGTTAATGATTCATGATGAAGTCTAACCCATTCCATAACAGCTTGCGCTCCTGATGGTACAATTGGGTCATACAATGTTATTGCAACATCATTCCATCTTGTTTTTCCTTTAACTTTTCTATCAATATTGATATGGTCTAATACTACTTCTCCATTTGTTAAAGATGGTCTAGCTGCAGCTTTTATTATATAACTTGGAATGTCTCCAATATACATAATAAACCTATTGGCCATTTTTGGTTCCCAATCAAATGCATTCAAAAATAAGTCATTTTGATTAATACCTGGTAAATTTTGTTCTAATGCCATTTTTTATTTCCTATATTCTTTTTATATAAATATTAACTAATCCAATTTCTATTCAGGGAATGAAGCACCAGTAGGTTGAATATTAAAGTCTAAGACAATAAATTCCGCTGTTCTAGTTGGTTGTAAAAATATTTGACCATATAATATATTTTGATCTATTAAATCTGGTGTATTATTTGTGTCATCCATTACTACTCTAAACGCACTCAAACCTTGTTGCGATCTTACTCCTTCTAAATAAGGATTAACAATACTTAAGAATCTTAATCTAGTTGCATCCGTATTTTGTTCAAATACTAAAAACTTAGTTGCAGATGCAATAAACTTCTTAACTGTTATTAATAATCTTCTAACATTAACTCTATCTAAAGCACTTGGTCTAGATTGTAATGTTTTTTGTCCCCATATACATATTCCTTGATTAGGGAAGTTTGCTATTGGATTAATTCTAGCTTCATATAAGTCATCTCTATCAGACTGGGTCAATTTTTCATAAGTATTAATTGCTGACGTTAGACCACCTCTATTTAAACCTGCAGGTGCATACCATGGTGCTGATGTTGCATCATTAAATGATAATGCTCCAGGAACTAATACTGATGGTGGTACAAATATTGGCTTATTTTTAGCTGGGTCAATAATTCTTACCCATGGAAAATATGTAGCGGTATAATTTGAATCTAAACTAGTTACATTGTTAATAGTGGTTGTAATACTATCATCAATAGCTGGAACATCCATTACATAAAATGTATCTTGTCTATCTTCTGCTAAATTTCTTGCTTCACTTGTTACAACTGGATGCATACTATGTAATATACCAGGTGTTAATAACATGTTAATATCAAAATAATCAGTGTTACTTAAAGCTGCAAATGCTCTTCTATATGCTTTAGTTCCGGTAGTATCTTGTCCTGAACAATCAAATCCAAAAGTATTGGTAGCTGATATATTAGCTCCTGAATATTTTGGTAAATTTGGTCTTGCTCCATCAAATCCTCCTTGTAAAGGCAACATAAACTTTCTAGTTGTTAATGATATATTTGAACCAATTGTTCCAGCATCTAATACATTTTGTATAGATCCGGTATATGGTGATAACACACTAGGGAAATTTGCTCCACTAGATTGACTAACATTTCCTAAATAAAAATCTTTATTTGATCCAGTTACTGAATTAGTAGATGGTACTGGTGCAAGATAATTTAAATTATTTAAACTTGTAAAATCAAATCCATGATAATTTTTACTACTATATGAACCACCAACTACTTGTGTTTCTATCATTGAAGCTGATACTAATCCTTGAACTCCATCTGCTCCTGATCCTGACGCATCTGGAATTGGTGATGTTAAAGCTCTAGAACCAAATGGTACTAATATTTTATTTACTGTCTTTTCTTTAACGCCGGTACTAACATCAATTCTTATATAAGAAGATAAGTTTGGATATTCTCCATTATCTTTAATTTTTCCTAATGAATCTATAGTTGTATATTGATCTCCAATTTTTCTTGCGACATAATTTGGAGAATCTGGATCTAAGTTACAATTGGTAAATAATTCTACTACATCTGGTGATTTATCAGTGTCTCCAGAATCAAATGGTGAATTTGGTAAATTTGTATTATTTACTCTTCTGACTTCAATACTAAATGTACCATATCCATTTGGATCTGCTACTTCTGATGCTACTCTAATATCTCTAATACCAACTTTAACATCATAATTTTCTGCATTACCGTGTGATAATGTATGAACTTTAAATAAATCGACAGATGAGTCGCCAACTTTTTGAGATGTTACATATGGACTTGATGCAAATCCATCAACACCATCAACTGTGTTGGTATAACTCATAATACCTATTGACATTGAAACATGTGCCATATTGTCAAATAATGAAGTAGCTGTTGAATTTTCATATTGAACATATACTGGATATGAAACGCCTTTTGGATTAGTACCAAATATTTTTGTTACATAATTATTTTTAGTTGAGTCTATAGATGAGCTAATGCCTACTTCTGCTGTATATGCACTAAATCCTGGAACGCTACTATCATTGGTAAATGCTCCAGAAACATTTAATACAAAACTTCCTGATGGGCCTTGGTTAATTGTAGATGTTTGAAATACATCATTTCCAGCTCCATTTGTTGATACTGGAGTGGTTGGATGTAATACATGAGTAACAACTTCTGTACTAGCTGATTTAGCAACTACTGCTAATAACCCATTTGATAATACATATCCATCTTCATATAATAATCTTGTTATAGTTACAACACCAGCATTTCTTAAATACTCTTGCACTGTAAATGGTACATATGAATCATCTGTATATCCTCCAAATATTTCTTGAAATTCGGAAAATGAATTTACTCTTGTTGGAATTTGCGCAGGACCTTTGATTGTTGTCCCAATTATTGATGCTCCAATTTCACTAACTCCTCTTTGTAAAAAAGATTGATCTTTCTCATTAGTAAATACACCAGGCGATACTATTCTTTCTGCCATTAAAATACTCCCATTATTTTTTTAATATAAATATAAGTAAACTACTCAAAACCTTATGAATTTGGAATAAAGATACCTTCTTCTAGATTTATTTGTCCTTCGCCATATTTATCTTCTAAATCTTTTATTATTTTTTGCTCCTCAACACGCAATGCATTTAATTTTTCAAAGCATTCTGATTTTGCATTTTCTACTTGTTTTAATTGTTGATTGATAAGATATTCATCAGACGCAATCATTCCTAATTTTAAATTATTATCTTGATATTGCATTCTGACATCTGTCATTAAATCAATATCTGTTTTTTCTAACTTTTTTGTTTTCATAGTATAACCTATTCTTTTTTGTTGTTAATTAAGGCATTGAGCCTGTACTTGTCCAATTTGGACCTATCAAATGTTGTAAGCATTGTGAATGAGAACCTGACCAAGACAATGTAACACTATCGTCTGTAATAAATGTAGGTTCATCGGCAGTATACCATTTCAATATGAATAAATCACTATCCAATGATTTTCTTACTGTTCCTGCAGATGTTTCCATTACTTGGGAAAAGTCTACTGATCCTATGTCTGCCCATTTTGCAAATGCATATGTTCTATCTGAATAGTCCATTATTATTAATATATATAAATATTTTCATTATTCAAATCTTTTTTTGTACGGACAATGTCTACATCCATTATCACAGCAATAACCTCTTTTTAAATGATATGATTCTGTAAATACAATATTACCATTTGTATCTTTATATGTATCTGTGATCATAATCCAAATCTTTCTTTTTGGGCTTGATAGTTTTGGAGAACGTCTATATCGGATAAAACTCTATTATATACACTACAAGGGCCTATATTACCTGCAAAATCACCCCATCTCCAACCAATTCTAAAATAACTAGGGGTACCACCTGCAGCTGTATCTAAACTACAATTAAAAGGTGTAGTATCAGAACCTCCGGCTCCTCCTGCTGACCATGTTCCATCTGTAACAACTTCTCCATCTAACCAAACTAATAACGCTGAGCCATTATAAGCCATTACCGAATAATGCCAGTTACTATCTTTTAAGTTTATAGTATCAAAAGTTATATCAGTAGACCAACCACCAAATCTTAATTGACCATTATCACCATAAGAAGTATTGGTTAAATATATTGTATAAATTCTACCTGTATTAGATGTACCATATGATATTATTGATCTTTCAGTATTATCAGTATTAGTACATTTAAACCAAGCATCGACCGTTCTAATACTAGAACCTACAGGTAAAACACCTTTATCCGTTTCATTTACTATATAATCTCCAGTACCATCAAAAGTAAAAGAACCTCCCCCATCATTTTCCCAACTTGCATTATTTGTTAAAGTTCCGGTACCTGATCCTGATATAATATTATTAACATTTGTTCCAGATCTTGGAAAACTAATTCGGTATGCTGGGTCAAATCTCCATACTAATCCATCTGTAACAATATTATTATTTATTTGTCCTGATATTCCTGCTCTAACTCCAGCCATAACATTATGTTAGATCACCCATTAAGTCCCATTCATCAAGACCAATGTATTTTAATGTTGCTG
>Ga0209535_1002874_pt1 | contig 11189 bp, 19 predicted proteins | sample LinPmetageLP28_FD_184041 | JGI IMG/M metagenome (GOLD analysis project Ga0209535, IMG submission 184041) | Marine viral communities from the Pacific Ocean - LP-28 (SPAdes) (version 2) | ecosystem: Environmental > Aquatic > Marine > Oceanic | place: Pacific Ocean | collected 2009-08-22
TATTGCCTATCAGAAATTATAGTCAAGGTAGTATATGGGTTGGTACTATGCACTACCAAGACAAAGAGGTTTGCTAATAAAAAAACGCTACTTAGCGGGTTAAGTGTTTGAAGTGTCACATTGTGATATTACTCATCTACATTAAAACATAAGCGTGTTTATCCTCAACCTTTTAGGTGATAATATGATTGATTGGATTAGAAATAAATTTAAACAAATAAAAGGGGTTCCGGTTATTCCGGTTCCAAAATGCACAAGATGTGGCCTTAGAGCAACATATGATATGACTACTACTTTCGATGAAAAGGTAATAGAATTTAGATTATGTGGGTCGTGCTTGGAAGAATATAACGCTCTGTATAACTCAAGGTGGATTCCACCACTAGTAAAAAAGGAGGATTAAATATGAATAAAAATAAAATGATGAAATGTTTAGAATGTAAAGATAAAGGATATGTAATTGAACCTGACCATCAGCATGATTGTATGATTAAAAAGGAATGTGTATCTTGTATGATGGATGATAATTATAGAGAACATCTGTCATTTGAGATGAGCAAACTTTTATCAGGTCTTAGTAATCAGAAACTAGCACAGACCGTGGCTAGTCTTTTAGTTAATCACAGTAAATATATTAATGACCCTCAAGACTTTTTAGCGACTGTCGAGGGATTTATTGCACATAAGAATATATCTAATATTTTTGCGTTAGCAGGGGGAATTTGAATGAATAGAGAACAAAAAACAAATGTAGAATTTAGAATAGTAAATAGCGAAGGACTACCGCCTATCTGTATATCACAGAATGAGAATGATGAACCAAAGGTAGTTCTGAATACTTACCATAGGATATGGTTAAGTTTGAATAGAAAACTAATTGCAGGGATTATAGATAATTTACCCGAAAAGATTGACACAATCTTGACGAGTTATCTCATGGAACAAAGGCAATTTGAAAAAGAAGATGAAGAGATGATGCCCTAATGGGATATATGAAACATTTATCTCTGATGCTATCGGATGGTGATTCGGTGGAAGAGATAGCGTCATGGCTTGTTAAAGTTAATATGGAAAGAAATTCCCATATAACTTACAACGATGCACTCACAATAGCAAAACAGTACAAATTAGATTATAATGGTGAATAAAAATGGCTGAAACAATAGTAGCAAAAAGACAATTAGGTTCGGGTCGTTGGGACAGGGCTTTAATGAAGAAGATGGTTGAATTATCCGAAGCAGATAATTACGAAGAGGCTAAAGAAGAATGGATAGCAACTGGTAATGTTTGGTGGGGCGGAGAAGACAATATGCCCGATTGGGTTAGTAATTCTCAAATGGGGCGTGGTAAATGTCTTTGTGGTCATAGTGTAGTATATCACTTTGAGATAGTTAATATAGAAAACGGTGTAGTTGAATGTGTTGGTTCAGACCACATTAATACTTACTTGATTATGAAAGAAATATCACAAAGAACGGGAATTGATATTGCTGACATTACTCAAGGGGATATTGATAAGTGGATTCAAGAAAGAACTAAGACTATGATGGCTAAAGCGTGGATGCACCAAAACGGCGAGCAGTTTGATGCTATTTATGAGAGAATCAAAGATATTGATGTATTGATTAATGTTAAAGGTACTAATTTGTATTGGCATTCCGCTTCTCAGGAATACAAATACTCTTCTAAACTAAGAAAGAAAGCAGAAGGCACACCTACTAGTAATTACTATCGTATGGCTTCTATTGTTTGGAGATGGGAACATCCCGATAATTCAAGGGCGCAATCTCAATCAAGAGGTTATCCAACTGATAAGTTGTGGCAAGATATGATTATCTTTGATGCTATGTGTAATGTTAAACATAGAGAGTCTTACAACAATAAAATCCTTTATGCTCAAACTCAAACGGCACAAGAATTAGAACGAAGGGAAGTAAGAAGAGTTAGAGATGAAGCAAGGCGACAGCGTATTCTTGATGACCAAAGAGAGAGAGCCGCTATTCAAGCAGAAAAGGACCGTATTTACAATCTTCCTGAAAATGTCGAAAAGCGTAGGCTTGAAGCAGAAGCGAGAGCAGAAAGAGCCAGAATTTCTAGAGAAGAAAGAGCCGCTAGAGATGCTAAAGTCGAAGCAATAAAGTTAACGAATGCAACACAATACTTAGACAATAATACTGGTTTAGAAGATGAATTTGAACAGATGTGTAATTACTATGGTATTAGAGCATTTGATTCTAAACTAGGTAGTAGTGCTTGGGAGATGTCTTTCCTAAAGAGTGTTAAACAGCAAATGGTTGATAAAAAACCACTAAGCGGCACTCAAATAAGCAAACTAAAAGAGATATTAAATAAAATGGCTACTCCAGCCCAAATAAACTATTTGCAGGACTTATTTTATGCTCCTGAAGATAATAAAGAATGGAGAAAAAACTTAACTAGAAAGCAAGCAAGTGAAGAAATAGAAAAACTAAAAGGTGAATAAATATGGGAATATTAAAAATAATAAAAGATGCAGTAATGATAATACCGGCAATAGTCGTAGTATCAACAGTGACGGGGCCGCTAGCCTTACTAGCCAACGCCGGAGATGGTGACAATGAATGACTCGCCTTATATGGTGCAAGAATATAGAAAGAATAGAATGGAGATGATAGAATGATTAAGTTAACAATTTTGAACGAGACAGGCCACACTGAACTAGTTTTGGCCTCTGATGAGATTATTGAACAGATAGACACCCACCCTACTCATTGGGTATTCCTTAACGGTGAAATGACCGCTAGAGAATCAATCAGTGAAATAGATTGGTCTACAATAGACTCGGTTGAATTGACACCTGCTATCGTAGGCGGTTAAACTAATAAGTAAGTTTAGCCTCGCTTCATTGGGGGGAAAATGGGTCATAACCGGCCTGTTTTCTCCCCTTTTTGCAGTGTGGTTAAAATGAATCTTAGGCATTTTTTATCTCCCGATGCACTAAAAATACTATTTGAGTTAAATGGGTGGAATCTTACAGACCCCATAATACAAAACGAAGTTGCGGTATTCAAACCCGACTTCTATCCCGAAGGCTATGTCTTAGGCCGTGGTAAATACGGCATAATGTTTGCTTCGGGTGAAACTAAAATCATATTCAATAAAAAAGAATACTCTAGTGTAAATGCACTACTTGAGGATAATTCTTCTGCTATCCATAACTTTGAGGATTGGCAGTTTTTAGAAGAAAAAGAGTGGGTAATTAGTAAAAAAGGTGAATGGCTTTCATCCTTTTCAACTCTATTTGAATTACCAAAAGCCAGTAAATTTAGGTGTTAGAAATGAATACAGCAATAGATACATTATCGGACATTACTGTGCATATGAAATATGCAAGGTATTTACCGATAAAGAAAAGAAGAGAGACTTGGGAAGAAATAACTAAGAGAAATAGAGATATGCACATTAAATCATATCCCGAATTAACAAAAGAAATAGGTGAAATGTATGAAAGATTCGTTAAAACAAAGAAAGTCCTCCCTTCTATGCGGTCTATGCAGTTTGGGGGTAAACCTATCGAAATTAGCCCAAATAGGGTGTATAATTGTGCTTATATGCCTATTGACTCCCTTTTATCTTTTAGCGAGGCTATGTTCTTACTTCTCGGTGGAACGGGGGTTGGATATTCCGTACAACGGCATCATGTCGAACAATTATCAGAAATCATTCAACCTAATCCCGAAAGAAAACGCAGGTATCTTATTAGTGATTCTATTGAAGGGTGGGCAGATTCAATTAGAATCCTTTTGGAGTGTTATACCGGCATTAGGAGTAGTAGTCCTATTTTTGATTATTCTGATATTAGACCAAAGGGAAGCCTATTGAAGACTAGTGGTGGAAAAGCACCCGGTTTTCAGCCATTAAGAGAATGTTTAGTTAAAATAGAGGGAATACTTCAAAATAAAACTAACGGTTCTAAATTAGAACCAATAGAAGCACATGACATTATGTGTTATCTAGCAGATGCAGTATTAGCCGGTGGTATTCGCAGAGCCGCTATGATTAGTTTATTCAGTGCTGATGATTCAAAGATGATTAGTTGTAAAGCAGGTACTTGGTGGGAGAATAACCCACAAAGAGGCAGAGCAAATAATTCAGCAGTTATACTTAGACATAGAGTTACTAAAGATTTCTTTATGGGTCTATGGGAGAGAATACAACATAGTGGCAGTGGTGAACCTGCGGTTTATTTCAATAATGACAAGGATTGGGGAACTAACCCCTGTTGTGAAATAGCATTGCGCCCATACCAGTTTTGTAATCTAACAGAAGTAAATGCTTCTGATGTAATAGACCAAGCAGACTTAGAAGCAAGGGTAAAAGCGGCGGCATTCTTAGGAACACTACAAGCCGGATATACTGACTTCCATTATCTAAGAGAGATATGGCGCAAGAATACTGAAAAGGATGCTTTACTCGGAGTGTCAATGACAGGTATTGCTTCTAATGTGGTAGAAGGATTAGATTTGGAGATGGCTTCATTTGCCGCCAAGCAAGAGAATAAAAGAGTTGCTAAAATGATAGGCATTAAACCTGCGGCAAGAATTACTTGTGTAAAACCTGCTGGAACTACTTCTCTAGTATTAGGTACTAGTAGTGGTATTCACGCATGGCATGATGAGTATTATGTTAGAAGACTTAGAGTAGGTAAGAACGAAGCAATTTATTCTTATCTATTAAATAATCATCCCGAATTAGTGGAGGATGAATACTTTAATCCCGAAGAACAGGCAGTTATTTCTATTCCGCAGAAAGCACCGGAAGATGCAATAACTCGACATGAATCAGTATTTGATTTGATGGAAAGAGTCAAGAATTTCAGCATTAGATGGGTTAGAACAGGACATGTTGATGGATTGAATACTCACAATGTCTCCGCTACTCTATCTGTTAAGGAGGATGAATGGGATGATGTGGGAGAATGGCTATGGATGAATAGACATTATTACAATGGACTTTCTGTATTGCCTTATGATGGTGGTTCTTACAAACAAGCACCATTTGAAACAATTGACAAAAAGACCTACGATGAGATGATGGTCAATTTAAAGAAGATTGATTTAACTAAGGTTATCGAGGAACAAGATGATACTAACTTAACAGGTGAATTAGCCTGTGCTGGCGGGGCATGTGAAATCTAAGGTGATTAGATGAAATCTCGCAGAATTAGACCTATTCGTGATTTGAAATATGATGACTTCGCAAGAGTCATTGTATCTTATGATAACGAATGGTCTAATTCTGCTAAGAATAGAATCAAGTTAGCCTTTAACGCATGTTCTGGTTTAGAAGACGAGTCAGATAAAAAATACAGGCTTTGGCAGACCATACAAACATTGCTATGGGAGTTTCCCGAAGCAGTAGATGTGGGTTTTAATCGCTATGCTAAGAAAAACTTTATTCAACGCTACAATGCTTTACAGTACCATGATAAGAACTGTAAAGGTAAGAATTGTAATGTATGTGACATAATGGATAGGTGGAAAACATGAAAGATAAAGACCCTGAATATACTGAAAGTGGTTGGTCTTATAAAAAAAGAGTAGCCACTAAATGTAGAATATGTGGAGGGCAATTACTATTGCCGGAAGACATGAAGAAAGAAATGCACCATGAGTGTGCTAATAATATTAATGACAATAAATATATGATGTGAGAATATGAATGAAGTAACAATACAAATTAGAAAACCAGACGATTCAGGAAACTATTGGACTACTAAAATATCTTCCGATTTTATTCCTTTTGGTAGGAATATAACTCTTACTAATGATAGAGGCGCAAAAGACCCAATACACAAAGCATTAACAGATTTCTTTACCTCATCGTTAAAGAGAACCACAAGAAACCGTTACAGGAGACATAACTCTGTGTTTTCTTTTCCTAATGCTGATTTTAATAGTGTAATTAATGTAGGTTCTTGTCCGATAGCAATTGGGAGAACAGGCAACCGTTTAACTATTAATGGTCAAAAAGAAAGTCTTAGTACAGTAGCGTCTGCTTTAGCGAGAGTCGCATTAAAATCTGCCTTTGAGAATGATGCGAGTAAATTGCTAAAAGCACTTTATTCTGCACTAAGTATTCCTGAAGATGTGAAGTATTGTTTGGAGAATAAAGTACCCTTTCATTTCTTTTCCGATTTTGTAAAGACTGATGTTAGATTAAATTGTCAGCAGATAAGTGACAGTGAAATTGCTATCGAAGTCAGTGATGGAGTTTGGGGAGTAATGTCTCTTAACGAATTAGACTACTTTTGTAGTTTCTATCTTCATGATAAAAAAAGAAGTAAAAAATGGATGTTCATTTCTCCCGAATTACTGTATGAAAGAACAGTAGGTACTAAACCTACCGTTGCCGAAAGAAAGGTAATGATAGAATTTATGAAACAGAACAGGCAACAGGATATTGTTGAAAGTAGGGCCAAGCAGTTAGTTAAAGATATGGCAGAAAAATACCCTAACCGACTAAAGGTAATTTATGAAGATAATGAGCCTATTACTATGTATGTTCGTGGTAAAGGTTGGGATTGGAAACTGACTAACAATAAGTTTAAGTCTGACATTCAAATGGTTTCCACATTTGTTTATTCTCCAGATATAACAGACATTCAGTTGGAAGAAAGATTGTCTGCATGGGAAGCCACTTGTCTTTTGGTTGATGGTTCTAATGATGAATTTATCGAGCAGTATAAAGATACCTGTTCACCGGAGGAATTGACTAATAAGTTACAGCCTTATCCCGATAGACCTACTAGATTAGGTTCTTGGAAAGGACCGATTTGTATTGATAATATGACAGGCGGTTCTTCACTAGGCGACCAATTTGTAGCAAGAGCATTAGCGTTATTGAATGACACAATGACGGTTAAAATAGTAAATACAATACGAAGATACATACAATGTAATGAAAATGAATATAGGGTTGAGATGAATGAAATGCAGTGAATGTGGAAGTTTAGTATTTAATTATAATGAAAGAATGGGAGAAACAGAATGTAGTGATTGCGGCCTAGTCGTTGTTACAGAATTGTTTGAAGAAACCGTAAGAATGGTTGATAACGGAGTAGTTACCCATTCAGCAGACAAAGGTAGGCTAGGGTCTATTATAACAGGTAAAGGTTCTTATCAGTTTAACAGAAGGGGAAATAATTCTACGACCCCTCAACATATTCTTTCGGGAATACAGACCTGCAATATGATTTTATCTAGTATTCAGATAAACCACCCTCTAAAGGAAAGAGTGGAAGAATGTTATTTAGATGCCCAAAGAAAGGGGCTATTCGGTAAAATTAAATTGGAAGCAAGATGTACTGCTACTGTCTTTTATGTTTTAAAGGAGAATAGAACTCCTGTTTCTATGAAGGAATTGTGTTCTGAATATTCCTGTTCTATTAAAGTAGTAAATAGACTATCGCAGAAGATGATTAATCACTTTAGAAATAGAAACCTATTGTATGGTGCAGACCCTACCTTTATGTTGAAGCAGGTTTGTAGTAAAGTAACTGATGATATAATGTTTTATTCTAACGCAGTGGCTTTATTAGAAAAACTAGAACCTTTACTTGAAGTTAATTGCTACAATAAATCTAGGGGATATTATGCGGCTGTCTGTTGGGTAGCAGTAAATGTATTTAGGTATGTAGGAATCAAGAAAGGCGACATAAGCGAAAGTACAGGAATTTCTCTATCAGCGATAGGAAAGACCAGTAAAGCATTAATTAAGATGTTAGGATATGATAAGATGTCCGAAGTAAAAGGAATGGTAATTTAAATGATAATAAGAATGAAAGATGTAATACCAGCGAGCGAGCATAGATATTGGAAAAAGGATTTTCTAAGTACTTATGTTAGTACAAATAATAACCGAAAGGAGTATTGTAAACAACAAACTCTTTTGGGTCGTAAAGACACATACAAGATATATGAAGAAGCAAGGAGGAAATTCAAATGAATATATTCGCATTATCAAGAAGCCCTAAAGATTCAGCACAGCAGATGTTGGATAAACATGTAGTTAAAATGCCAACTGAAACATGTCAGATGTTACATACTAATTCTCTGCATTTTGATTACATTGAGCATTATGACGAAAAACCGACTCTTGCTCAATTAAAAGAATTTCATAGAGATATTGGTTCAAGCCTAATGAAACCTGCTATGCTGAATCATCCTTCAACAATATGGGCTAGACGAACCCCTAACAATACTCGATGGCTATATGAGCATGGAAAAGCATTGTGCGATGAATATACTCATCGCTATGGTAAAGTTCATGGTTCGCAATCTAGGATATTAGATATAGCCCATATGATTGAAGAAGATTCTCAATGGGTAAATGCCACACCTGTAACTATTGCTATGGATGATAAGTATAGATTAGATTATAATAATGATATTGACAAATGGGACTTTGTAATCAAGTCTTACAGACATTATTACCTTGAAGGTAAATGGAAGTTTGCTGAATGGAGACAAAATAGAATGCCCGAATGGTGGCCTAAAGACCATTTCAAAACAAAGTACAACTCAGAAATACAAGAGTACAATAAAAGATGGAATGCAAATTTGGTGATGTTAGAATGAAAAGAAAAGTATTAGTTATAGGAACAGGTGGTATTGGTAGTTATCTAATACCTTTATTGAATCAAGTAGGAATGTATGATATTACAGTAGCCGACCCTGATAAAGTTGAGAAAAAGAATTTACCTTATCAGAACTTTACTGAAGAAGAAGTTGGTGAAAATAAAGCAAAGGCCATGAATAAAAGATATAACATAAAGAAGGTAATTCCCTTTCCTATCTTAACTACAAAACAGATGGAAGGATATGACTTGGTAGTATGCTGTGTGGATAACCTAAGCGTAAGACGCACCTTATACAACACAACCCTTAAATGGCTCGACTTACGAGCGCAGGGTAGGAATGCGGTATTTGTGAGTTATGAAGCCGACCCTAAGATGTATGATTCCCTTTTAGCAGGGCCAAATGGTTCTTTTAGTTGTCAAGGTGATTCATGGGATGGAACCAATAAAGCAGTTCATTTCATGCAAGCCGCTATTGCAGGAATGGGCGCACATTGGATTCAAAGATGGTTCAATAAAGAAGAAGTAAAATCCTTTATGGTTGTGAATGTATGAAATACACCGAAGATAATATTGGAGATATAGTCGAATTTAGTGACGAGAGAGGTTCTTATTATGAAGAAAGAATTGTTCTTGTTTACTGTCAAGTTTGTGGGTCAAGATACATTGGCCCTATTAGAGAAGCAGGTGGGTTTCTAGGTGGACATGATATGTTCCACGCTTGGGAATTTAAAATAGAAATGAATGAAGAATTGGAGGTATAAATATGAGATGGAAACCTAATGAAATTGCAACAGCAATAAAGAAAAGAGAAGAAGGAAAAACATGGCCCGACATAGCCTTTGAAATGTATAGCGAAGGATTTCCTAATAGAAGTGCTTCAAACTATTCATCCACTATTGCTAAGTTTAAGAAAAAATATGATATAAAGTTACAACACCGTCAAGACAAGTCGGCAAGTATTCCTACTCATTGGAAAGACGACCCTGCAACAAGGAGACAATGCAAGTTTATTGCTGGATTAACTTTGCCTAATGGTACTACTAAAGAAAAGAAAGTATTAGAGGATAAATTAGCAGAATCCGCCAAAAAAGGAAACTTTACTAAAGCAGTTGCTAGTGAACAGATTGACTTGTTAACTCCGGTAGGTAGTAATCTAAGAACGCAAGGTACTAATCCAAGAGCATTAGGTACTAATCCGAGGGCTACTAAAGGAAAGGGTGTTAAGGGTAATAAACACGCATCTAGTTCTCGATGGACTTTAGAAGAAGACGCTATTGTTACTGAATGGAAGGTAAATAAGAATAAATACCCTCCTACTACTTTATTCACTAATCGCACATCTAAGGCAATACAACAGAGATGGCAAAGGTCATTGAAACATCGTGCTTTTGAAATTATTAACAAAGTTGATTTAGATAAGATTGTTACTGAAGAAAGAGTAACTAATACTGCTTCGACTAAAGATGATTATGTTAAGATTCATATTAGAGAAAATAAACCTGTAAGGCTTAATGGAAGTCCAAGCAAAGAATACTCTAAGGTATCTGATGCTTGGTCTATGGATGAGTCACTAAGTTTACTAGTATCTTTCCCTGAGATTTCAATAGAAGAAGCGAGAGAAACTTATGAAAGGCCGTATTGGGTAATAGCAAAACACTATGAGAAGCATTATGATTTAACATATGCTGTTAGTGAAGAGTTGGTTATGAAGGCCACTGAAATACGCAATCAAATGAAGCGTGATATGAAGCCGGAGAAGAAACCTTCGCTTCTAAAGCGTTGGAAACTGCGAAGAATCGCTAAAAGAGAAAAGAGGCTCAATCGTAAATTGGATAAAGCCGTTACTAAACTAAGTAAACTACAAAAGAAGGTGAACATAGATGGAAAATTTTGAAACTATTATGAAAAGAATTGATTTAAAGGTAGCAAGGATAAAGGCTGAATTATACATAGATGCTTATTATGAACAAGGAATGAAAATAGATGAATTATTTCAACATATTTGGTTTGCTTCAACAGAAATACTGAATGGTTTAGAGGTTCAAGTTGTTATTGACTCTAATGATGCTATTCACATTTCATCGGGTTCAGCAGGATATGTTGATTTTCAGATTGACCCTGTTGGAATGAAATTACCTATTAAAACATGGATTCATACACACCCATTTGGTTCTGCTTATTTTAGTGGGACTGATATTAGGACTGTTAGAGTTTGGGAACCGTTAATGAAAACTGCTCATGTATTGGGCGGAGACGGTCATTATGGTTCTTGGTTCCAAGAAGAACCTAATCAATTGAAGATATACCGTGACTATGAATATGATAGAACACAAGTATGGAATAGAAGGAGTGAAGAAGAATGAGATATAATACGACATTTAAAGAAGTAAGAAACAAATACGGAGATGTTTCTATAGTTGAAGTTAGAATACCCCAAGGTAAAATAACTCTTAAAGAAAGACAGGCTAACCATAAGAGAAGACATCCTAATGATAAGAACCAAAGGAAAACTAAAGGTATCTTCTTGGGAAAGAGAGGATATAAGGATGATATGCTAGATGAGTTTTAT
>Ga0209535_1002875_pt1 | contig 11187 bp, 20 predicted proteins | sample LinPmetageLP28_FD_184041 | JGI IMG/M metagenome (GOLD analysis project Ga0209535, IMG submission 184041) | Marine viral communities from the Pacific Ocean - LP-28 (SPAdes) (version 2) | ecosystem: Environmental > Aquatic > Marine > Oceanic | place: Pacific Ocean | collected 2009-08-22
AGTTAGTGGTAACTGGCAAAGGAAGGAATGTAGTGTCGAAAATGGGTAGCAAAGCAATTAAAGGAGCAGCGTCTATAAGTAAATATGGATTAAGAATCTTTCTACAAAGCTCAGATGTAATTACGGCACAAGCATCTTTTTTAGCTCATTACATAAATCAAGTTAATAATTTAGAAGACACGGGGTTTTTAAAAGGAAACACTAGGTTTTTTGAACCAGGATTTGATTGGTCGCAGCATAAATTAAATCAAGAAGCAGCAGATTATGCTCAAGCCAAGGTAGATAGAGAGCAAAATGTTTCTGACTCTGCGCTCCAAGGTGAATTGTTTGCCAATAGAGACATAGCTGTGCGAATTGGATTACAATTATTTATGCCTTTTGCAAACTTTTTATTAAACAGAAAGACAAGTATTTATAGTGATATAACAGCTCTGTCTCCAGGAAGTCAAGCAAGTTTACAAGATAGAATTGAATCAGCTAGATCCTTAGCAGGGTATGGCGCTGAGACAGCTATGTTTAATGCATTGGCGTATCAACTTACTTTAATTAATTATGCAATATCGGATGACATGATAGAGGATATTGGTGATGATGAAATAGAGCCTGAAGAAGATAAAAAAAGAAAAGAAAACCTTTTAAAGGGGAGATTGACTAGCATGGCTGAAGATGTTTTCTCGCCACTGCCAGCATTGAATCCTTTAGTAACTGGAAAGTTAAATGAATTTATAGCAATGACTATAGAAAGTAAAGATCCTTTTGAATTCTACGAAACGAAAAGAGCATTGGTAGAAGATTTAGGTTTAGCTCGTATTTTTCAAGAAGTATATGATGATGGAAAAGAGTACGGTAAAATTGTCCGAACTGGAGAATTAATATATAAAGACAATCAAGGTAATGAGCAAATATATAAACTAGATGATGATGATTTAGCGCTTGCTCAATATTCAATGGGACTACAAATATTTTTTATGTTTGGATTTCCCAATGAATTAAATAGAGTAGCTAAACAGAATTTTAAATTCTTAAAACGAAAAGCTAGAAAAAGCACACAAAGAAGAAAGATACGTAAAGCACCTGCTAAATTAGGATAATATGCCATTTGTAAGTAAAGCACAAAAAAAATATTTATATGCAACCAATCCAGCGCTTGCTTCGGAGTTTGAAAAAGAAACACCCGAGGGAATAAATCTTCCTGATCGTGTAAGTCGTCAAACTAAAAGACGAAATCGTTTAACTCAAAGAAGAAGACGAAGATCTCAAAGAGAAATTAGAAGGCGTACTAGTAGATAAAATTATAAATCGCCCAAATTAATATAGCGTTTATAATTATAACTACAATAAATTCTATTTTTTGATTGTTAGAACCTGACATATTTAAATTCTTTTTTATTAGTAAAGGTAATAATTAAATCCTCATTTTTAGGACACCACTCTGCTTCACCTTTTATTTTAGTAGGGTTAATATATAAAATCCCGTCTTGACATCCCCATATAATTACCGCATTTAATCTTTTATCTATAAGCTTAACTAACTTACGTGCAAGAATCTTTAAAGGAAAAGCATTTTTTATATTTTGATTTGTTATGCACACCTCAGCATACCCTTGGGTTATATTGTTTATTGATATGAGCTTATACCCCACATCTTGATACCCTAATTTTTTATAATCTAACCCTTTGATTTGAGCAAAAGCAGCTAAGGATTTTTTTTGTATTGAAATGTCTGTGTTTATATCCACTCTATAATTCCATTAAACAATTAATAGCTGTGTGCCCTCCTAAAACTACCCCACAACCAATGGCTTGTTTTTTAAAATTTTTAGCGTATGCTGCGGCATAAGATGTAGTGTCTATTCCACACCCCACTTGCATACCAAAGACTCTAAAATTTCTACCAACCATCCATTCAATATATGCTTGAGTGTGTATGTGTCCTTGTACTGTAGACATCATATCATTCTTGGCTTTTGTTCTAGCAGTCCCCCCTTCTCCATGTATATATTGAACATTATCATAAACAACTCTTTCTACCCAATTCCAATTAGTTCCTAAAACTTCGTTGTATGATTTAATCCACATAGTGGGTATGTCTGAGGTTTGTGCTTTCCGCATTACCATTCGATCATGATTCCCAATAATGACATCTGCCACAGGAAAAGCTTTTTTCCAATGACTTACAGTTTCAATAGCAAAATCTAATTCATCAGCGCCCCCTAAAGCATCACTCGAGGTTTCGTGATATGAGCTGTAATGGTTATCTATTATATCGCCTATAAAAATAACTTGGTTACATAAATATTTAGAATATGTTTGTTTGCAGAACTTGAGATATCCTTGAAGTTCAAATGGCGCATGAAGGTCTCCTATCACTAATATTCTTTTTTCATTCTTGGTTAAGTGATCGTATGCTATTTTTCTATCTCCTTTTAATCGGGGTCTAATTTCATTAAAACTCATCCTGTAAGTTGTCTTTCATGTTTTTTAACTTTGTAATAAGAGATGAAATTTCTGTATTTAACTCTGGATATTGTTGATCCATTAAGTTTTCATATATAGTGCTGACAGAATCATTTAGATCATTCATTATATGATTGACATTGCTGATTCTTTTTTGTTCTAGCACAGATATTTTCATTATTACTACTGTTCTCTTAACATAAGACCCCCCCAGTAATTGTCTAGTGTTTTTATTGCTCTGTAAATTTTACGAGATTTTTTTTTAGTATCATCTCTTTCACTTTTAGTTGAGTCTTTACCTAATCCCATATACATTATGGCATCTATTTCTAATAGTTTATCTATTTTTTTTCGATTATTCCAAGAAGAAAAGTTTAATATTTTTTCTATGTCTTCTATGGAATATGTCATAATACGCTCAATCTATTTTAAAGTTATGAAATTTTTTCTAAAACATTATAGATTTTATTAAATTTTTCTCTTAAATAATCTGTTTGAGGAACATACCCATATTCTTTTCTACACTCAGAAAATATATCTTTTAATTGTGCTTTTGTATAAACTACAATTGCTTTCTTTTTGTTTTTTAAATCTATGTTTTGGTGCAAATACTTATAGTATTTTGTTTTTAAATCTAAATCATTGTGATGGTTTATATAATAATTAAGCTTTAGTTTGTCATATATTTTTGTGTATGCTTCTAAATAAAATTTATCTTTCATTAATATCATTTGTTCATAGTTTTTTAATCCATGAAGTACCGTGGCGTGATCTTTTTTTAAAGCTGAACCTATTTCGGAAAGCGAATGAGTGGTCAGATCTTTACATAAACGATAATAAAGAACACGGGCATAAACTATTTCTCTTTTCCTAGATTTAGTTCTAATGTTTCTTTCGCAGACTTTTTCTACTTCTTGTCTAATTACTTTTAACTTAGTTGTTTCGGTAAATTTTTTTTTCATTTTATTTTTAATTTAATTAAATTTAAATAATCTAAATACTCATCACAGTCTGTAATATCAAATTTATAAAAAACAGGGTATCGATCTCTAATAATAATATAATAAACTTTAAAAAACAAAACCTTATCAATATCAACAACTCCAACCATGTAATTAGAAGGTATCTTTAATCCTTCTTCAGTAATTTTTATTGCTGCATCATCAATTTGTGAGATAATAATAGATGAATATTCAATAGGTAGTGATTCTATCTCTTCTAAAAGATCTACCTCTAATTGATATATAAACTCATCCCCTGTATACTTCTGTGTAAAATCCATAACCTTCTAGTTCTTTTATTCTATATTCTTGTAATTTAGATAACACCCCTTTAGGTTTTTTTATTTCAAAAAATTTAATCCCTTTACTTTTATGTAAAGCAACTAAATCCGGTATACCATTTTTATTAGTGTTAATTAGCTTCAAAACATAATATCCTTCAGCTTCAAGTTCCTTTATTTTTTTTGACTGAATTTGTTGTTCCGTCATACTACAAATTTAAGAAATCCTTTTTAAAAATATTTGTGGTATAATCCTTTTTCTTAATCACAGCTTTGTAAATTTCTTGTTCTATACCATTGCTAGAAAAAACCCAATAAATTTTATTTTCTTTTGTAGCTATAGTTGTCATGCGGTCACGTGACTGCCAATAACTTGTTGCGCTATAGTCTATGTTGTAGTAAACTAAACAATCAGCTTCTTTAAGACTAATTCCTTCTCGTCCACTTTGAATCTGTAAAGCAATAGATTTGTTTTTATTCTCTTTAAACTCTTTTAGATCTGTTGTAAGTTTATCTTGAAAAACTTTTTTTAAAACATCCAGCTCTGCTTTATATTTATAAAATATTCCAATCTTTTTACTCTTAAAAAATTTTTGTATATACTCTCCTTTGGATAAATCTAAAATTTGAGTTGATCCACTTTCAAACTTAACCGTTCCCGAATATATTTGATGAAGCTTGGTCATAAGTTTTATAGGAATGTCTCCTAATATAACCTCGTTCTTGCCCTCTACCACTTTATATTTTTGTAGCTTTTTTGCAATGTCATAGGTTTGTTCCTGCATTTGAACTATCAAAATTTGCTCAGTGGTTTTAACTTTAAACCCTGCTTCTTTTTGAGAAAAAGAAATCATATAAGGATTCATCTCTTGCATGATTATAGGTTTCCCTTTAGTATAATCTCTTACAATTAAACCATTGAATTTTTTTTCAGTTATATCCACGTACTCTCTAGCAAACTTATAAAAATTAGAGTGTTGATTAAAAGGATTGGCTTTACACATATAAACTTGATGATAAATCTGACTATAATTCTCAGGGGTTGGAGTTCCAGACATAAGAATCACATAAGGATTTTGAAGTGCAACTAAAGATTTTACCATTTGACTTCGCTTGCTTGGCTTTTGTAATTTACCCATACAATGAGCTTCGTCTAGAATTAAAAAATCACAACGCTTTCTAACCTTGTGTAAGCTCTCGTAATTAATAACTTCAATATCAAACCCTGGCTTAAGTAGATCATAATCTTTTTCTATAAAGGATATAGCTTTCTTTTTTGTTACAAATAAAACTGATTTAGCTTGCATCTTTTGACATATCCCTAAAGATGTTAAAGTTTTTCCTGTTCGCACCTCCATAGCCAAGTAAACAAACCTGTGCTTAGAAAGGACGTTTATAGCTTTTTTAATGATTTTTACTTGATAATCCCTAAATTCCATATAATTTCTAAAATTTGACCTCGTAGGAAGCGTTCTAATGAACTATCTCCTTGCGCTTGATACCTACACACCTTTAAAATGGTGCTTCTTCTTCATCTTTTGTTTCTTTGAATACTATCCACCTTCCGTTGTGATCTCTACCTTCCTCTGCGGGTTGTTTAAATTTATATAACCCGTACGCGTGTAGCCATTTATAGAACCTTGTTCGGCTTATTGTCATTTTTGCTTTTGGTGCATAGTCGGGGTACTCGTTGATAAACTCAAAATATAATTCATTCTTATATATTCTTAGATCTGACACAAGTTTATTGTTGTCGTCTACGCTAGATAAAAGACCGCACCATTCTATAAAATCGTGAGAGGTTTCAGCAGACAATTGTCTAATTTGAAGATTCACGAATTGACTTTGAATTAGTCCGTGTTTTAAATATACTTGAAGACATTCTATCATATAATTATCAAACTCACACCATTCATTGTCATCCCAATCTCCAAAAAACAATTTACCAAATTCATCTAAGGGAGTATTTTGTTTGTTGTAATGCTGATGTAGTTCAAGCTCCCACTTTCTTCGAGCAAAACTATTGCCCGCCCCTTTTATTGCATAATTAGTAGTAATAGCAATCTTGGGACTTCTACTAAATGGGATTTTAATTGCATCTTTGTTTTTCTTCTCTAAAGTCATTCCCTCTGTAACTACACTAAACAATCTTTCAAAATCAAAATATTTTTTTACATCATCAAAGCAAAGTATTTGAGTGTCTGCCGATACTAATTGATATGCAAAAGACTTTTCAAATGCAAACGACTTACCGTCTATTGTTACAAGTTTCTTCATGTGGCTTAGTGCATTCATAAAGATTCCTTTTCCTGTCCCCCCTTCTGGGTTGTCTGATATTACCTCATCATTTAATATAACTGCGGGGCAATACGATAAGTTTTTATAACCATGCATTAAAAAACCTATGGTGGATTTAAAAGATTCTACTCTGTCTAAATCCTCTCCACAAATATTTTCTATAAAAGTTTTATAATCCGATTTACTAGAACTACATTCTTTAAACATTCTATCAATTACGTGGTCTTTCCAAACATACCCACCTAAATCTAAGTAATCAATCGTAGTTAATTCATTTTTACTTATTCTTACAGCACAATTATTGTAATATAAGTAAGATGTGTTTTGAGTGTCTGATATAAAATATATATCAATAGTGCTTAGTAATGTTAAAAACTCCTCCCTAAAAAGCCTAGTTTGGTCAGCAAAGTAATTATATACTGATACATCTTCATAATGATACAGAGTATCTAAAACAAAATCTTTTATTTCCTTCTCGCTTGTATGATCTATTAAGTTGTTTGTTACCTTAACGAATACATAATTTTTACTCCCCTCTGGGCAATACTTGTAGAACCCGTTGTCTTCTAAAAATTTTTTAAAAACTATGGGTATTGACTTTATAATTCCCTTGTCGCTTTTACTCCAAAACTTTACGCTCTCTTGTTCAGCTTTCTCTAAAACCGAGTCAATTATCTCCGCCTCCAAATCTGACTCCTCTAATTGTCGGCGGATTGTCTTTTTTGGCTCTCCGCGTTTGAGTCTTTGGCTTATATGATTTATGGTTTCGGTGTCCTCGTAATATTTAGTTCCAAAATTTACTTTGTTTTTATATGCGGACTTTATTGTGGTTTCTATTTCTTTTAATGTAAAAGATGAGGATTGATATTGATTACAAACATATTCGGCTAGACTTTGGTTTATTCCAAAATCATTAAAAGCCATTGCTAAAATGTATACATTTTGATTTCGCATTCCAGATGTCATGGGATAATTTTTTGTCCACCATTTTATTAAAATGTCCACAATCTTATTTTCATCTGTTATTTTTATAGTGGGCTTATCTTTGTAAGTGTTTTTTTCTTTGTACTCCTCTTCTGCTAATGTTTCCCAAACAAAAGAATTACTATTAATGTATATTAAAGGGTCATAAGACTCATAACAAACCCTGCTAATGTTTTTTGTAGTTCTGTCAAAGTAAGATGAATTAAATTCTTTTTCTAAAGCATTAAAGTATTTGCCGTGATTTTCTGCGTCTGGCGGTATCTTTACCAAAACCTTTAAACCATTTCCGCTAGGAGAAACAAATATACTATACACATATTTATTTTTTATAAACTTCTCCTTGTCTTGTAGTAAGTCTTTGGTTTTAGTATAGCCGTCAAAATCTAAACAAATAATACCCGAGTGTTGTACTATTGAGGTATCTTTTCGTTTATTAAACTGACCGCTAAAACATATAGCGGGTAATTTCTTCTTAAGATCATTTCTTTTGCCTTTATCTTCTTCAGCTCTAATTTCTTTAATTAGATCTTTGGATGTGCCTTCTTTAATTCTTGATAGTATTACATCTATCTCTCTAAAAAAAGGTGCTTCAGTCTCTTTAATGTTTTGAAAAATTGTTATTGTAGCGTCCATACAAAAAGAGAGGGCGAGGAACTAATTAATATGATAAAGAAAAACCCCACCCCCGATTTGATTATTATTAAATTAATGTTACCAGTCTAAAGTCTTTTTGGTTTCTTTAGCCTGCGTTTGTTTTGGCTCCCAGGTGTCTATTTCAGCATAGGGATTACCGTCTTTAGATATTTTTAAATCAATGTTAAGCCAACCTTTTTTCTCGTGTTCTTTCATTGTGTCTACAAAGTCTTTACAACTTATAGCAATGCTTCCCACAACAAAATCTGGTCTGCCTTCTTTTTGTTTAAAAATTAATCCATTTGGGAAAAGTTTTTCCTCTTTAGTGTTTGTCATATATTAAAATTTAAATTAATTATAGAATCCCTGTTATAATAAGAGACTCTATGTCTTCGGTAGGATTCTTTCCGTGATACTTGTTGTATTCTTGTACAGCTTTCTCAACCTTTAATTTCCCACCCGCTATAAATTGATCAGAGCAACTAAATACTCCAACATCATAGTAGTTTTTTTTACTTTTTTTGCAATACTTTTTAACTTTACCCATAACTACAAAAACCATTGGTAAAGAATAAAGTTCTTGATATATATACGCTTGAGAGTCGTAAAAATAATAGGGCGCGTTATTCATAAATTTAAAAACATCCCCAGAGGTTTTTAGATCAATAATTACTTTAGCTTCAGTTTTGTCAATTATTGCTGTGGTAATTAAATCTGCTTTACCCTTAAATTTCAATCCGCCATGCATTTCTTTAACCATGGGAACTTCATATTGAGCGTCAAAATCTCTTATCCAATCTTGAATAATTTTTGTTTTAGGATTATCTTTATCCATAAACCATTTAGCTAGTTCTTTAACCTCGTTTGCTTCATTAGTTTTAAGAGCAAACTTTACATTATTTTCTTCACAAAACGCTTTATATTTAGCGTCTCGTCTTATGAAATCTGCTATTAAAAAATTCTCGGCTTTGATTGGTTCTAATATTAATTGATGCAGTAACCTTCCTCGTGCAAAATTTTCATTATCGTCTTTCACTACCCCGTATTCTTGAGGTCTATAAAATAATGTTTCTATATCCGAATTAGAGATAAACTTTTTTCCGTAAGAACCATAATATTCTGAGTCGACTTTTAACCTCTGTATTATTTTACTTTGATTTTTTATTGGCATCTGCTAAAAAGTTATTAAGTTCTTTCTCGTTCGCAACCTCATACTTTTTTCTAAGAGATTCTACTATTTTATCTGGATCAAAGCCCGCGTCTCTAAACTCTATATATTTAAGTAGAGCTTCATCCCACTTATCTACAAGGAGGGTAACTTCTTTTTCTTTTTTAGCTTCAGTAGTTTTTTTAACTGAGGGTTTAGGTTTCACATCAACCAAGTTCTCCTCGTTAGGTAAACTTTCGTCCATATATATATAAAATCCTAGTCCAAACATTGCTAAATTTTTTGTTAGACAACGCATTAAACAACTATTAATATCAAACGCATTAGGCTTTAAAACCGTTTTGTTGTTAAAGTTTAATATTGGTAACCACATTTTTAGTGTTTCTCCTTCAATAGTAACTGAAGTATGGCAAAACCCTCCAACTCCCTCCTCGAAAGAATAAGGTTGGTTCGTCTCTGGGTGTACATAATAAGTGTATGTAGCGCTTGGAAATCTTTTTTTGACTTCTGCCCAAGCGTGTGACCAAGTGAGGTAATTAAATTGCCCTCTCTTTTTAGTGTAAGCATTGACATCTACTCGTGAAAGTGTGTCAAAGGTGTTTAGTTTTTGATTTGTTTTATTCATATTTGATTTAATTTTTGGCTTATAATATAGTATTTTTTTGTGATTTGTTCTCTATTTAATTTAAATAACTTTAATTTTTTATTGCTTTTAGTGGTGTTTAATTCCCAGGTTATCCTGTCTTTAATGGACTCTAGCCTTTCCTTGTATTTTCTTAATGTAATTATATAAACTCCTTTTTTCCAACCATTTAATTTAAAGATTTCATAATCGGTCTTTTCAAACTCTCTATAATATTCCCCCTTTTTTGTTGGGTCATATATTTTTACCACACCCTCCTCGTCCTTTGTAATTTTTACCCCCATAAACATATAAGCATTATAATTGTCTGCTGATAAATTTGAAGTAGAAAAATCCTCTGATGCCTCTTGATAAATGTGATCTAATTTACCCATTCACCCTCGATACTTTATCTACAATTTTTTTTAGATCTAAGTCTTTGAGATGGTCTTCCATTTTTTCCAAGCCATAAAGTATGGTGGGATGAGTAATTGGGTGATTGTTTTTGTGCATATATTTTTGTATGTCCGCAACTTTCATTCCTCGTTCGTGGCAGATATGATATAAAAAGTGTCTGCCCATTACTAAATGTGTCTCCTGGTTTTTTTCAAAAAGTTCTTGTGGTGTGATGTCTAAATGTTTGGCAATATTTATTGCAACTTGTTCAAAGATTTTATATTTCATAATTTATATTTAATTATTGTCCTGTTGAGTTTCTCCATTCTAGGAAAGTTTCCCCAGCGTGATAAAATTTATTATAAAGGTTTTCCATATCGGAATATTTACCTTTAAAAACCATAAAGAAATTTCCATTTTTCTCAGGTTGTATCCAATCAATTTTTATATTAAACTTGTGCATACTATTTAAAACAACTTCGGGTTCAATAGTATCGAATCCCATTTTTATTTCTTCGTTTTTCATATCTAATCTAATAATATTAAGTACGCCTTCGCGTTGTTAGTTCTAAACCAATCCAATCCCCTGCGTAAACCTTTCCAATTAGATGTCATTTGACACCCCGTTACATAGTCGTATATACTTAACTCTAAATTATTAAGCGTGTACTTCTCTCCAGAGAATTGATTTGTTACCTCTGCGCCCTCCTCGTAAATCATTCCGTCGAACCATTTAGGAGGTTGTTGTTTCTTTTTTTTCATAATCCCGTGTTTTCTATTATTGTATTTATACAATCGTTTTGATCTGATGAGCTTAAAGAATTCTTTTCTTTTTGAAAAGTAATAAGCGCATTCTTCGTGTTTGTTAATTTATTACGAAGTGCATTGTTTGAGTAATATAAAAAATCATTTTGCATTAGCTTTATTTGTTTAGTTGTTTTAAAAAAAAAGCCTTGAGTGTCAACGATTCGGTTACCTCAAGTTAAGCGTATCGCCCTTTTAGTCTCGTGCCTTTGCCTACTTTTTTTAGTTTAAAATAATTTATAATTTTTCTTTTTGAGGGTCGTCTTTCATAAAAATCATCTTCTCGTCAATCCATTTTTTTTTAACTCCTTTTCTTAGTAATTCTTTTCGTATTTTTTCTTCAAGTAATTTTTTCATAAGTTCAAAATTTTTAAATATCTTCTATACTTTCTTGCTAAATTGGTTTTGAAAATAATGTTTTGGATTACTTCTTTATCTTTAATGCTTTTAAGTTCTTGTAGTCTCAACTTCTCGCATTCATTATGTAAGCTAATCATAAAGCTGTAAACATAAAGTTTATGTCTCTTGATTCGTTTGCGGTTT
>Ga0209535_1002876_pt1 | contig 11183 bp, 13 predicted proteins | sample LinPmetageLP28_FD_184041 | JGI IMG/M metagenome (GOLD analysis project Ga0209535, IMG submission 184041) | Marine viral communities from the Pacific Ocean - LP-28 (SPAdes) (version 2) | ecosystem: Environmental > Aquatic > Marine > Oceanic | place: Pacific Ocean | collected 2009-08-22
AACATAGTTTTTTCCACGAAAATCGTGCGGGAATACTGCGCCCAACTGGTAAGCGGCAACCGGGCCGGTGGGGAACTGATTCGCGCGGCGGCGGAACGGACCCTCCAGGAGATTGAAACCGGGCCGGTCGTGTACGACTGGGAACATCTCGATCGGGTCGTCACGTGGATCGAAAATCTCCAGCTTCCCGACTACGAAAAATCCGTGAAGCTCGAACCGTTTCAGGTTTGGATTCTCTCGCAGATCGAAGCGCGGAAACGGGCCGACGGTCTGCCGGCGTCTAGCCTGGTGCTGATTGAATGCGCTCGAGGTGGGGCGAAGACCTACCTCGCGGGGATGCTTCTGGCGTTTCATTTGTACCATTCGACCACCCGGCAACAACTTGACCTCGGTTCAACGTCGGCATCGGGTGCCGGTCGAGACGCGGCGGAGATCATTCGAGAGTTCTCGATCCAGGTAGGGGAGCCGCTCGAGCCTCGATACGCGGTCGGTGGTTGCGCGGTTCGGAACACCGAGAACCGATCCGAGGTGAACGTGATCCCGCCGGACCCGGAGAAGTGGCACGGGCGACGCTCTCGGATTGCCTTCCTGGATGAAGCCTCGCACGTCCAGAAACCGGTGATGGTCCGAGCGATGACCGGCGCGGCGAAAAGGCCGGACGGACAGGTCATCTGTTTCACGACTCCGCATCACGACCGGGAGGTGCCGTACTACTCGATCCGAGACCAGGTGGTCGGTGAACTTCTGGAGGGCCATTCGAAAGACCATGAGGTCGCACTCTGCTGGACCATAGACGACGAGGATCCGGTGGAGTTCTCCGAGGAGCTATGCGCGAAAGCGAACCCTGGTCTCGGGGTGACGATTCAGGTTGAGGACATCCGGCGGAACTTCGACTCAATGGTCACGCACGGGAACGGGGCGAGTCGCTCCGACTTCGTGCGCCAGCATTACGCTCGGTTTGACTCTCAAGTATCGAGCCTGATCGACCTCCAGGACTGGGAGAGGTGCAAGGGGTCGCCGGTCCTGCCGGCGGGGGAGACGGTCTACATGGGAATCGACCTCTCGAGGGGTGCGGCGGTTGACTCCAACAGGACCGACGTGTGTTCGGTGACGCTGGCGAGGACCGATCCGACAGGGGTGATACACGTCAAGGCTCGGCACTTCCTGCCGGAACACCGACTCGAATTTTTCGGGTTCAGGTCAAAATTGCCTCTTTTGGACTGGGTCGATCAGGGGCATATAATTTTGAGCCCCGGCAGGATCATCGATCCCGACCAAATCGAAGCCGAGATCAGAGCGGCCGTCGATGAGTTCACGATCCCGATGATTGGATACGATACTTGGACGTTTCCGCGTGACCGTCTCCACAAGCTCGAGACGGTAGATCGGTGGCCGTTCTATGGACGAGCGAAGGCCGAACACGTCGTACCCGCGACCGAGGGATTCGTTGACAAGGTGCGCCAAGGGAAGATCCTTCACGACGGCGACCCGGTCCTCGAGCGGGCGCTCAAGAACTGCCGAGTACGGAACTATCAAGGCGGGCGGCGCCCGGACAAGGATCCGAGCCGGTCGATGATTGATCCGCTGATGTCCCTTATTTATTGCCTTTCCGGGATGTTCGAGCAGGGCGGCGACCATCCATCGATATACGAATCTGACGACATCGCGTGTTAATGCTATGATTGTTTCACCGGACAAGTTCCGAGGCGGTCATCAGTGAGGGTCGAGAGACCTGCTCTAGCTACAGGAACCGCGAACACTGAATTCCCCAGCTATAAGGGGAGCATACGCGTGAGAGTGAGAATCCTCGGATTCTTTCGGCCAAGAGCGACGCGGTAAACTCTTCAACCCTCTAGGCGAAATGGGGGACTCTGGCCCAGTAGGGCTACCCGTGAGAGCAGGTCGAAAGACCTTCCGCCTAGTCCGACGGGGTAAGCTCTTCTGCTCCAGGCTGCTCAAGGAGTGCCCTCGAGGTTATGCCCTCGGGGGTTTTTTATTTGACCTTTCGAAAAAATCAGATAAAATCCTAGACGAACCGCGACTCAAGAACTATGGGTTTATTTTCCAGGATCTCGAATCGTGCCAAATCGCCTACGCCTTCGTGGGCGTTGTTTCGTCCCCTCTCATCCTGGAACATCGGGAACACTCAGATCCTCGGGATCCCGTCGGTCGGACGATGCATCGACTTGATCGCGGGCGACGTTTCGCGGGTTCCGTCGTGCGTCGTGGGCAAGTACGACAACGGCTATATCGAAGTCGAATCAAGGCTCACCGAACTCCTCGAGGGTTCACCAAACAATCTGATTTCGGGAACGAGCTACCTCCGAAAGATTGTCAATGATCTCCTCATTCACGGGAAGCATCTCGACGTAATCACGCGAGACGGACGCGGAAATATCCTCGAGATCACGCCGGCCGAGTTCGGGACGTGGGGCTACAACTGGGACGAAAAAGCCCAAACGCTCACCTATCAGGCGTTTGGCCAGACGTTCCTTCCCTCCGACGTTCTGCACTTCAGACGCGCCGAACGAATCATGTTTCAGGGCGAGGGCGTTCTCGATCAGTTTAAGACGACGTTCGAGATGATCGCGGGCCAGTACACCGCTGCGAAAAAGATCTTTGAGAGCGCTCTTCCGAAGATCAAACTCGAGACCGATGAGCCGATTTCAGCCGATGCCGTCAGTCGATTGCAAGAGTCGTTCAGAAGCACTCACGGCGACGCCTCGACATGGTCTACACCGGTGGTCGTGTCCGGTGGTATGAAAGTCGGAGAGATCACGACCCGGCTCGATCAGCAGCAACACGCGACCCTCCAGGAGTTCGGGGTGGCCGATGTTGCTCGAGCGTTCGGTGTTCCGGTCACGATGATCGACTCAAGTTCGTCACCAACGACGGAAGACATCTCGAGCTACCTCGAGGGATGTCTCCGACCCTTGCTCGACCTCATCGGGGCCGAGTTCGAATTCAAAACCCTCTCTTCTGGTGAGCGCTTGAGATTCAAGACCGAGCAACTCACTCGGGGTACCGCCAGCGCTCAGGCCGCGGCCGCTCGCCAGCTTATCGACGCCGGAATCCAGACTCCGAATGAGGCTCGAATGTCTCTCGGAATGTCCTCTCTGGACGCACCCGGAATGGACGAGATCGTCATCTCGAAGAACTACGCGCAAATGTCATCGACTGCCGGCGACGACGCTGGCTCCGATGCTTCAGGGGGTGGCGATGACGCTTGAAATCAGATCGACATCGGTAGAGGTTCGCGGGAACGTCCTGGAGGGCGTGGCAGTTCCGTTTAACGAGTACACGGAAATCCGTGAGGGCGGAGTGACCTTCCGCGAGAAGTTCAATCCCGGATCGATCACGGTTCCGGATCACGCGGTCCTTCAGTTTTCGCACGACGGCGGCGGAGTTCCTCTCGCTCGAGCCGGTGCGGGAACGATCAAGTTCGAAGATACGCCGGAGGGGTTGCGGTTCACTGCAAGCATTCCTGAAGGGCGTACCGACATCATCGAAGCCCTGGAGCGCGGCGATCTCGACGGGTCGGTCTCAATTGGTTTTTACACGGTGCGTGATCGGAAAACTCCGGTTCGCAAGGGAAAGGTGGCTTATCTCCGAGAAATCGAAGAGGCCACCATGGATCATTTGGCCGTAGTGGAGCGGCCAGCTTATGAAAATGCGAAAGCGGAGTTTTCGAAATGAATCTGATTGAAATGCGCGACAAGGAAGAACGACTGTTCAAGGAACTCGGGGCCGTTCTCGACGGTGCATCGGGTCGGAATCTGACTCCCGAAGAGTCTGAAAAAGTTGAGAAGATGAATAGCGAAGCGGACTCGCTTCAGGGCCAGATCCGTTCGGCCGCTGCCGTCGAATCCGCTGAGATGCGTCTCGGCTCGCCTCGTGGTTCATGGAACATGAACGACACCAAGGTCAAGAACACTCCTGATAACGACTTCAGAGGGTTCGCACGCGGTGACTATGAGCGCGAATATCGTGCGCTTCCTCTCACTACTGAGGTTATTGGTACAGGAAATAGCGCCACGACTTCAATGGGTGACACGATCCCACAAAGCATGTATCAGCGTTTCATCGAAATCATGAATCGACTGACTCCGATGCGCCAGGTGTGCGCGGTCGATACTTTTGCATCGGGTCTTATCAAGTACCCGGTTCAGAATTCACAAGTTACCGTCGATGATGACACTACCGAAAAAGCGGCTTTCGAAGAATTCATCCCAACTTTCGGTTCGAAGAGTCCGACTCCAAGAAAGTTCGCGGTGCAGACCTCAGTGACTACTGAGGCGATCAATGATTCTTTGTTTAACATTGAATCGATTGTTCTCAATCAGCAGGCCGAGGCGTTGGCTGCGGCACAGAACGCAGCATTCATGCTTGGGACTGCTGTGCCAAACGGCGACGATACATTGTTCGAGGATTGGTCTGGCAGCGGTGGGCAGTTGATGACAACAGCAGGCGCGACTAGTATCACAGTTCCAGAACTCGTCACCGGACTTACTAAGCTCGCCGGTACTGGTTACTTTGGTCGATCAGGTGCTTTTGTCGTTTCTCCTGGAGTGATGGAAGATCTGATGGCGTCGGCAGACACAATCGGTCGTCCGATTCTTCAGCCGCAGGCGCAAGCAGCTTTCTCAATTGAAAGCCCTTTGCAAATCTTCGGTCGTCCCGTCTTCGTCGCATCCGAAGGAAACCCGATGACTACGGGTCAATTCGTTGCGGCATACGTTGCAAGCGATGCCGCCCGTATTGCGGACGTTCAGGGTATTAACTTCATGCGCGACCCCTACACGAAGAGCGCGACTGGCGAGGTTAACTTGCTCGCCTCCATTCGTTCAGCGTTCGCTGTGACCGAGCCTCGAGGAATCGTCACGTACAAGCTCGCGTAATAAAACAACGCGGTTCAGTCTCTCCAGGGGGGAAACCCTCTGGAGGGCTTTTTTTACTTGAAGGAATATCCGAATGCGAATCACATCACAGAACGCGGTGACCTTCTCACTTTCGGAAATGAAAGCTCATCTCAGAGTCGAACACGACCTCGAGGATGACGTGATCGCCCGATATCTCGACGCGGCCGTGATGTTCTATGAGAACGCGACCGGGTACTATCTGCGACAAACCACGTTCACGGCTCGGTTCACTGAGTCGCCGATTCAACTCGTCGTCCGCCCTTGGTCAACGTCTTTCGTAGTTCAAGCGAAGACCGACGGAAACGCCGATATCACGATTACGCGGTACGAGGCTCCTGGCGAGGTCTCAGTGATCGAATGGGATTCGACCTCGGTCGGCGCGTTGAACCTCACTTGGAAAGTCGGAGCGCCGAAGCGCCCTGACATTCCGGCAATGGCGGCGCAGGCCGTTCGAGCGCTCGTTGCTGATATGTACGTGAATCGCCAGATGGAACAACCCGTTCAGCTTTACAAGTCTGGAATCGCCTCCGCGATGATGATGGGGGAGGCTCGGACTTCCCTATGATCCCGCAAGTCGGCCAACTCTCCGCGCCTTTTATCGTTCAAACTCGAACGGTGACTCGAGACTCATTCGAGCAGCCGATCGAATCGTGGTCAGACGCCGGCTACGTGTGGGCGAAGGTTGAGACTCGGGGCGGTTTCGGTAAAGGCGAGTTCGAAGACACGCTCCAGGGGATGGAACGCAAGGTAGCGGTCATCGACGGTAATCGAACCGACATCGTCTGGAGCGTCAAGGATACGCGGCTCAAGAACGCAAACGGCGGACTCGACGCGGCGCAAATATACAACGTAACCGAGATATCAGACGCGGGTCTTCATCATCACCGAATCGAGTTGACGCTTGAGGAGGTGACGAAATGATGTCGGCGCGAGACCGTAACCGGATCAAGTCTCAAGCCTATCAGGCGGCGGCGGGTTCTCTTGCCGGCGAACTCATCGGCCAGAAAGACATCATCCGGAACATGAAAAAAATGCCGGGTGACGTTCAAGCGAAGATCACGCAGAACGCTATCAAACCAATCGTGAAGCTCTCCACGGCGACGTGGAAACGAGAGATCAAGGGCGCGAAGGTATCCGGAAACTCGAACGCATTCCGTCGGCGCTACGGGGGAACGTCTCTCCGGGTCGCTCTCGCGAAGTCGGTCAAGTCCCGGAATCCGAGCGGCAAGGGGAAGAAGTCTCTCCGAGGGTATTCGGTGAGTTCGGGCGGCGTTACTAAACATGGCGGCAAGGGTGAAGCGACCACGAATGCCGGACAGATCTGGTGGCTCGAGTACGGAACACGGCCGCACGCTCTCGGCAAGGGTTCACGTCTCGGACGTGAGGGCGGGCCACGTGGGCCACAGCATGGTCGGCGTCATCCAGGGACCAAGCCGGTCACCCATATTCGAAAAGCCGTCGATCGTCTCAAGCCTCGAGCGCTCCGAATGTTTGAGGCGGCCGTTCGACTGGGCATGAGATCAGGCGGCGAGCGGATCACGGCGCAACAGTTTAAGAGGATGACAAGATGATTGTTGACTTGCTGGAATGGTTGAACGCTGGATCATTGCTCCCTGGCCCTCGTGTTGTTGAGCCGTACCTCCGCGAAGATCTTGACCTACCGGCGATCGTGTACGAGATCCAATCTGAAGAGGTCGAGCGCGATCTACTGACGAAAGTAGGCACGCTCCGACTTTCGACGGTTTCTTTCCGGTGTCTCTCGAATACGTTTTCGGAGGCTGAATCGACGGCGGCGGCCGTTATGACTCGGCTCGGAACGTATACCGTCGTCCCTGTGGGTGGGACCGCTACCGCGATCAAAGGTCTCTCGGTTCAATCCCTCGACCGTTCGTATTCTCTACCCGTTGAATCTTCAAACGAAATCTTATACGAGGTCGATATTTCGGTCGTCGTTTCCTGGAGTACTGCTTAATGCCTACCACATCATTTGGAACGACTGTCTCTTTTGGCGGTGAATCCTCTACCGAAGTTCGTTCGGTTGACGTATCGGGTCAATCGGTCAACATGATCGATACCACACAATTAGGAACAGCCACAGCGAAACAGGTATCCGGAGCGCTTCAGAACGCAACAATCACGGTTGTGACTTTAGATCAACCAAGTTGGTCTCTCGCTGGGTCTGGGGCTGAGTTGACAGTTGTGTACGGAAACTCGGTTACGGTAAATTATAAAACTTGCGTTTTGACAAGCGGGCCGAACGGCTCCGCGTCAATCGACGCGGCCGTAGAATTTACGCACACATTCGAGCAGATCGACGCGGGGACATGATGATTCCTAAAAACGTTTCAATTGGTGGAGTTGATTATGTCGTTGAGGCTCCGACCGGCCGTCACTACATGGCTTCTCTCGAAATGGAAGATTTCGAAAAGGCTTGTTTCTTCATTCTTGAATGTGTGAAAGTGGATGGACGTGCGGCGTTCGCGACGCTTGATGCCGTTCAAGCGGAGCCTCTGGCGCTTTTGCTTAAGCTCGAGGCTGTCGTCTCAACCTTGTTGGAGTACGACATCCCGGACCCTACGTCGGCACCCTCGGAGCCTTCTGCAGGTCTCTAGGGGTGCCAGTTGGGGAGGTCATGAAAGGGCCGGCGGCAGATATCGTTTTCTGGATGAATTACTCGAAAAAGATCGATGACGCCAAGCAGGAGTTAGCCAAATGGCAGGAAAATCACGAAGCCTAGGATCGCTCCTGGTGAATGTCGGAGCGGATACTCGCGCCTTGGAAACTGGACTTAAATCCGCGACGCAAGATGTTTCTACATTTGGAAACAAAACTCAATCAACGGCACGAAAAGCGGAAGGTTCGCTCACTAAAATGGGGCGGGGCGGTTTTGCGATTTCGCAAGGTTTTGCGGGATTAGGTAAAATTCTTCCTGCGCTTGGAGGGGCTTTTGGTATTGGTTCTATTGCCGGTATGGCTATGGGTTCAATAAGAGAAGCGGCAGACGAAGCGGCTGCGGTTTCTCCAGCGATAGCAGCGATAAGAGCACGAAGAGAGCAATTCAAATTCAAAAAGGCACTGGCGCGAGGTGAAAAAAATCCGCGGGCTACTGAACTTATGGCCGGCGGGTTCTCTTCAAATATTGGATCCGGATTCGCTAATGTGTTTGATGTCATTGCCGGTGTTGAGGAGGGCGGATACCTCGGAAATCTTCCTGGAAATCTTGCACCCTTGTTTCTCGGCGGGATGGAGAACTTTCTCCGAGGATTCCTAGAGTCTCAAGAGGCGGCCGAGGATGGCGGCTTTTTGCCAATTGATCAAGCAAGACTTGATCGAAACCGGCTCGAACTTTTTGGACCTGCTCCAGTAGCGGGTACGGGTTCGGGTTCGTCTGGTTCTGGTGGAGGTAAATAATGGCGAACTGGCTTTTTCAAGAAAACAAAGCAAGTCGAAAAGTCTCTCTATCCGACGACGGCACTTCGAAATTGGCTCTCACGTTTGTAGCGACTTATGCTAACCCGCTGAACTGGAATCCGATTACGTCTGCCGATACTCCTCCTCTAGCGGTTAAGAATTCACCAACTGCAATGTTGAAAGACCTTTCGAACTTGTTTCCGATTGGTGCTTCGCTCAACCCTCTTTCGTTTACTGGAGTAGTAACGAACAACACACAGGTGCGGCCAGATCAACAAATAACTTTCGACCCGAATGGTTCATGTTCTACAAGTGTTTTGTGGTGGACGGTTGACTCTTATTCGGCGGCCATGCCAGCGCGTTCAGATCGAACGGTATGGAATGTACAAGTAAACCTCAGTGCTTGCGGTCGTCCGAACTGTGCGATGGATTATCCTTTCGGGTATTCGCTTATCCGTCGAGATCTCGAGATATCTACAAGCGTCGGTTTGAGATCAGCGCCAGCTTTTGCCAGTTGGTACCAGCTTGACCCAAATAACCACGCGCCAGGAGGGAACGTCCAGTATCCCGAACACGGTGATTCTAATCAGGGTAGCGGGACGGCGGCGAATTTTACAATTCCTAACAGCCTTGTGGCGGTCGATATTAACGGTTCACCGATATCGCAGTCCATACCCCAGAACGCGATTACTGTGAATAAGATCGTGCCATTCACGCGTACGGGATCAGATCCTCCGGTTGGTTCTGTACAGCAATGGCTAAAAGCACTTCGCAACAACGTTGGATTTAGGAACAGTGATTCAGAACTTGGATACCGGCGCGGTCAGTTGTTGTTTGCGGGTGTAGATATGGTCCAGCTCGGCCGTTCTGGAGTTCGTTTAACGTTCCGGTTTATGGCCGACGACTTTTACCATTTAACTCAAGAGCAAATTTTAGCGACGACCTCAAATAATTTAACACCGAGCGGAGCATTTACGACGGTGACATATCCCGCGAGCGGCGGTGGTGCTGGATTGACTTTGACAACAAGGCATGCGGCGGCGATGTGGAGGCAACCCTATGCACTCACTACCGAACGTAATTCTTGGACGTTGACCGGTACGAGCAGTCCACCGGTTGGCCATCTAGGTTTTAGTGCGGAAGATGCAAGCTATCTAAACCAATTGACTGGATCTCCATAATGCGAGATTTGAATCCTTTACATTATGTGTGCGAGATCATCGGTTCAGAACTCATTGCCGGCGAAAACTATCGGTATCGGTATCAGGTTCGTCCGGTTGAATTCACTGAAAAAAATGTAGAGGGCATCGTCGGCGATGTGTTCCAAGAATACTTTGGTTCGATTCTCGCTTACAATGTCGCCGAGTTTTCGAACACGGCAAGCGTCGTAAACGGTTATCAGGTCTCGAACATCATCACGGGTTTTTCAGTCAAGCCTGTTTCGGGGTTTGTTTTGTGCCAGCCGGCGAACGTAGCGACGACAACGGCGACCGCGCCGGCGGTCTCCGACATGGCTGCCGTGTGGTTGTTTGATAGAAACTTAATTATCGACGGGGCGTGTCCACCATGATCACTGTAGGCGGTTCATCATTTACTCCAGGCTCACCGGAGACTCTTTCAGTCACGGGTCTTGATGCGACTCAATCATCGGCCGTTTTTCGGTATTCGACGCTTGAGGTCACGGGCTCGCTCTCTGGTTCGGTATGGTCGTTCGCGTTCACAGCCGACGATACCGGCGTGTTCGATCCGACTCCAAACCGGTTCGATTGCCAAATCGTCTACGGCGATTCGACCATTACGCCGGTGGTTCTCCGAACCGGTGAACGTAAGAACGGTACCGAGCCGACGGTGCCTCCTGGCACGACTCGAGTGTCCTCAGTGATCGCCGGCACGGGCCTTTCGTCGGTGCCTAATCCGATCACGTCGAAGGGTACGATCAATATCGACGCGGCTTTGAATCAATTGAATGACGTCTCGATTTCAGGCGCGACGAATTCTCAGGTTCTTAAGTACACGTCCGGAACCTGGAGCAATCAGGACGAATCTGGCGGCGGTGGTGGATCGACTGCACTGGACGACCTTACTGACGTGACGATCACAAGCGCGAGCGCTGATGACTTTCTCAGCTACTCCGGTTCGGAATGGGTGAACCGTTCTATCCCGTTCATGCCGGAGCCTGGAGCGTCGAACCGTGTGCGCGTCGGTAAAGTGTGGAACCCGCTTCTCTCGACGCCGGCTCTGGTTGATGTGTATCGTCGTTCCTTCTATCTCGCTGCTGGAGGAACTGGGAATCCTACTGGAGATATCACTCTGATTTCGAGCGGTGTGTCGTGGTGTTTAGGCGGATATGGTTATCTTGAAGCCGCTTCAGGTGTGAGGTATTCACTTCCTCAAGATTCTCCGGGGATATCTGGAGGGATTCGAATCAATACCGACGGTTCGTTGATATTCAAACGCGGCGCGCAAGTTGACGACGCGGATTCCGGTTACTTCGTGGCGGTGGACATAATTGACTCGTGATCGTGCAAATCGTGTTTCGTTATCGGTGCGAGATTGGTTCGGTATCGTCGGCATCGCGTTCGGTATCTTCACCGCTTGCGGTGCGGGATATCTGCGGATCGATAGATCCCTATCCGAGTTGTCAATCGGTCAATCGCATCAGGCACAAATCATCGACGGATTAAATACAGATATTCAGCGCCTCGAGGCGCGGCTAATGGGGGTCAAATGAATTCGAAGGCATGGTTTTTTTTCGGTCTCGCGGCAGTGGTTGCGGGTTGTGTTTCACTGCTCCAGGGGTGCGACCTCGCTACGCTTGTTCGGGTTGATGTTCCGGAACCGGTCCAGGAAGCT
>Ga0209535_1002877_pt1 | contig 11179 bp, 33 predicted proteins | sample LinPmetageLP28_FD_184041 | JGI IMG/M metagenome (GOLD analysis project Ga0209535, IMG submission 184041) | Marine viral communities from the Pacific Ocean - LP-28 (SPAdes) (version 2) | ecosystem: Environmental > Aquatic > Marine > Oceanic | place: Pacific Ocean | collected 2009-08-22
GGCGCGGTGTCGAGCATGAGGGCGTATGGATAGAAGACCGCACAAAATCACCATGTGGTCGATTTGATTTAACGCCGGAGCAATCAGAAGAAACATACGGCAAATAAACAACGCAACAGGAGCTTGCACAATGACCTATATCGAATATGTGAAGACATATGAAACAATGCTTTCTATTTACTTGAACGACTACAAGCCGCCAAACACGCCCTCCGAGGCAAAGCAAATGATTGAGTCGGCGAACAATCTGGCAAGCTTCGAGGAAGCATACCCAGCCTATGCAACAAAATACGAATCACAACTCTAAACCCAACAACGCAACAAAGAACCGGAGGTTTTAACAATGACAATCGAAGTAAAACTAGCAGTCGCTCATGACGGCACATATGGCTATGTCGAAGAGAATCCGCTTCACGAGTACGCAAGGCGCGTATTTGTCGATGCAAACGGCATTAACGGCCTAGAAAGCAAACACCATTCAATCTACAGCGATTGGATAGTCTATGGCAGTAGGGCCAGAACCTACGGCAATAACTTTAAGTTATCGTCTTTTATACTTGGCTAAGGCCGAAACACGGCTTAGGCCGTGTCTACTGGTGGGGCCAGTACTGACGAGGCCGTCAGAAACAACAAAGAACCGGAGGGTTTAACAATGACAATATCACACGAAGCACAAGAGCTGTATCTATACGCCTTAAATGATTTCGCGCTGTATGAGCAACAACGTGAACACGTTGAGGCCAACCTACAACGCCGCTTTGACAAAGGCGACTATGACAGCGAGAAAGCCGCGAAGTTATGGCTGTATTTTGCAGACAACGCCGCCAAGAAGTACCACAAGCAATTCTGCGGTAATGGGAAATGGTTTCATATGTTCAACATAGACACGCGCCGCGAGATGGCAACGCTATGTGAGATGGAACACCACGATTTAATGAAAGTGAGGGCAGACTAATGCAACGCACAATTAAAACAATCAAACGCTTGAGCAATTCACACGCAGGCAACCCAGCATTTGAGTTTACATTCACGACTGGGCAAGCAATCCGCACCAAGGCCAACATATCGGACGCCTACAAAGTACATATGGGCATGATAGGCCAGATTGTTGACGTAGAGGTAGAGACAACCAAAAGCGGTCGGCAACGTATTGTCAGCATTAACTAGGAGGAAGAACAATGATTAAAGAACGCAGCGAACCATTGGCAGATATCACGCTATCATATGCAGATATTGAGCTAATACTTACAAGCCTGGAGCATTACGTTCCTAGAACTAGCCGAGCATTAGAGCGAGATACACGCGAGCTGATGCAATTAATAAAGGGCCATGAGTCGAGGCTTTATAAAGCAATGAAGGGGGCAAAACAATGAAGCCGTACTACACAATTACCCGTGACGATGCGCAACGCAACGCTGATAGGTTCCTGACAATCAACGCATGGCTAGCAAATCGCTACGCCACCATAGACAAGAATGGCAGACGGTGGCTTGACCAATACCGCGCCGGCAAACCTACACGCTACAAACGCCTAGAACGTGCGTTTTTCGATAAGTATTGTAAACAACACATGCGGAGGCAGTAAAATGGACAAGCTAGAATTATTCAGTAACACCATGTTTCTTCTTATCATGGGCCTACTAATTTGGGGGCTGATGGGTAGCGAGGCATGGCTATGGCAACTCTTTGCCTATTTTATCGGCCTGTAAAGCTCACTGACAGGCTTTAACCGCTTGGCGGGTACAACCACACCCGCCAGGCATCACCGCCCGCTGACGGGCCTTAAACGGAGAAAAGACAATGAACGAAGATTATGTTGATTATTGGTATCACGATTCCAGCCATGAGGGATTCCAGCAATGGGATGAGGCGGGGGAAGAAGAAATAGAGGAAGCAGAATAAAGGCACGGGCCAGCAATGGCCCTGCCTCTGCCTAGTTTGCCGGAGCGCGGCAGCCTAGGCGGTGGCATAGTGTCACCGATAACGCCTAAACCATAGGAGGGTTTACAATGGCTAAATCAGGAAGACCAAAACTTGTCGAGAATATGGAGCCTTGGGAGCTTGCAGAACACAACCGCAGAGAGGCTGTCAAACAGTTGACGCCGGAGCAGGTAAAGGCAATCTCTGAAACGCAAGAAGCGTTGCGGGAGTTTATGGAGCAATGGTCGGAGAATTTCGACATCTGCGACCCAGACCTGCCGCGCAAACTACAGAGCGCATTCTACAGAATGCATAACTATTTTCCACAACACTAACAGAGAAAGGGGCAGCGCGGTGCTGCCCCTCACTGACAGAGAGAGGGCAAACGAATGGAAAAGGACTTTCTAATCACGATTCGCGGAACTGTAGAGCAAACCTTTCACATAAAGGCAGACAACTTGGAGGAAGCAGAGCAACAAGCACGCGAACAATTCGACATCGGTAACGTTAAAGAAGCGGAGAAATACACAGAAGAGGTAACGTCTGCAGCCTGGACTGACTGGGTTGGCAAATGATGGACGCTAGACGCTTCAGAGAAATGCGCGAAGAACTGGGCTACAGCCAGCAGGGTTTTGCCCAAAGGCTGGGCCTGTCAGAGCGAACAGTCCGGTACTATGAAAGCGGAGAGGTGCCGATAAACCGCACAGTAGAACTGCTGTTACAAGCAGTGGAATTAGATGAAAAATAAATCTAAAAAAAAACAGCTATGCATAGCTTCTATGCATAGCATCATTGCTTCGCTTTCTTTTTATCAAAAGATTTTGTTATATCATTGTAGTGCTATGAAGCTATGCACAGAAGCTATGCATTGCTGTTTGCGCTTCGCGATTTTAAAAGCCTGTGGATAACTATGTCAATACAGAAAATTTGACGCTGGGAGGGTCAGATAATGGCAGGAATGAGCCAGGGAGAGAGAGCGCGGCGGCATAAGCACCGCGAAATAGTAAGTAGATGGAAGAGATTGAAGGGCTGCGCAGCGTGCGGGTTTAGGGGACGTCATGGCTACCAGCTAGAACTCGACCATGTGTGCCGCACATCCAAGGGAAAGAGAGTAGGCACAGACAGGGCGTTTGAGGCGCATTGGTCTCTGAGCCGCATCAAACAAGAGATAGCAAAGTGCCAAGTGCTTTGCAAAAACTGCCACGCCTTAAAAACATACAGGGAAAACAATGGAACAAACTAGAAAATGTCGGGCATGCCAGACACACAAAGACGCATCTGCCTTTAGCTTAAAGCATAAGGGAGGCAGCAGGCTTCAGAGTAATTGCCGCGAATGCTGCGTTGCCAGAAAAAAAGCAACCTCAAACAAGCATCGCGCTATTGTGGGGCGTTGGAAGGTGATGAAAGGTTGTCAGTCCTGTGGGTTCAAAGCAGAGCATTATTGCCAGCTTGACCTAGACCACGTTGTACAAGGGACAAAGCATAAATCTTTGCGACACCACTCCTACGAACCTTCATGGAGTATGCCTAGAATAAAGGCGGAACTCGCTAAGTGCCAAGTGCTTTGCAAGAATTGTCACGCAGAAAAAACTATTGAGTCCAAAGAACACTTGGTGGCCTAAGTATCGCCGCCACTAATCTCACCGCAAGCTATATGCACGACAGCAGAGGCGTTGTAGTCTCTGATTGCCTTGCTTATCATCTGCAACTCTTGCTCGTCCCCCCAAGAACGGCAAGCCTCATATGTTCTGAATAGTTGGTCAGCTTCCCGCATCCAGCAGGGGTTCATAGGCTTGCCACTAATCTCGTAGGCCATACACATAGCTATCACTGCTTCAAACATCGTCTAATCCTTCCGCTACCAGCATACACCACGTTTCAAAATCAATCTCAGCCGTGTTTTCCTTGTCGTAGTAATACGGAGAAATGGACGACAGCTTAACCACGCACCGAATCGGGCAACGGTCATACTTGTATATCAGAACAGGCTGATTCCCAGCAGCGTTAGCGGCAGAGAGGCACTGTTGCCACCAGCTTTGTTTCCAAGTAACGCCGTTGGCGTAGCGTTTGCACTCCACTGTCCAACCTGGCACGCCTATCAGGTCGCCGTGGTCACTAGCTCTGTACTGTTCGAGGTCGCGCTTGGCTTCGAGCCCCGTAATATCAAACAACATATTGGCGCAGGTGCGCTCGAATGCGGCACCTTTCTGTCTACTGTTCGTCATATCCATCCAATCTTTGTCTCTGTTGCGCTGCCTTCCCAAATAAACCAAGCATAAGCAGTTGTTCCGTTGCCGCTAGGCTTCTCATCGCCCCGCCATATGGTAAGCCTTTGGCTAAATACCCACACTTTTGATGGTTTGTTAAAATTAAAAAGAGAGGCGCGCCTGTTCTTCCCTTCTAAAAAAGAAAGCCGCAGCAGCCAGCAATGCTTTTTAGCCTTAAGAGAAATAGCTTTTTCAATAAATTGTTGAGCGTGTTTGTAAGGCGGGTTAGTTACTATATTTGGGGCAAGCAGCCTCGACTCCATCATAAAATCCACACCTGGTTGACCGTAACCATAATCGTTTAGGTCAGTGCTAACTACGTTGTAGTGTTGAGAAAAGGGTTTAGAGATAGCTCCGTTGCCGCAAGCTGGCTCCCAAACATCACCGTCAAACCTTTCGGCATCCATCAATGCTTCAACAGCAACAAGCGGGGTAGGGTAAAAATCATCTTTCTGTCTACTGTTCGTCATCGTCCGGCCCTCCCTCAACATAAATGACACCATTGCCCTCACACATCCGGCACTCTCGCACTATCCCGACTATCTCGCCGCCTCTGATATGGTCAATCACCTCAAACTCATACTCACAGCGACCTTCACCGCCGCACTCAGGGCATTCAACCTCGTCATCGAATGTAAATATTATCGTAGTCATATTTTTAGCCTATATAAAAGTTGACACCGTGGCAAGCAGATGATACGACAGCTTTGGGAATTAAAAAACGGAGGGAATCATTATGGAATTTGAAGTACCCGCATACCGTGACGCATTTGGTGCGACACATAACAGTGCATCTGGCGGCACTCAGCCGTTAGACGAGCATATTCTAAAGCTATTCCTACGCAAAGAGTACAAGATGAACTTCCCCTTTGGTGCAAGGCCAAGGGCAGGGCAGATTGTGCAGGAAATAGCCAACCATGCACTAGGCTTGCACAACTACAGCCCGATTTATGGGCGTAAAGAAGGCATCGGACTGCCGGAAGCTATCCGCTACGGCACCACAGAGTTTATCAACTACATGCCACGCGACTGGGATAATGGTAAGGACGCTGAGGAATACGATGAAATCAAAGAACACCTTGGCGAGATGGGTAAACACGCTGTCGATGGCCTCAATGAATACTATGGCGATGGTGAGATAGAGGGCGAGTACCAGCGTTGGCACACAGATGACAGGATAGATGTGCCTGTTATGCTGTTCCAAGATTACGCTGGCGGCGGGAAACAAATCGACCTTAAATGCTCTTTCCCGCTACGCAACCCACTAAAGAAGGACGGAACACGCACTTGGCGTGTGCCTAAGCCGCGCACAGAGCCTACTGAGCAGCAGTTGATGCAACAGGCGGTGTACTGGAAGGCTACGGGTGACAAACCCGCCCTACTGTATGTTACAGGCGTTGGCTATAACATCGTTGACGAGACAAACTGTGAGGCTATGAAGCCGGAGAACCTAGAGCGCAGATACGAAGAGATAGTAATGCGCTGGGTTATTATCCAGAATTTGTTGAAGGCAGCCAATGGTTCATGGAGGACGCTGTTCGGTTTGGTTCAGCCGGATTTTGCGCAGATAGCGCAGCGACACGGGCCGGAGATAATCAAGATTGCAAAGGAGGCTTGGAGGATATGACAGAGACAGAACAGTACCACGCGCAGGCAATAGACGAGTTGACTGCCAAGATGGAAAGGCTTGAGAACCAAGTTGAGTTCTTAAGCAAGCACATTCGGCTGATGGACGGCATCCATAACAAGGAAATCCGCACCATGAGTCAGGTCTTCGAGAAGGTTTACAATATGGAGAATAAGCAATGAGTAACCTAAAGCAAGCAATGGCAGAGGTGCAGAAGCTGCACGACAGCCACGGTATAACTCAGCGCGGCGGCAAGAAGTACACACAAGTGGTACACCGAATGGAGGCTATGAGGTCTGTTTTCGGGCTAGACCTTGGCGTTGAGACAAAGATACTCGTAGACGATGGGCAGAGAGTTGTTGTCCAAGCGTTGATAACCTTGGCGCAAGGCGGGGTGGTAGGCTCCGGCATGGCTGAAGAAATCAGAGGCCAAGGCAACGTCAACAAAACATCTGCGCTAGAAAACTGCGAGACATCTGCCGTTGGCAGAGCCTTGGCTAGTATCGGCCTTGCTGGTGGTGAGTACGCATCAGCAAATGAAATGGACGCTGTACCTCGTAAACAGGAAGCGTTAAACTCACAGAATCAGGGCGGCGCGCCTGCTCCCACACAGTCCCCTCCGTCTGTGAAGGCTGCGCCCCCTGTGTCCCAACCAATCACCACACAAAAGGAACTGGATGACGCGGATAAGGAGGATTCGCGGGACATCGACTTGTATAAGGATGTGAAATACAAGCTATCCCAGTGCAAGATGAAGTCCCACGTTCACGAAACCTTTAACAAGTACAAGGTGGTGATGAAGCAGGTGAAGGAGCGTAGTCCAGAACGGGCGCAGCACCTTATGGCACTATTCCAAGAAGCAGAAGCCAAATTTAACTAGGAGATAATCATGGCTCGTAAATACAACAAGGTAACTACAATGCGCATCTTCCCAAACGAGGATGGTGGCGCGAAGTTTAGCAACAGCAAATGGACACCGTACAAAGACGGCTCTCCTGCTGACGTTCACTTCCGGCACGATGGCCTGTACTCTATTCGCGCTTTCGAGAATGATGACGGTTCTCTGGGCGTGCAAATCTCAGAGATAGTTGAGCATCACGGCACAGATAGCATCACCGATGGCATATCGCAGCCAGGCTTAAAGAAGGTGGGCGAGGCCATGCAAGAAAAGCATGTGCCAAATACGCCTAGCCCAATGAGCCTAGACGATGACATCCCGTTTTAATGGAGCCAACAGAGGAAAGGATACTGTTAGCGGCCCGTGATGACGGGCTGCTAATATCCATAGATGGTGCGTGTAGCTACAAGCACATGACATCAAAGCAATATTTTGAACTAAGCCTTGAGTGCCAAAAGGCAGGGCTAAAGGTTTTGCGGAGGGAACAAAGTGTCTCAAGAACAGCTACATGCATTGAAGGCAGAGAGGGTTATTAATAACTGGGAGAGAAAGCGTATGCGCTCACCTAAGTTTTGGAAACAATACTGCCGTGAATTGGAGATGTTTGACATCATTCCGATTGTAGCCAAAGTCACAGGCTACACTTTAGGGCAGCTACGAAGCCACGCCCGAAACAGAGACAAGGTTGAGGCGCGGCAACTGTTTGTTCTGTTGTGCCTAGAACACACGCCGTACAGCTTTGTACAAATGGGGATTACCTTAAACCGTGACCACAGCAGTGTGGTGTGGCTATCTTGTAGGAAGCACAGTGATGCCTTTAAAGAAATCTGGGAAAAAGCCTGCGAGGAAATCGACACCCTTAAGGAAAAAGAGTTTGGCCCTGAGGTATACTGACTGTGATTACTGCGCCACCCGCGTCTGTATTGATACGGGTGGCTGGGTTATTTTAGGAAACAAGAAGACAATCTGTATTGGGTGCTACGAGAGTAATGTACACCGTATCTTCTAGCGCTTTTTCATAATCTTCTTTTGCAAAGCAGGTGGTAGAGTCTTCTGCTTTGCAGTCAGCCCCTTACCGTTAGCTGCTTTCTTCTTTGCTGGACGGCCTCGCTTGGAGCCGTATGTCCCTTTGCCCATTGGCATTACTTTCTTCCTTTCTTTGCTTTGTTACGTCTTGATATTGCTGCTGCCTTCGACTTTGCGTCAGCCTTGCTACTAGCACCCCATGCCCGTAACGATAGTAGCAACCTTGTCGGTTTGCCATTCTTTTTTTCTGCCCCCTTCATACCACCCATACGCGCTAGAAAAGATGCCCTACGGGGGTTGTCCCCGCTTTTTACAGGGCGTTTTAGGTTCATCCCCTGCTTCTTAGCAGACGCACGGCCCTTGGCGTTCAACCCACCCTTCGGGTTCTTGCCTTCTTTCCTTTGCCATGCTGGTGTTTTAGCCATCAATCAAACCGTGCCTATACCCGTTAGCCTTGTCGTATGTCAACTTCTCGTTGCGTGGGTTCATGGCGTAACTACAATGTATCCACCCTGTATTGCTACCAGTATAGCACTCAAGAATAAGCTGGTCGAAGCCTAAGTTATCTGCAACCCACTGAGCCACAACCATATTAGAGACACCCGCCACCTCAAAGTCTGCCGCCTCACCCTTGGCGTGTTGTGAGTTTACAGAGCTACCGATAGCCACACATAGCTCAGGGCTGCGGTAGCCAGATGTGACAGTAACCGCGCCAAACTCGTCCCGCACAGGCTGGAGAATCTTGTCGCATAGGTCAATCATGTTATCTATCTGGTCTTGGTCAGGCTCGTTAGGGATGCCCTTACGCTCTGCGGTTTGGCTTTTCGTTAGTTCACGAAGCGTGAAGTTTTGTGAAAGTTGCATGAATTTACTTCTTTTTCTTTACTAGCTTCGTTAAAACCTTTGCTTGTTTTGCATGAGAACGAGAGGCTTTTCTTAACCCAGCCGCTACCTTTTTTACTTTAGCTTTTGTTTCCCTCTTCATCACTTCACCTTTCTGTAGGCTTTAGTTTTCTTGGCAATCTTCTTCGGCTGCTTGCTTACCTGCTTACCCGCTTTCGTAGCGCGTCTCTTTGCTCTAGTGGTCGCCGCGTATTCTTTTGAAGAGAGAGACTTAATAGCAGCCGTTGGCAAGTATCTTTCGCCCGTAGCTTTCGCGCCCTGCGTAGACGGTTTGCCGCTTTTTGTCCTCCATTTCTGCTTAGTCCATGCACGAAGGCTCCTCTGTGACTTCTTCATAGGCATTAGTTTTTATAGCCCCCGCCTTTAGCTTTGTACTGCTTGGCAAGCATCTGCGCTTTACGGGCTGACCACTGCCCAGGCTTGCCCCCCTTGCCGCTAGCCTTGATGCTGTTAAACAAATTCTTTCGCATGGTAGGCTTAGTGTAGTTACCCGCCTCGTTTACCCGCGATTTTGTTTTGCGTTTTACTGGCTTTCTCATCGTTTTAACTTATTCAAGCCTCTTAATCCGAATGACGCACCTATACTAGCATACATCGCCCACTGAAACCAATCCGGCGTGCGGGAAAGGGCATCGAAGCCACGCTCAACATAGGGCTGTAGAGGAGGTATGAAGCACATGGCGATGATGGCTATAAACAGGATAGTCCACGCCTCATCTTTCCAGCTATCTTGACTGTTTTGGGCCATAATCTTTTCCCAGCCAGCCTCATGCGTAGCGGCTACCTTCATAACCTCGGCCTCAGCTTCTGCCTTGGCTACCTTTGTACGGGCCACCGCAGCTTTTTCATCAGCCTTGCCCTTGAGCCAGCCCGAAGCCAACTCAGTCACTGCTGGTATTAGCATCTGTATCACGGCAGGTTCTCCTCTGTTACACGAATGCAAAACGCATCTTGGTTAGCTGGGTGTTCTTTCTCCCAATCAACCATCGTCTTTTCAAAGTAACACTCTGCTATTGTGTCTCTAACAGCGTGTATCTTGTAGTCCAATTCGCCTGGCCCCACAGCGAAAACAAGCACCAACATCCACTTCATTGCTTTTCATGCCCCATCCACACAGCAAATGCGCCTGTCATGGCACCAGTGACTACGCTAACCAGAGCCGACTGTTGCGTTGTGGGGTCTGGCAAGGTCATAAACCACTCCACTACCCGCCAAGCCGATAGCGACATCATAATCATCATCAAGCGGGGTAGTATCTTCCACGCCAGTATTCTTTCCATTGCTAAGGTCACGGTTCTTCCTCGCTTGTTCCTCTGTTGTCCTGTCGTGCAGGTGCCACATTCTCATCTTAACCTACCTTGCACAATCTGCACCGCCCTATCCCAAGTATCTTGCTCAAAAGACGGCGCACAGGCATAGTGCAACGCACGCCTTTGGCTGTACTGGCGCACCTCTTCGGTGGCATAATACCCAACCCTTCTGTCATCCAGAAAACAGTGTGCCACAATGTCTATCTCCCCTGCGTTTGGTAGTGTCTTTTTTTTCGAGCCGCTACCATTTTGAAAGTGGTAAGAAGGCTTCCTGCCATCTGCGTCATTATTTATCCGGCTAGTCTTAACACTAATGCGCAAGAAAAACGCATCATCAAAAGCCAGTACGTCTATTCTATCTTGCGGGGTGTGTACTATTTTCCAATTACCATTTAATTGGAGTATTGACGAGCAAACTATAAACTCCCCAGCCGCACCCGTCTTAGTGGACACACTACTTCAAGCTCTTTAAGAACGTAATAAAGTAAAAGATAGCAGCAGCCCCAGCTATTAGCACGATAGGCAAGATAGTCCACAGTATTATTCTGTCACGCATCTTGGCCCGATACTCAAGTTCTTCTTTTTGCAACGCACGTTGATTGGCTATCTCTGCTTGCAATCTTTCCCATTGCCCAGGTTTGCCGTAAAACTGGAATATTTTTCTTAAATCATTCCTCATCTGGTCAACCTCTTCCTTGCGGAAAAACTCGTCAATGCCAGCCTGTTCTGCGCCTGTCATCTTGCTAAAGATGCTGTTCTTTTTTCTAGTTGCGCCAAAGTTAAGCTCTGCTTCAGCCTTTGCATACTTAGATATCGGGCCACCTAATGATGATAGGTCACGACCAGCTTTAATAGCGGATGAGATAGCACCACTCGCCGCACTGACTGCGCTAAATGCAGTAATCGGGTCAATCATAAATTTTTGTCCCTTCCGGCACCAGCTTGGGCAGACAGTAAGCGGTTATTTTATTGCCCTGCTTATGCAGGGATTGGGCAAACCAAACACAGTCTCTTATATCCCTAAAGTACATGTCTTTGTTTACCAGCTTTTGTTCTTCACCAACCCCAACAAACACAAACAGAAGAAAGGCATGAACCACATCAGCCCCGCCGCGTCAGCCGTTTGACTGTGTCGGTTTCCCAAAGCCGAACTAAGACATAAATGCCAGTAAAAACCGCCACAACATCTGGCGCGTGGCCCAACCACGCTGCCGCAGTGCCAGTGCCA
>Ga0209535_1002878_pt1 | contig 11174 bp, 13 predicted proteins | sample LinPmetageLP28_FD_184041 | JGI IMG/M metagenome (GOLD analysis project Ga0209535, IMG submission 184041) | Marine viral communities from the Pacific Ocean - LP-28 (SPAdes) (version 2) | ecosystem: Environmental > Aquatic > Marine > Oceanic | place: Pacific Ocean | collected 2009-08-22
CCACGTTGAGCAATGCCACGAACCATGGCACGAGACGCTTGGATGTCTCCGTAGTTTGCCGATGGCGCAATGCGCTCACCTTGGTATGGAGTATAGGTAGACTCTTGACCGAAACCTGTAATGTTTCCATCGTCATCGTAGATAGGGCTGCTTAGGTCATCTTGAAACGGCATGAGTGAGTCTTCAGCGCCCTGAAGCATTCTGCGGAAGTACGGATCAGCGTACTCAGGTAGATTAGTCTGGCGGACGGTTGAGTCACCCGGTGCCTGCGCACTACTTTTGCCCATCTTACAACTCCATTCGGTACGCTATGTACTCAGGATAGAAACCGTACTTCTGTAACGATCTACCCCAAGCCTTTCTGCCGTAGCCTTCTAAGTGACTACATCCTAACTCATTAGCATACTTACGCATAGTGTCGATCAGTTGATCGTTCCATTCTTTCATGCGCGTTCCGCCTACAAAATCTAAGGCCAATGCTTTCCGTTGAGGGTATACTAAAAGTCTTGTGGTAAACGCAGCGACTATGCTGTCATCATCATCCATTACAACCCAAAGAACGTAAATGTCAGTAAGTATTCCAGCCAGTACATCAATCGTCTCTGATTTGCCTTGAGCTGTTGCTACGCTCTTCTTTAGTACCTTCTCAACATCCTTCCATACATGCCTTACTGCCTCTGAAGGCACCAAGCTAATCCTCAATTATCCCACCATTTGTTGAAGTTTCTTTGGAGCATCCTCTTCAGCACGGTTAACCATATCTAAGAAACCGCCACCATACGCCTTCTCAAGCGCATCAGTAGTCTTCTCTCTTAGGACGAACTCCCCATCTGACAGGAGAACATCTTGCTCTCCCTCTAGTTTAGCAGGGACCATATCATCAACGCCTGAACCATCTCCCGGCCCACGCACCATCCCCTTATCACCAGACTCAAAGCGATCTACAGTGTCATCTAACTCTCCCGACTGTACTCGCCCGACAAGATCACGCAGTGCGTCCTCGCCGTACTTCTGAACAAATAGTGCCAAAACGATCTCCGGCTGTTCAGACATTCCTTTAATAGCTTCTATGGCGCTGACGATAACATCCTTCTCGTTCATGCCACTCTGTGCCATCATCTGATCTGCTTCCATCTCACCGCCTTCTTGCAGAGACATTATCCCACCATCTGCGTAGTAATACGGAGCTTGGACTTGTGATCCATCTGCGCGTGGCGCTCTAGCGTATTGGAAGTAAGAGCCTTCTCCACCACCGCCAGCATACGGATTAGGGTTGTACGTCCTGCGCATCGGATTCGGCATAGGCACAGTGGAGTCATCGTCTTTCTTCGCAGCCCTGTTCTCGTACTCTTGCTGCATCAACTGAGCATCAGTCATCGTCTGACCGATCATGCCGGGGAAGAAGCCTTGCTGCGCTGCAGTAAAAGCGCCGCCCTTAGTAGCTCCCGTGTTGCCAAAACCCAAACCAGTATTTGCAGCCTCTGAACCCAGAAACTTAGTAGCTAGGCTGTCAGCCGCTACTGGTGTGGAAGCGACAGCAGATGCTGGAGTGCCAGCTTGTAGGAAACCCGGCGTGGCAGTTTGTGCTGCCTGTGCGCCAGTACTTGCGTTTATAGCATTGGTGCTTGTTGACCCTGATAGACCACCGAGAACTTTACCGCCGAGGAACGAAGCCATACCTGTTTGTATGCCCTTGCCGAGATCACCTGTCTGCACAAACGAGCCTAGCCCCGCACCCATACCCGCCAAAGCAGGGATCGAAAGACCTGCCATAGTAGCGCCAAGAGCGCCCGTTCCAGCCAATGCCGGAAGGCCCAAACTAAATAACAGCGGTAGAACCATGACTATCTCCAGAAGTTCAATAGAACTTTAACACGAAAGTTTTAATCCATCAACTCAAAGTGCGGACCATCGATAAACGGACGTTTGCCTTGGCTGCGGCGCAAGTCTACATAGGCATTCATGGCCTCTTCCATCGTGCCATCCCAGTCGCGGATGTCATTGATATGCCAAGCTGCGCCCCAGCGTACAGCAACCCCTACGTCGATAGCTCCCTGCTTCACAGCATCCGCAAGGTCATCATACAGATTCAACTCCCACGACCCACGCGAGCCAACATAAGCCATGAGGTCAAGAGCGCGGCCCTCTATGTGCTTGGACTTCATCGTCTTCGATGCGCCCTTGTTAACGAGTTCACGCTGCTCTCCTATGGTTCTTAGTCCACAGATCACACCAAAGTCAGTTTTTGTATGGCCTATAGCTGCTTTTGCAACGGCAACTAAACGCTCGTCTACGCCTTCCATTCGGTCAAGGCTACGTTGTGATAGCTTATATGTCATTTCGTTAATCCTTGTTTCTTTTCATAGCTGCGTAGGCCACCAAGCCCAAGCATACCCATCATAACCGTCATCAGGCTACCCATGTCAAACGTGGGAAGTTCTGGTACTTGAACGCCAGCAACCGTCACACCAAAAACAATGAATGGCTGCAAGACAAAGTGATAGGCAAATGCAGCGCCGCAAACCCACCCGATGAATGGTCTCCACCCGCCCTTGAATACTGAGCCAGATTCCGCTTCAGCTTTGTTTACCTCGACCTGCGCAAGCATCGCCTCTTGAGAGTGCTTATCAGCCATCGTTGTTAGGTCATGGGCCAACTGTGCAGCTTTATCTTTGTCCTGTATGAACTTGCCAGCAAGCTCAGTCGCTGGTCCTATCAGTGTGCTAAGTATTCCCATTATTTTCGCCCCATCCATGCTGTTGCGCCCATGAAAGCACCGACAATCCCTGCACCTGAAATGTAGAACAAGTTGGAAATATCGCTCAGTGCTGTAACACGATCCAGAGGTATAAAGAACATTGTAACCGTAAAGACACCCATACCTATCAGTGTCCAACGGGCCATGCGCAGTTGAGCCAAGTGTTTGCGCAGCGCATCCTCTGTTTCTCTGATCTCTTTGGCCTTCGTCATCTCGGCATCAGATACAACGCCATCGCCATCCATATCGTAAGCATCGTACTTACTTTGATCTTCCAGCTTCTTTGCCGCCATCTTCTACACTCCTTGCATACGCTATCGCATAATGCTTGTGATGCGTTATTATAACAACTTTTCCGTCTTTGTCATATATAACGTAATCGCCCCTCTTATTTCGGTATAACCTCAAAACAATACACCGTTGTTTGGCTCGTAGTTATCAAGACTTTTGCATCCTCAAGAGCTTCTCTACACTCATTCTCAGTAGTAAACTGATTAAGCTGATAATGCTCAATGTTGTTATTCATAACTTGAAACCAAACTAAGAACCACATTACCACTTCCCCTGATATCTGCCCAAGTAATAAAAACCTGTAACAACGCCAGCCCCAGCAATCATAAATATAATAGAACCAACTACAAAATTGATAGCGTTGTCGATCATCTCTTGTTTCTTGTAAGCCTCTGCCTTGCGTATGCGGCGCATCTCACCCTCAATGGCGAGGACTTCATCCCAAGCAGATGGCCCGTAAGTCCATGATATATGGTCTTTTATTTCCTTTCTCATGGATTCCATCTTCTTTTTTTGAGCGAAGATTTCTATAGCACTAGCACTATTATCGGACATCATCTTGTAAAATGGAGGGTTCTTTGTTTTGTCTTCAGCGTACTGAAAATCAGAAAAAGCGGCTCCCCATTTCGCTAGGGTTCCGCTCATCTCTTGGATGTCTTTGCCAGCACTAATACCCTGTTTCAGAATGTTAAAAGCACTGGTGGCTAGACCTACCGCAGTAATGGGATCGATCATGTTTAACTCATAATGTTGGCGACCCTCCCAAGTCTATTAGAAACTAAATCCCCCTGAACCACCTGACCCACCCATAGGTCCAAATCTTTTTGCAAGTATGGCAGCTAGTCCCTCACCGTATTGAGGCATTGGTGGTTGAGTTGGCGGGACACCCGGTTGAGCCATAGTGGCAGCGTTGCCCTTGCCTGATGTCATTGCGTTCATACCTTGCTGGTATTCATTCTGAACTGCCTGCTGCTGTGCAGCTTGATCGGCCATAGCCTGAGACATGTCATTTATACGATTGCGTTCCGCTACGCTCATCATCTCCATTGGACGAGGCGCAAGGCGCTGTGAACCACCAAGAGTGCCGTAGTTCTGTGCCGCATATTGGAATGCTGGACTCATGTTAGTAGCCTGTGGGTCTAGCCCTGCCGCCATGTAGTATGGCATTTGCCCTGCACCTTGTTGAGACTCGAACATACCCAAAGCAGCTTGGCGCATCTCAGGCGTGATCTCTGTCGGCGCGGGTGGCTTCTGACTTTCCATGTAATCGTTGTAACGCTTTAGGTTATCAGCGTACATGTCAGCATCTGCTGTGGCACCACCTAGTGACCCTATCCCGGCATTCATAGCGTCCTTTATCTTTTGGTCAGCAGCGCCTTCGCTCTTACCTACGTTTGCATGGAACGCATCTGATGCAGCCTTAGCCGCTGCCGTTGGTGGGCCAGTAATACTGGCCTTAAACTTATCCATAAAGCTCGTTTTATTCGGATTTACCGCAGAGCTTGTCCTTGCTTTCGGCTTTGTTTTTGCAGGTGCATTTACTCCACCCGTCATATCGGCAAATGATGCGACCATTACATAGTTCCTCCGTCTGCGGATTGTGGCATTGTAACGGTGATAGCCGTGTGCCGTTTGGTTGTATCAGTCCATGTCTCACCACAGTCTGGGCAGTTGCCATCAGGGTATGACGCTACTTCTTCTGGTGTGTCCACCAAGTTATCACAGTTGTGGCACTGTATCGTATCTACAGAGGTAGCAGGTTTCCAGCGGCCACCATCTGGCATTGTAATGATTGTTCCGTCAGACATTTATCACCTATGTAGTTGTCACTGTAACGAGACCAACAGCTCCAGTGCCTGCTGATCCACGAACATGTGGTGTATTTAGTTGTGTAATCATAACATATCCACCGTGGTTAAAGATAGCCCCGGTTTCTAGCCCCGAATCATCCGTCTGGAGATTAGTGAATACGCCAAATGTGTTACGACCTTCGCCGGGGTTCTGCACTTGTTGCACATAGACAGAAAACGCTCGGACAACCTCTGCAATGTACTGCTGGCTGTACTCCCTTGGAGCGTTGGGGAAGTATGGTATGGTAAGATTTCTAGACATTAACGTCTACCATCACTTCGCACATCTATCCGTGGCGAACCAAGACGCCACCCCGTGCCAGTAGTACTGCTATCAACCTTAATAGCTATCGACCTACCACGCAGCCTGATGTGTGCGTCTTGTGTAAACTGCTCTACAGGTACAGAGGCCGTCTTCTCTACATTCTTGCTGTTGTTCTGCAGGTATGCGCCACCGGGGAAGTTACGAGCCTTTACGGTAAAGTTTGCGGTTGGTGTCTCGGCAGTGGAGTTACGGAATGTAAGGTCGGGTATCAGCCTACGGACAAAGGAGAACTGATCTCCATCGCCTATATCGAACTGGCTCGATTCTATGTAAGCAGCTATTGGAGATGCGGGGTTAGTACTACCGTCATCGAAGCCAACCTCGTGATTGTACAGGTATCCATCTCTACCAGCGGCTATCGGGTTCTCGTTTACACCACGGTCAACCCAAGCGGTGCGCGTTAGATTACCGTAATACCAAATATCTTGCAGGTAATTGTACACAACATACCTGTCATTATTGTCTGAGCTTGCAGATGGGTAGTACCACCAAACCTCTGAGAAAGCAGAGTTAACCGCACCAAAACATTTCTCTGCCTGAGTAGAGTTAAAGTTGGAAAATACATAGTCTTTTACGGAACAGGGCAAAGTCTGAACGCCACCGTTGTAGACATAGAACTCATTCTTACCCATCCAGTAAACAGTATCGTCAACTGCAACCACAGATATAGGACTACGGATCGTGATGTTTTCTGAGATCATGTTGATCCCAAAGGTAAATGGTGGGCCAATGTACTGCATCGCGTGGAGAGATACATCTGTGAAGACTAGAATCTGCTGTCTGGTTTCAACGGCTGTAACAATCTTAGAGCCAGAGCCAAGACGCAAATCACCTGCGGTGTTAGTAGTTGATGGACGCCAATCCACCACGCTCTCTTGATCTGAGAAGCGTATAAGCAGGGGGTCTTGTACACCGATGTTATCCAGAGGATCACAACCAAAGGCAATTACATGCCTATCAACATCGGACACAATCACCTTCTTAGCTATCGTCGGGGCTAAATCGGCACCGACTAAACTACTAATAGCAACGGCGGGGTTGGTTAAAGAGTTAACCGCAGAAGCATCCCAGTAGTAAATACCGCCGTTCATATCGTTTATTAGGAGGTCTTCACCGAAGTTGTCGTGTGTCCATATACGCAGTGTATCGGTTATTAGATCAACAGTAGCGGCAGAACCCCAAGTTGACCTACCCCACGCTCCAGCTCCCCAGCCGTTCCCTGTCACAGAGGTGTCGAGACCTACGTTTATTTGGTATGTGCCAACAATAGAGCTTCCACCGTTACCAGTATCTGAACCATTAGCCACAACAGGTGTAGGAGAATACTGTCCATCATCTGTAATGTTGTCTAGTGAACTAACGGCACGGGCTGCGATCTTGTACGTTGAGGAGTCAACAATCTCAAAAATCTGATACTCTTGATTGAGTACTGCAGCCGTTATATTGCCGCCAAGGCTCGCCGCTCCAGAGAATGTTACAAAATCGTTTACAACAGCGCCGTGAGTTGGGTCACTTACCGTCAGTGTTGAAGAGCCATTCGCGGCAGCAAAGGTTACATCTCCAGCAGCAGTCGTAAGGCGTATAGGGGTCACATCATAGTAACCCTCCCCTGACTCAATGTAGTATTTAAGATGAGTACCGACACCCAAGAAGTCATCTAGGTTCAAGGTTCTCCAAGGCCATAACGCACGGCAAGAACCCAGAAAGGATTTCACCCCTATCTTACCCCAACCGCCGATCTTCTCTGGGAAGCCTTGGCGAAACCGGACCTTATCACAATCGAACCAACCGCCTTCATTACTGTAGGAAGTGGTCTCTTTGTTTATCCCCGGCTGGAACTGTAGTTTTTGGAGGGGCATGGCGGTTCCTCAATTAGTTCAATTGAACTTACGTCTTCACTATGAGCTTTGTAGCAGATATTGCCGTTCCCGCCAAGACGCTTGGATCAGCCGCCGTTAAGCCTAACGTGCCATCTGTCTGAACGAAGTATTGCTGACCAGCGGTTAAGCCAGATTGGTTTGTGGATACAGTGCCTACGATGTCAACGGTTGCATTGCCACCGCTTGCGACTTGTCCTCTATTGTCAAATCCTACTGTAATAACGGCGGATGTGCCAATCCGATTGGTGTCATCGTCATTAAATGAGGCCACTATTTTATTTGAATTGCTGTCGAAGGTTACTGAAGTTGAGTTGTAAACTTCACTTTCAAAAACAAAAGGTGTATCAAAACTTATAGACGTTCCACTAACAGTGCCTACAGCCAATGTCCCTGCATCACTGTTTCCAGTATCCCTGTAAGAAATAACAGCTTTATTTAAATTGCTGTCAAATGCCGAAGACAGGCTTACAGTCGATGCTTCTTCAAATACAGTAGCACTACCAAAACTAATACTTGTACCAGATACAGTACCGACAATTGCTGTTCCATAGCCTGAATTTCCATCATCTTTGTAAGCAACTACCACTTTTCCCGAATTACTGTCAAAGCTAATTGCAGAGTCTCCAATAGCACTTGCTGAAAATTCAGCTTCCGAACCAAATGTTGCAGAAGTAGACCCAACTGTAGCAACTATTGCTTTGGCTTTATTGCTGTCACCATTATCTCTGAATACAATTACTACTTTCTGATTAGTTGAATCATAAACCGAAGAAATGTATTGAGTACTAGCTGCATTAAATGTTTGTCTACTATTTACAGTTGGCACTAAGTCTCCTGTACCCCCAATTGACACAACGCAACAAAAACCATTGTTTGAAGTAACTTCATCTTGGTAACTTATTAATATTCTTTGAGCATTACTGTCATAAACAACGTCACCACTAGCAAATAAACCGCTGTCAAAAACTACAGAGCTACCAAAAGTTATAGACGTACCACTTACTTGACCAACAATGATCTCTCCATCATCACCCGATGAAGCATTTTTATATACTATGACAATTCTATTTTTTGTAGAATCGTAGGTAATTTTTATAGGGCTTTGTAAAGTAGCACTCTTAAATACAACAGGAGTACCAAAGCTAATACTCGTACCAGACACTGTACCTACAACGGCTGTGCCATAACTACTATTGTCATTATCACAGTAGGATATGACTATCTTGTTGTTTGCACTGTCAAAGGTGGAGTCAATTATACTTGATCGACCACTTTCAAAAACAACCGATGTACCCTTTGAGGTACTTGACGACTCCGCAAAGCCCTTCGACATACCGATGTAGTTTTCTGAGGTGAGGTTGGTGGTTACGTTTGCGTTTTGAAAAACAACACTTGTTCCGTAGTTGCTGTTTCCCTGATCTCTATATGCAATCACAACTTTTCCGCTGTTAGTGTCAAAGGCGGAAGTGGTGTAGTTTGTAGACGCAGCCTCAAATACCAGAGGGGTTCCGAAGCTAATGCTAGTGCCGCTAACAGTACCTACAATAATTGTTCCATAATTAGAGTTTGAATTGTCCTGATAAGAAATAACCATTTTATCATTAGTGCTGTCGTAAGAAATTGCTGTCTTTGAAGTGTCGCCAGAAGCCACAACCCCATTTGCAGCAAAAATAGTGTCCGAACCAAAACTGACACTTGTTCCGCTTATAGTAGCAACGGCCGCCCTGCCATTAGAGAAGTTGTCCCTGTAAACCATAACAGCTTTTCCCGTGGAAGAGTCGTAAGCTGAACTTATATCGAAGGTTTGCTGACTCCTAAACTCAGAGGAAGACCCGTAACTTAAAGAAGTACCAGAAAGAGTTGCGACAAGCGCAGTCCCCGCTTCACTAGAACCTGTGTACCCAATTAAAAACTTACTTGAACCTATGTAAGTTACGCTACCGTATCCTTGGTTTGCGGAGGACCAATTTGTACTACTGCCAAAGCTAATAGAAGTGCCAGAGACTGTCCCAACAACAGCATCCCCTGCGCTGTTTGCAGATGAATTACGATAAACATTTACGACTTTTCCATTACCGCTATCAAAAGCCGCAAAATTGCTTCGAGCCACTACACTAGCGAATACAACCGCTGTGCCAAAACTAATCGACGTTCCAGATACCGTTCCAACAATAGCCTTGCCGTAGTTAGTGCTGCCAACATCGTGATAGAAAATTACAATTTTATTATTTGTTGAGTCATGGACAACTGCACAATACTCAATGGTGCTACTCTGAAACACAACTGGTGTGCCAAAGCTGATTGAGTCTCCGCTTACTGTGCCTACAACGGCAGTTCCTCTTTGAGAGTTTCCAGAATCCTGATATGCGACAATGAACTTGTTATTAGTGCTGTCAAAAGCTGAGTCTAAATAGGTAGAATTGGCGCTCTCAAAGATTGAGGCGCTACCAACACCCTCACTCAAACTACTCCCCGCAACAACACTAACAGTCCCATCTGCATTAACCACAACAGGCTGACCGCTTGGCAGTGTCCCAGATGCAACGGCCTTGAGCTTACCGCCCTCTTGCTTTGGAATGGTATCTAGTGCCATGTCTTAGCCCTTCACGATAAGTTTGGTTGCAGCTACAGCAGTGCCAGCGAATACACTTGGGTCTGCTGGTGTCGTACCCAGCGTTCCGTCCGTCTGAACGTAGTAGCTTTGACCTGCGGTCAAGCCAGATTGGTTCTCGTCCACAGCGCCCTTGATGTTGATCGTGGCAGCTTGGCCCGTGGCATAGCCGTTAGAGGCTGTGCCTATGTAGTTCTCGGAGGTGAGGTTGGTGTAGCCGGGTGCAGTTGCAATAGCGGTTCCGCTTTCAGCAGGCGTCGCGCCATAATCACCGTATATAATGACTGTTTTATTTGCGCTAGAATTGTAAGTTACATTAATTACATCAGAGCGAGAGGGATTAAATACCGTAGCGGTGCCGTAACTTATGGATGTTCCAGACACAGTACCGGCGATAAATTGTCCTTTGTTAACCTCAAAATCGTTATAAGCAATAATCACTTGGTCACTATCTGTGTCGAATGTAACGTCCCTCATGTATGTATTGCCGTTAAAAAAAGTTACTTGAGAGCCAAAACTGATCGTTGTTCCGCTTACTGTGCCGACTTTTGACACACCAATATTACCATTATTTTGATCTTCGTAAACAACAACCACTTTATTGTTTGAGCTATCAAAAGTTGCTGCGCCCTGCTCAACAGACGCCGATTGATATGTTACGGGTGAACCAAAAATCATGCTTGTTCCAGATACAAATCCCACTATAGCTTTACTGTTGTTTGAGTCGTCGCGATCCCTATAAAACACAACCACTTTATTGTTTGAGCTATCAAAAGTTATAAAGTTGTGAGAAGATAAAGCAGTGGTAAAAGACTCGCTAGACCCCCAAGAAATGCTAGTGCCACTTACTGTTCCGACATTAGAGTCCCCATCGTCTGAGTTGTTATTTGTATAAACAACCACAACTTTAGCATTCTCGCTATCGTAAGTAAGAGCTAAATAACCCATACTCACGCTTGAAAAAGTGTTAGTTCCTCCGAAAGTGATTGACGTACCGCTTACGGTTCCCACAATACCCCTGCCGCTTGAACTGGAGTTAAACACAAAAACAGATTTATCTTGGTTGCTGTGGTAAACACTTTCAATCCAAGAAGTGGCAACGCTGCTAAAAACAACAGCAGTGCCAAACGAAACAGTTGACCCACTAAGCGTTCCAACTCTAGCGGTGCCATAACTGGAGTTGGCGCTATCCTTATATGCAACAACAAACTTGTTAGTGCTGCCTACCGAATGTATCGACATGGTGTCAGTTTGGGCAGAACTAAAAACGACTTCACTACCAACGACCGTATCGACGCCTGTAACAACACTCACAGTCCCGTCAGCGTTCACAATAACAGTGTCACCCGTGGACAACACACCACTGGCAACGGCCTGTACTTCTCTCGCTTTTCCAGCGTTACCAATGATGCGCATTTAGATTATTCCTCGTCGTCGAGTGTCGGGTCTACCCAATCAG
>Ga0209535_1002879_pt1 | contig 11166 bp, 14 predicted proteins | sample LinPmetageLP28_FD_184041 | JGI IMG/M metagenome (GOLD analysis project Ga0209535, IMG submission 184041) | Marine viral communities from the Pacific Ocean - LP-28 (SPAdes) (version 2) | ecosystem: Environmental > Aquatic > Marine > Oceanic | place: Pacific Ocean | collected 2009-08-22
GTATTTTTTTTTCTGACCAATCTAAATCTAATTTCATAAATTAAATCTATCTTTATTAGTATATTTGTGCAAGTTTTTGTAAATATTTATCAAGATAAAAAAAGAGGGCCGAAGCCCCCTTTTAGTTACGCAAAAGACTAATATTTTATTTTGTAAAAAATATTAAGTCTAAGTCACTATGAAATGTGTGCTTGTAAAGCTCTCATTTCGATTCTAAGAGCTTTTTACGCTCCTTGTGACCCAAATATACCTCTCCAATCAGAAAACCCGAAAGAATAGCGCTCACGAGCTTTATACCTAATGTTACCTGTTGTGAAATCAGGTTCCATTGATGTTTCCATAGCTGTTCTTTGGAACATCTTTAGACCTTCGCCTGATTCAGTAACAGTTGTCATCAAGAAGTAAGCATCAGGATCATTCAAGTAATGGTTAACACTGTAACCACCAGGAACTACACCTGTGTTTCTAATTGCGTTCAAGTCATTATCTGCTGTGCCAGTTCTACCTGGTGAATTGAGGATTCTATCAGCTACAAATGTTAATTGCGGCGGAACAATAAGTTTCGTCGCTTGTACTGAGATAGTAAGACCTCGATCATCAGTGAATGTAGAAATGTCAATCAGATTATCTTCAAGACTTGTCTCGTTCAAATCAGCCATAGTTGTAGCTCTGTTAGCAGCAGTTCCACCACCAGCAAGTGGGTGAGCTGTGTTAATGAGAGATACGCCATCGCCACCTGTGAAAGATGAAGAAAAAGCATTGTTAAGTACATCTGCTCCCTTCACTTCCTTAGTGTGTGCCATCGACATTGCAAGTGCTTTTACATAACGCTTACCTAAAGAATCATATAAATTATCTTCTATCGCTTCCTCGGTAAGAGCAAACGCTAACGCTACAGTGTCATGTGTATAACGTGCTGTAAAACCTTCGTTTGCATTATCGAAAGCGACTGATCCACCTTCTGTTTTATTTGGCGCGCTGCCGAAGCCAGAAATTAGGACTTCTTCTTCAAACGCTCTTTGTGAATCTTCAACGGTAAAAATATCTGCATATTCTTGACCGCCGTAGGTGTCATAAGACATTCCAAAAAGAGAGTTTAAGCCTGGTTCTAGCTCTTTAGCTAATTGCGCTCTTGAAATAGCCATAAATTAACTCCTTTAAGCTAACCCAGCGCCTTTAACGCCGAATACATGGTTTTGAATTACTACATATACATTTGTATTTGCAGATGAAACGTCATCGTTATCAGGATCTTCAGAAATATCAATTGCCTTAATAGACAATGTTGTTGCTGTGCCACCATCAGCTACTTTTAACTCGGCTCCTGAAATTCCAGTTGCCGTGCTTCCAGCAGTTGTATACACGATGTCGAAATTGCCAAACAAGTCTGCAATAGGGAAAGCAGCGTCAGCTTGTACCTCAAACACTACGTCTGGATCATCAATAATAAAAGCTATTATGTCTGAAGCATTTGTAGATGCAGGATAAAAATTACTAAACACTGTTTCGCTAGTTGTAGGATCTGTATATTGACAACCATTAAATACGCCTACGATGGGAACAGTCCCACCATCAGCGTGAACCTCTACGGTTCCTCCGGTGACTTGAGCTACCATATCGCCTTGAAAAATGCTTGTACCGTAGTTAGCGGCTATGCGATATCGAGTCTGGCCTCCGTTATATGGCGCTCCACCAATCATTTTGACTGGTTTCATGCCAAAAGCGGCATCTTTATTAGCCATTGTTACACTCCTAAATTATTGTTTACCGAAGGTAACTTTGGTATCCCTTTGTGGATCGTATTTAACGTATCGCCCATCTTTACGTGAATCATTAAAAACAGTGTTATCTAATGCTTGTACTTGATCTACGTTTTTTTGTTGATAATAAGCTTTACGTTGTTCAACCATCTCCGTAGGCATTTTACCCAAAATTAAACCTTCATTATTTATGATGCCAGATGATTTACCCACTGCAACTGTTGACATGTGCTGCCATTCGCTTGGAAGTTCCTCTAATTTTACAAGTTCCCATCCTTCACGGACACGTCTTGATACGTTAGAGCGATCTTCTTCGCCGAGCATTGCACTCCTAATCCACCTATAGGTCATACCTGGTGGTGGAGGAGGAGCTTCTAGGTTTCTTACTGGCCTCCACGGTTTACTACGAAGTTGTTTATCGTGAGCTTCGGATTCACGCGAGTTTCGATTCGCTGCTTTCTTTTCAGTTGTCATTATATTGCCTCCCTTTGAGCTATTTTTTGCTTCTCTTGAGCTACCCGTTTTAACCAGTCTTGTTCTGACATGTTATGCGGTTTTAGCCCACGAAGGCGCTCGACTTCTGATTTTGAGAAAGATACGCCGTTCTTTTTACTACGTGTTTGTTGACGACTTCCTACGGAAGCGGATGCGACTCTTTGCACGGAGGGTCTATTATCCTTTTTATCGTCAGTCTCATTTGCAGATTGCAACTGAGGGTATACTTTATAAATTCTGTTATTTAATTCGCCATAATAATCGTCTGAGTCTGCTTCGTAACCTTCATTAACAAGCATGTTATGTTGAAAGAAAGCAAACTGAGTTGCTTCCATACTGGTCGGATCATCTTGATCGCCGTACCATTTATTATTTTCATACCAACCAAGCGCTTCTTTAGTAGGCTGCGCTGCTTGTTGTTGAGGTTGTTGTGCTTGCTGTTGATAAGTATTTGGATCTATTTGTTGCGCTTTTTGAGTATTTGTTTGTTCTGTTTTGCGTTTTGCAACAGCAATTTTTTCTTTTTGAATCCTCAAATCGCCTTTGAGGTCATCTGCTTTACTCATTAAATCAGCATCACCAGCTTCTACAGCTCTTTTGTAAAGATCAGCAGCTTCCCTTTCTTTAACTTCAAGAGCTTCTTGTTCTTTTTGAAGGACAGTAGCTTGTTGAACCTGTTGATTTTGCGCTAAAGCTGATATTTGCTCTTGCTGTTGTCTTGCTATCTGTTCAAAGTGCAAAGCTCTCTCTTCAGCAGCTTTAATTTGAGCGTTTTTTTTGTTTATTCGTTTACTTACACCCTTTGTGTAATTTTCTAATTCTTCATCAGAATTAGCAACTTTGGACTCTGCATTAGAATCAACGGTAGAATCATCTTGAATATTTACTTCAATCTGTTCTTCTTGTGTTTCTTTATTTTCATTATTTTCTATCATCTTTACACACTCATTATATCATCGGGATCAAGGATTGTGGCTATAACTTCATCGTCATTAATAATACGCACTTCAGCTCCGTCTTCTAACTTAAAGCGTGAACCAGCGTAACGACCTATCAACACCCATTGTTTTTCCTGACACCAAGGGGTTGATCCAAAACGATTCTTATCGTTATAACATTGCGGTCCCATTTTCACAACGTAAGCAACCACGGTTGCAAGCGATTCTCTTTCAACAGTTTCGTTTGTTAAAATAATACCGCCTTTAGATTTTTGTTTGCCGCCATAGGGCAAAACCAAGATTCTCCAACCTGTTGGTTGTGGCATCCTGTCTAAAATTGATTTATCTAGTAAAGTTGGATCGAGAACCCTGTCATCTGCTTCTACATAAGCATCTGTAGCTACTTTTTTTGCTGTTTCAGACATCCGCTATATTTCCTTGTTGTACTCTTTTATCTCCGATTCGATATAGTATAACGCAGATAGCTCTCCTTGCAAAAATTTATAATGTTCTATACTTTCTAATGCACCTGACATAAGTGTGTCTTGTATCTGAGACTCACGTTCTCTGATAACATTTTTTAATTTATCGTATAGCGTTATGTCGTCCATCACGCCCTTACTTTAAACTTCAAGCCTTTTGTTGCTGCGCCTTTGCCTTTCATGTCAACAATCTGTTCAACACCAGCATTTTTCTTCACGCTATTAATAATAATTTCTGGGTTATTAGCTCTTGGTGTTACTTCTCTAATTGTTTTATTTTTAGGTTGATACTTTGTATAGCCTTCCATATTTATGCCTTCTTCTTTGATGGGCGACCAGCTTTCTTTGTTACTTTTTTGCTGGCAGTCTTTTTAGTTACTTTTTTCTTAGCAACGGGTTTACTTTCCTCTACAACCACAGCAGATTCGCCATTTTCAATTCTTTTTAACTTTTTGGCTATTCTTGCTGCATTTTCAGCATCAGCTTTGGCTTGTTCTGTTTTTTTAGCAGACAAGGCTTCTGCTTCTTCTGCAAATTGTATCTTTTTTCGTGCTTTTAAAGCTCTAATAGCTTCTAATTTGTAACTTGTTGTCATATCTCTCTCCTTAAACCTAGCCTCTCATCTTTTGCTCTAATTCAAGAAGTTTTAGGTTTGCTTGCTGTTCTAATCTTTTACTTGCAAGATCAAGTTTAGCATCGGCTGTACCTTTTTGCACATCTATGCGTTTTTTAAGTATTTCATTTTCTAACAATTTTTCATCTGCGCGTTGATTTTGCTTTGATTCAAATTGCTGTTGGTCTTGATCTATCTGCTTATCACGCAACTGTAATTCAGTTTTTCTTATGTCAACCAAAGGATCATCCGAACCTTGTCCGATTGACTGTAGAAACTCTTGGCTAAGTTGAGCCATGATTGGTGAGGTAAATTGTTCCAGCAAAATTTGTATATCTTGAGCTGCTTGTTGTTGTTGATCAATCGGCATCTGACCTAACATTTGTTGTATTTGATTAATTCTTTCTACCAACTCAGGCGGTATTTGCTGTTGAGCTATCTCAGATGCTAAAAATTGTAGATGCTGCATGACGTGACTAATAATTAAACTTTGTATTTGAGCGTTTTCTTTGACAACCTGTGTTAAGAATAAAGCCCTGTGCGTTTCTACGTGAGCCGCATGGTTTTGACCTTGATAAGCTTTAGCAACCTGACCCATCAAAAAACCACTGTTTTCAAGTCCCGCATCTATTGGTCTTTCTGTAGTGTCTATAGGTGGTGCTAACAAAGACTCAATATTATCAACACCCAAAGCTCCGTACATACGTCTATAGGCTTCGTAAATTCCATTTGGTCCGTGAATTTGAGGATTTGATTGAACCATCTGCAAAAGTTCTTGCGCAAGTGTAATACGTTGACTTTGACTAAATATATTAGGGTCTGATACGGGTATAACGTCTATACGATCATCAAAATCAGTTTGTTTAACTTCTCTAGGACCAGTGCCAGTTTCATAGGCATACTCTGGTGGTAAATATTCGCCAAACAACCTAGAAAGTAACTGAAACTCTAATCTTTGCGCATAATGCAGTCTTTTATGTATAGCGCTCATTACTTTAGTGCCACGCTCAAGTAGCGCAACGGTAGTGCCTACAGGCATGGCTTGGTTCATGTCACCAACATTCATATCCGCTATTGAGGCAAAACGCTTACCACTGTCTACCAAAATGCCCAGCAAAGACATAAGCACGTTACTTGGTTCTTTGATAGGCAATGGTATTAAGTTCTCTCTTAAAGAACCGCCAGTTGTATCAATATCTCTGAACTCACCTGGCTGTAACGGCTCATCTTCATCTCTTATTCTCATACCGCGAGCTTTGAAGCCAGCAGGTAAGTTAGCTAATGTGCCAGCATCTATAAGCTGTCTTAAAATGGATGTTGATGCTTTTGATAGACCACCAATCATGTGTGACAAACCTAAACCATAGAATCCTAAACCTGGTAAGAACTTGTATTGCACAAAATAATTAATTTTATTTTTAAAAGGATCCGTTTCTAAAAAATTACGTCTGATGGATAGAACCGTTTGTGATGATTCATCAATGGTTACGATGTAAGGTAGTTTTAAACCTGTTGGATTACCTTCTGCATCTAAATCCTCATATCCTGGTAAATCAAGAATTGTATGCACTTCATAGACAGTGTGATCTCTATCTTCAGCGTAAGATGGGCTAACTCCTTGTATTTCATCTATTTCTTGTTGAATATCGTCGTTATCACCACCGTAAGAGTTAGATTTAATATCTACGTTTGCATAAAAACCTGATAATTGTTGTTTCTTAATCTCATTACGAGACATGCTGATTGCGTGTGTAACCCTTTCTGCGCTACTGATATCTGAAGATTCATACGGAACAATCAAATCTTCTGGAGATATAAATTTTGATACAGCTCTATTTAAAACAGTGTCAAAGTAGATTTTTTTAAACGCAGAACCCGCTAAAGGCAAATAAAATAACAACATATCAAGCTCTGGATCGTAATCTTGCATCACGTTCATAATGTAAAAGTTCATAAATTCCTGAACTCGATCAGCTTGTGCCTCTGTTTCTGCGCTACGTTGACCTACTAATTGTGTTTTAACTGGTCCTTTAGCTGGCAACAATTCTTTATATGCTTGCGCTTGGAATTGGGTCACGGCTTCTGCCAAAATCGGGTGAATAACACCACTTGAACCTTCAAATGGTTCGGACCTTGCTTCATCAAACTTCATTCCAAGGTATTTTAGACCGTCAACGTATGTTTTTTCCCACTCACTACGGGATTGTTTGTCATGACGTATGCTTGATAAGATATCGTTAGATAGTTTTTGTAATTCGTTTTCGTCAACAAACTCTACAAGATTGGCATCAAATGGTATTTGTTCTGGTAAAGTATCTTGTATATCCATTTCGTCACCAATCAATATTTCTTCTTCGGTAACTAAAATTTCAGCAGCTTCACGTATTTGATCTTGTCTTGTAGGCTCTGGAAAAACCTCAACTGCACTACCACCTACATTAATATCAGGATTATCTTGAGTACCTAATTCTCTTTTCTCTATAGCCATAGCTTCTCAGTTTAACACGCCTTGCAGGTTTTAATAATAAACCGTGCGTTTTCGTGGTAGTAAATCTGCCTCCATTTGATAATCTTCATCGAGCGATACGAAACCGCCTTGTCTAAATCTCATTAAAGCCATTGTAGCAGAATCACAGTAATCATCATGATCTCCGTAAGGAAAAGATGCCATTTCTTGTATTACTTCGTCTGCAAATTGATCTTCTGTGGCCCAAACCATACCAGATTCAAATATTGGTGCTACAGAGTTCATCCGCGCTATTTTATCCTGTCCTCTACTTGGCGTATAAGATGTTACAGGTATACCCATTCTTCTTAACTCTTGTGTTAAGGGTGTACCGCTTGCTTTAGCCTCTATCAATATACAATCTGGCTCCCAATATTTGTATTCATTCCATGCTAGTTTTTTCAATTCTGGAAAGTCTACACGCACTCTTTTTGCATCCAACAATATTATTTGATCTGCATCTCCATCTCTGGGACTAAATATAGCCCAAGTGGTTATTGCAGAATAGTCAGCCGTTTCTTTTTTACTAAAAGCGGTATCGTAACTTTGAATCACATAACTGTAAGCCGGAACGTCACGATCCCATGTTCTCCACCACTCTCTTTTTACTATAGCGCCTTCTTCAGCAGTAGGATTTTGAAGCCATTGAGAGTTCCATTTAGAAATAGGTAAAGATGCTTTTACAGATAAAAGTTCTTCTTTTTTCCAAAACTCAGGCCATAAAGGTGTATCCGAATCTGGCATGATCGCTGGAAACTCAACTACTTCCCATTTATCAGCGTATTCATCTGTTTGTTTTTTAAGGACTTTTCCAACGAGGTCTTTTGTACTCCATCGCGTCATTACTATGATAATGATGCCGCCAGGCTGTAAACGCTGTCTAGGACCGGACGTATACCATTCATAAGCGCTTTCCATAGCTGTTGGTGACATGGCATCTTGCTCTGAGTGAGGGTCATCAATAATCAATAAATCTGCGCCTCGTCCTGTAATAGCACCACCTACACCTGCGGCAAAAAACTCGCCTTCTTGGTTGCTAGTCCATCTACCTGCGGATTTGTTGTCAGCTTGAAGCTTTAAATCTGGAAATACTGTGCTGTATTCTTGACTTCCAATTATATTTCTTACTTTACGTCCAAACCTAACCGCTAATTCTGCAGTGTGAGTAGTTTGAATGATTTTTAAATTACCGCGCAAGCCCATCATCCAACTAGGAAAGAAGGTGCTTGCAAACTCAGATTTAGAGTGTCTTGGTGGTAAACACACAATTAAACGCTTCAATTTACCTTGAGCGATACGATTAAATTTTTCACCAATAATTTTATGATGTCGGCCTTCTACAAATTCAGGCCACATGTGTTTTAAGTAGGTTATGAAATCTTTTTGACAAGATTCTTGTTTTTTTAACTGATCAAACCGATTTAATAAAGCAACGGCTTCCGCTTGATCGGTTTGTGACAGAACATCAAAATCTTTAAGCGATACCTCTGACATTAGACCTCATGCCACTCTTTACCTTGGAATAAAAGACTTTCAGCTTCACGTCTACGGATCAAACCGTCTAATGTCTTGCCACCAGCTTTATTCCATCTTTTAATTTCGCTGGGTACTTTTGAAAAATTACCAGAATTTAACTCTTTTAACATTGTGCTGGTTTTTAAATTATTAGGACCAAGATTGAAAGTCCAAGCAATTAACGCATCTCTTTGATTTTGTGTTAAATCAACTTCTACATATTTATCAACGTATCCTTCAAATTCTTCTAAATCTTCAGATAACATTTGATCTGCTTGTTCTTGAGTAATATCGTCACCATCTTTAACACCTCTAGTATGACCGTAACCAATTGTAAGCACGTCAGCGCTACATCTGTAACTCTCTAATTTACATCCTTCAAATTTTTTGATTAAAGATTTGCCTTCTTCTGATATTTTCATGTTAGCTCCATGTTCCATCTTTTCTAACTTTGGCGACTTTCTTACCGCCGTGATACTCAACTGCATGTCCTTCTTTAATAAGCTTCTGACAAATATCTTCACCAGATTCAGTATACGGTATGCCAAGTATTCTCCCATACTTACCTTTGCCTAAAGATTTTAGTTTGAATTTACCAACACATAACTCTTTTAATCGTTCTTTTGCAGCTAATCCTAGTTTTTTTTCTTTTAGATTGCGTGTACGTGATTCTGGTGTGTCAATTCCCGAAAGACGAACACGCTGTTTGTGTAATTTTACATCAAAGCCAAGGTCTAAAATACAATCAAAAGTATCTCCATCAACAACTCTATCTAGCTCTGCTTGATAAACAAAAGCATCAGGTGATTTACTCATTTGGTTTCTCCTGTAATTCTGTATTTTTATCTTGCTCTCTATAATACTCAATTATAGCCAAGACATTAGTGACGTATCTTTTAAGCTCTGCCATGTTCATACTTAAACTCTCGTAACCTTGAGTTGATAAAGCGTAATACGGCTCTGCTGGAGCTTTGCCTTCTTTAATAAGCTGTAAATACTCTTCCATCACATCTGGAGTAAGAACGCGCCATTTAATATCTTGCAAGCTTACTTCTAAAGGCATGGGAGGGTGATACATAGGCGCTGGCAAAGTAATTGTTTTAATCTCCACTGGTACAGTGCGAGGCTCTAATAAAGAACAACCTGTAATTACAAGAGAAAAACAGATTACTAAACTAATTAACAACAGTTTTTTCATTTTTTCCCTCAAACATTTTTGGATCAGTCAATTCTAAAAAATCTGTTTTTACTTTAGCCGTACCTTTATTAATTATGTTTTCAATCAAGCCAGGTTTAGCCATCGCTAAATTAGTTAGACTGTGTTTTTGAAAAGTATTGCGCAAATCGTTTACTTCTCTCATAGAAGCTAAATTTTGATCATTTAGTTTGTTTATTTGTTCAGTAGTTTCTTTTTGCTTTGCCAAATAGTTGTCAATACTGGCATTTTGCTCATCTATCTTTTGTTCAAGAACAACAGCATTTGCCTTCAATGTAGCTATTTCTTTGTCTTGTATTTTTATATAGAACCACGAAGCAGTTGATACTGCTATTAACAATCCGGTGGTGATAAATGCAAGCTTGAATCCCATGTGAACACCCTAAGTTTATTTCTTTTGCCTTTAACTTTAATCGGTTCTAGTTCTTTTAGCAAATATTTACAAAATCTTGCACATTCATAGCCAATTAGAATATCCACACCGACCTCTTTTGTGCTTGATTCGTATCTTGCAGCTTCATTGACACAATTACCGATGGCTGTGTAGTCAAATCTAGTATTTGAACCCATATTACCCACACAAGCAGAACCAGATTGAATACCAACACCAATTTGTATCTCCTGATCCATTGTATCATTAAGTTTTTTGATTCGTTCTTGTATTCTTACCGCGGCTTCTACAGCTCTGTTTTCATGCTCTGCTAAATCTAGGGGTGCTGAAAAGATACCCATACAAGCATCACCAATGAATTTATCAACCATGCCTCCAGATCGTTGTATCTCTTCAACTTGGATAGTTAAAGTGGTATTCATAACGTCTGCCACCTCTTCTGGAGTCATTTTTTCACTCATAGAGGTAAAACCACGCAAATCTGTAAATAAAAACGTGCAATAACGTAGCTCACCGCCTAATTTCAATAAATCTGGATCTTTTTGTAGCTCTTTTACTTGTCTTGGATCTAAATAATGTTCAAATTGCTTTTTGATTTGCTGTCTTAGACGATATTGGGTGCGAAAATTAAGATAAAATGCGCCTGAAGCTGCAAAAAACTGTGAAATTAACGTCCAAGTAACGTCAATTAACATCCCAGACTGTATTAAATACACACCAGATGCCGCAGTAATACCAAATATCATAAAAAAGCACGTAATACCTATGGTTACGCCTAAACTTAGAACTAAATACCAAACAAACGCCACAGTAAGCAATAAAATTGCTAATTCTGCTGCAAAAGACCAATCAGGTATGCGCGGGCTGTCTTGTATAAGTATAGATTCAGCCAGCGCTGCTTGTATTTTATGAGGTTCAAGCAAACCAACGGGTGTGGCAAGTTGCGGTAATATGCCTACTGCATCAGTGCCAATAAAAACAAACCTTTCATTTACGTTCATTTCTCCAAGGGTTGTTTGATCCGTCTTTACCCAACTTATCCATTTGCGACCAAGTGAATCAGTTGCTACAGGCGGTAATCCTTGAACCACAACTTCTTGGATACCGTTTTGATTGGTTTTTATTATGTAAGTATCTGATCCTACTAATGCTTTTAAAACTTCTGTTCCAAATGCAGAAACCCATCCATCAGGTGTTTTCATAAGTAACGGTATTCGTCTTACAAGTTGATCAATATCAACAGGAGCAGA
>Ga0209535_1002880_pt1 | contig 11165 bp, 15 predicted proteins | sample LinPmetageLP28_FD_184041 | JGI IMG/M metagenome (GOLD analysis project Ga0209535, IMG submission 184041) | Marine viral communities from the Pacific Ocean - LP-28 (SPAdes) (version 2) | ecosystem: Environmental > Aquatic > Marine > Oceanic | place: Pacific Ocean | collected 2009-08-22
GCAAGTTGTGATATACCAAAAGTAAATGGAGGACCTATAAATTGCATACTATGAACAGATGTGTCTGTTAGAACAATTGTTTCTCTTCTTGTTTTAACAGCAGTTACTATTTCAGAACCAGAACCAATTCTTAAATCACCCGCAGTATTAGTTGCACTAGGTGTCCAAAAAAAAGGATTTTCTTGTGAGCTAAATCTTACAAGTAATCTGTCCTGTGTATCAGAACCTAAAGGATTTGCACCAAAACAAATAACATGACGATCTCTTTCAGAAACAATAACTTTTCTTGATTTTCTAGGAGCATCATCTGATAGCTCAAGTAAATTTTTTGCTCTTGAAGTAACTCCTAAACTTTTATCCCAATAAAAAACAAATCCATCTTTTTGGTTAAATATTAAATCTTCGCCAAAATTATCTTGTGACCATAAACGTAAACTACCACCTCCCGCAGTTTCTCCAGAAGCCGAACCCCAACCATCTGCACCCCAAGTACCCGCACCATAACCATCACCAGGAACAACAGTATTTATACCTATATTTATTTGATACTCTGCATCAGCTGATCCTGCACTAGACAGAGCAGCATCTGCATTTCCACTAAGAGTAATGATGTAACTATTAGAATTTGTTATTGATGTAATTGAAAATTCATTATTAAGTTTTGTGTTTAAAGCACTATTACCAGTATTAGCATTACTAAAAGTAACAAAACTATTTGCTATAGCTCCATGACCAGAATCATTTACAGTAGCACTAGCACTGTCGGTTGCCGTTATGAATGTAATAGCCATTATCCCTCATCCACAAAATTTGATACTGATGCATTAAGTGGCACAACAGTTGTTGTAATAGTAACTGTTCCAATTGCTCCGACACCAGGAATAGTTGCTACTTGTTGATCCGATGTTCCAAGCTCACCAGTAGAAGACACGCCATCTACTATCACTGGAGTAAAAGTTGCGTTAGAAACTGGCGATACTGTCTCACTTCCAAGTGCCGTTGTTCCCACTACTCCACTTAAAGTAAAAGCAACTGTTTGACCATCTAAATCAAAAACAACTTCTCCATTTACAACTTTACGTCTCAAAGGAGTTATATCATTGTAACCTTGTGATTCCTCAATATAAAACTTTATTTCAGTACCTATCCCTAGATAACTGTTACCTTCTAAATTTGCCCAAGAGTGTAAAGATCGTGAAGAGCCAAGAAAAGTATTTATTGAATATTTTTCCCAACCACCTAATTTTTCTGGATACCCAAAACGAAATCTAACAAGATCGCAATCTTTCCAACCGCCTTTATTGGAATAAGAGGTTGTTTCTTTATTAATACCAGGTCTGAATTTTAAAGAAGTAATTGTCATAAAACAATTTTACCTCAAATACTAAATAATTACAATGCTATTTACTTTTTGAGAAGTTTCAAATAGTTGTTATTAAAAAAACAAGTAGTTTTAGCTTTATTAAAAAATTCAATTTGTGAAATAAGGTGTGTTTTTACTTTAACTTTAACATCTTCCATAGGTATCATATGTATAATTGGATACCCTCCTTCTAGTAAAGTTACATTTGGGTTTTCTTCTGTGCCACCTTCTTGTTTAAATAAATGAAAAAATATATGTATTTGAGGTATCCAATGAAAACGAGTAATACCATTAACAATCGTTATGTTTATTCTCTTACTGTGATAGTGACAGTTTGTTAATAAAAAAGGAATTTTTGTATTTTGTTTGATCAACCACGGAATAGTGAGTTTGTGAAAATGTTCAGTAAAATTATGTAATGATATATGTTCGGGATCTAAAGTATTATAACTTTTGACATTGTATATATTGTTCGTGTGCCATGTACCTATTTTAACATCACAGGGTAAAGGCAACACAGCACCTTTTTTAAATAAATCTAGCATTCCTCCACATTTTTTTATGCTAAACAAAGGATCTAATATCTCTTGATCTGTTGGTTTTGGTGCGTTTTTAAACCAATCAGGTATATGATTTATTGATTCTGTGATAGGAAACCTTTCTTTCACTACGTCAATAAAAGTAAAACAATCTAATACTGTAGTTTTCTTTTTAAATAAAAAACTAATCATAGTGGGTTACCATATTTATCTCTTATTTTATGTATAATGTTATGGTCACATTTAGCACATTTACCACAAAAATATGTACCACTCCAACAACTTCTAACTAAACCTTTTAATTCCCAAGGCAAAGAATCCCAAGCCTCTTTTTTTGTCTCAAATCTATCTATGTCTGTTCCGTTGTATACTGTTTTAGGTGTTAAAAGTTCAACCTTATGTTTAAAGGCAGTTCCGCTATCTATATAATTTTGCATACGTTCATCATAAAGATAGTCTTGCGTATAGCCATATCTCTCATAAACTAATCTATCGCAGTAGCTAAACCATCCCGCCCACATTTTTTCTAGTCCATGTGCTCTAGCGTAAAGTGCTCCGTAAAAAGCACACCATTGATCGTCCTTACCAAAGTAGCCTTCATGGTTGGATTTAAAATCTAAATCTAAAAACATTGATGCTCTTGAAAATTTAAAGCCTCCATAATGAATATTAATATATTTTAAGACTTTCTCTACAACTTGTGCCTGAATAGGTAATCTACCATATTGATCGGCACACCAACCTAGTTCTAAATACAAAACTCTAACTGGTACTTTTTTCTTTAACAAGTCAATTAAAAGAATAGTGCTATCAGGACCACCAGAAAATAATACTAATTCATCCACAACTAAATCCTAAAAGGAGGCTTGCCTCCTACTAAAACAGGATTTATGTTTTTTAAAACTTCAAAGTTAGAAGCATGAATACCTTGTCCTAAATAGTTTATATTTATTGTAATTCTAAATGGAACATTTGTGGGTGCTGAACTAGCATGAGGTGTGCCAGGATTAAATAATAATAACCTATTTTCAATTGATTCTATGGGTGTGCCATCAAACATATATGTGGGTGCATCACAAGTTGTAACAAAAAACAATGCTCCTTGATGCCCAAAATCATAATCAACATGAGGAGCATGTATATAAGGACCTTTCATACTAGGTACATATAAGTTAGCTTTCATTCTTAAAAGAGAAATCATATGCAATTTAGAAGAAATGTTAATAAAAGGTTGTTCGTCTATACCTTTTGTCCATTCATTTCTAGCTCCATTTTCATGGTGATAAATCATTGTAGCCATATAAAAATCATTATTGTTTTTATCATTTCTATTTATTTGATTTGAAATAGTCCAAAAAGGTAAATTAGCTTCTGTTAAATATGACTTTAAAAAACCAAATTCTTGATAAGGTAAAAAATCATCATAAACAACAAAATAAGGATCACCATGAGATTGATGCTTTTTTAACGCTTCGGTTGCCTGTTCATGGTTCATTATTTAAAATGCTCCCCTAGAAACCAACAAACTATACTATGTCTGATTCCCTCTGTTACTGGTTTAATTCCATGCTTTATATAAGAAGGAAAGAAAACTGCTGTTCCTTGTGCTAAAGAATCTGTTACAATAAATTTTTCTTCATCATCTGGAAAATGTAACCTACCCCCCTCGTAGTATTCTGGAGGAGTTAATTGAACAGACATAGAAAGTTTTCTAACCATAGGATTATTAAGATCGTCATACATGCCATCAACATGTGGAGAGTAAAATCCTTTATTTTCTGAATCATACCTTGTGACTTGTATAACTTCTACACTTTTCATATTAAATTGATAAAATTGATTATTAACATCTCTTACTAACTTATAAATAGGGTGAAATATATCACAACTATCTATATTGTTATCTATCCAAGAAATTGTGGATCTTCTAAGTTTTGGAGCATGCTCTCCATTATCAACATTATTATTTACAGCACTACCATTAATTTTTCCTACTTGAAACTGTGTCGCAACTTTTAAAACATTATTACAGTATTCTGGAGTAAATGCGTTTTTTGCAACTATAATATTTCTTTTCATTTAACTATTTCCATTTTTGTATATAATTTATCTCTACGATCATATTTATGTTCTGGGTAAAAAGAACCTTCTTTTTCAATGTAATGTAAAAAAATTTGTCTGTGCCAATCATACTGTAAAGGTTTTCTCCAATGTTCTTGGCTAAAACCTCTATACACTACTGCTTCTCCTCTCTGTAACTTAAAAGAGTAACCATCAACAAAAATATCCCAAGGATCATTATCCTCTGACATGTCTATACATAAAGTAACACTTATTTGACAAGATGGACGATCCACATGTCTTATAAGAGATTGACCTTTATAGTAAGTTCTCCAAAAACTATAAGCAGATACTAGTTTTGTATTTAATGCTTTTTCAATCTGAGGCTTACAATATAGTAAAAGACTCTCTGTGACAGGATCACAATAAACAGATTTCATTCCATCCCATACATCATTGCTTTTTGTAGTAGGGACAAAGTTTTTTTCCCAATAATCTATATGAGTGGATAGACAATTAGTATGTCCTTGTTCCAATAAAATAATTTTTTTATTTTCTATCATCAGCTTATTGTGTTTCCCTGCACACAACTTAAAACAAAGTTTTAATTTTTACAAGTTAAATAGAAAATAAGGACGCTTTTAATTTAGATACGTTAAAGTTTTTTTCTAATTTTATACAATTTAACTCCAAGGAAATTCTGTTTTTTCAGAAGCATCTTTTATATTTAGTTCAAATTGTAATATATTATCTAAATATTCTTTAATTGATGCAACGGTAGATGAAGTCATTCTTGATTCTACCCAAGATTTAGCGTTAGCTTCAGTAACACTAGCATATGCAGTAAAGCCACTTGCTAAACCACTAGTGTTCATGTCTAAGTCCACTTCGTGAGTTTTAGAAATGCTAGAATCATCACCACTAGTTCCTGTCAAAGTTGCTTGTATTCTTACTATAACATCTGAATATGTAGTACCATCAACTGTTAAGTTTTTGGTGTGTAGTTTATCAATTACCCATTCGTATTTGTTAGCCATTATTCTGTACCTCCTGCGACTGTACCATTGTTTGTAAAAGTTATAATGGAAGCCCCTTCTAAGTAGTTTCCTGCGGCTCCAACAGATCCAGCTGCTCCTCCAGCTTGACCATTTCCAGTTGAGTTTGTTCCCGCTTGACCTGCTTGACTAGCAGTGCCAGCAGTACCATAATTACCTCCAGCCGCTCCATTCCCACCATTCCCACCATTCCCAGCTTGACCTGTAGTACCAGATCCACCACTTGCTCCAGCATCACCTCCTGGTTGGTTTTGAAAACCTCTGCCTAAACCTCCAGCTCCTCCAGCAGCTCCAGCATGTCCTGCTACTTGTGTTTGTGATTGTTGTTGTTGAGGAAAGGTTCTATAGATAGGTTGGCGAATTAGAGTGCCTTGTGCTTGTCCTTCACTATCAGTAGTAACTCCACTTGAATATCCACTACCAGTTTTATAATAAGTATACTGTCCTGCTGATAAAGAAGAAGCAGAACTTCCACCTTGAGCCACGACTGAACCACCCCATACTGCTTTCGAGAAGTCATATGAGGACCAGCTTGTGCTTTGAAACTCATAACCATTCGCTGCTGGAGCGGGATAAGTTTGGCTCTGACCAGTGGTTTGTTGTTGAGACTGTTGTTGCAAAGCACCACCAGCACCACCACCTCCACCACCAGCACCACCGCCTCCACCTGCTAAGATAGAACCATTGTTTACTAGGGTGCATGGAACTGCCGCTTTAATTGCATCACCACCTGCCGCACCATTACCACCCGCTGAAGCAGCTGAACCTGCGGCTCCACCTGCTCCACCTGCTCCTATAATGACACCATTGTTTGTAATAGTAATAGTACCATCACCATTTGCATCTATTTCAAGACCATATTCTGCTGTGTCATCTGCACCTAATGTTGTTCCACTTGGAACTAAAATGTCTTTAGGGTAATCTACTGCATAATCGTCACCGAATAGTGTGCTGGCATTTGGTTCAGTTATACTTCCAGTAGCAAAGGTAAATCTAAAGCCTTTAGCTTGGGCATAAAAATCACTAACATCTAAAGCACCCGCAGTAGGCAAACTTGCTGCAAGATTCACGGCTTGACTGTTTGCAGCTTTTTTTCTTATGTTAGAGCCTCCTCTGTAAAGGTCACCTAAACCAATAGCACTACTACCACCTACAAATTCTGTTCGTAGTGCAGAAAAGGATACAGATTGTCCAGAACTAGGTATAGCCATTTACTTCGCCTTTAATTCTTCTATTTCATTTTTTAATTCTTTTATAGCTTCAATAAGAACAGAACACATTTTACCATAATCTACTGACTTTGTTTGCATATCATCATCTGCCGTAAGAACAACTTCTGGTAGAACTGCTTCCATGTCTTGTGCTAAAACACCAACTTGCTTTCTAGCATCTTCTACATCATTTCTTTTGTAATAAACACCTTGCATCTGCATAACTTTATTAAGACCATTTGTTATTGGTTCAATGTCAGTTTTTAATCTTTTATCAGAAAAAGCCGTTACATCATTATTAAATGTTGCGGCTCCAGCAGCAGACATGTCTATTGTTAATGCTGTTATCTCACTTGTTGCGTCTTGCCCTTTGATAATAAAGTCTTTGTCATCAACTTGTGTGTTAATTATAAAATCACTTGAAGAATTTGAAATTTTTGCAATTAGTGTACCTGCATCTTTAAATAAAATATCTGCCCCATCTGCATCAAGAATAATGTCCGCAGCAGAATCTAATGTCATATCACCAGAGTTTGTTTTAATTGTGCTTACATTTACCGCACCACCAGATAGATCTAAATCTACAAAAGCATCAATAACTGCGGCTCCACTACCTGCTCCATCTAAATATACTGCTTTAGTATCCCCAGCACCGATAGTGATATTTGCTCCACTACCTTGACTAATTATAATGTTTTGAGAACCACCAGTTGCATTTTCAATAATATGAAATCGTTTAAGTGTGTTTGGACCAATAGTTATAGTACAAGCAGAATCTAGTGTACCAGTGTATTTAAGAAATAAAGCTCTACCTGCGTCACTAGCTCCATCGGCTATGGTAGTTGTATGAGTATCAGCGTTGGTTGTTATACCTTCAGTTCCAAAACCTAATGCTTCACCAATAAGTTCTAAATTAGTATTGGTTTTTGTACCCCAAGTTCCCGACTGTTCACCAGTATTCATCTCTTCAAGTCTTAAATTATTTACAAACGTACTTGCCATTATGCCACCTCTCTCCAGTTAGCTATTTGATCTGGAACTATTAAACTGTATACTAATTCTTCTCCTGTACTACCAATAGCACCAATTCCAATTAAAGATACCACAGAACCACCCGTGATGGCAAGTGTTCCTACCGACATTTCCATTCCAACTAATGTAACTGCCGTATTAGAGTCTGCTGTTACTGACTCTGACCCTAATGCCATTGTTCCTATAACATTTGTAACGGGAGCTCCCGTAGTGGTCAATATAGTATAAACATCTGGGGTATTAGCAGTCCAACCCATAGCACTATGATTAGTACAATAATAATATAATGTATTTGTTCTAGCTGGAACAGTTATTTCTGTGTAAGCTCCAGCTGATCCTGGAGTACCATTAGTTGTTACACCACTTGTAAACTCTGAACCACCACCATGAGTACCATTCGCAGTTAAACTAAACCTTAATGGATGACCACTATTGCTACTATCGCTTTGATCAAATCTGTAAGTATTCTCTTCGTATAAGTCTAAAGTCACATCTGCGGTAGCCGTTGAACCATCTATTGCAAACTTATTAGTTGATCCAACATTGTAGTATGGATGATTTGCAGGATTACCCGCTACAACAGTAACAATCTTTGTAATAGTGGCAGATTCATATCCACTTATAAGAGCAGAAGCAGAAAGACCAGTTTCAACAACAACACTAGTTCCAGTTACACCTTCTTCACCAAGCGCTCCAGTTGCGGACAGTCCAGTAGCTACAAACCTCATTTGTGCATCTACTACTTCATTGCCAACGGATACAGTACCAGCAACTCCAGTTACACTGAAATTACAATCACCAAATATTGTTGGAGTTTGAATTAAACCTTGAGCAACATTTGTGGTAGGAACAATAACTTGACCTACATCGGCAAAAACACCGCCACCCCAAACACCAGAACTCCAACCACCAGAACCCCAACCAGTCATAAAACCAGTTGTACCAGATACTCCAGTAACAGAAAAAGTTATTGGTATTTTAGGAAGAACATTGCCAACGGTAGTTGTACCAACTATTCCAGCTGGAGTAATAATAAAAATACTACTGGCAGATACAGTACCAACAGAACCAGTTGCTTGAAGACCAGTTTCGACTAATACTGAACTAGCTTCAACACCTTCATCACCAACAGCAGTTGTTCCTGCTACACCAGTAACAGAAAAAGAGATATTACCTATACCTCCCCATCCAACAGCACCCCAAGTGCCTTGACCCCAGCCGTTAGCCATAAAACCTCACAATTGTTCGGTTAGGCTATTCTTATAATAGCGTTTGAAGCGTCAGCAGTTGGAAACTGGACTGTAAATGTTCCAGATGTTGATGTTTTATTACTTGAAAAATCTAATACAGCTACTGCTTTATCACCGTTTGTATCGTTATAAATCAACGCACCCATAGCAGTTATGGTTGCTGTAGTAAAACTTAAATCTGCAAAATCTGTAAACGCAGTTGTTCCAGAACTAGTTGGTGCAACTTTTGTTAAAGCACCACCACCAGCAGTATAACTTCCACTATTTGCAACTTCACCAGTTGTTGTGTACGCTGTTGTAGTCGCTCCTAATGTTGCAGTAGTAGAAGATTTACCACCACCACCTTCTGCGTAAAGTGCTAATTTAAAAGCATTTCCGTTTGTTGCAAAGTTGTGTGTGCCTGTCAATAACTCTGTTTTGAAGGACGTACACATTGCTTGTGCTATTGCCATATTATAATCTCCTTATAAGTTCAGCCGTTTCTTTTTGACCACCTGATAGCAAGGCTTGAATGATAGTACCACGCTCTTCGCTTCTTGCCAAGAGTAGATAATGATACATGACATTTTTAAGATGTTCTCTAAATTGATTGGCTTGTTGCCTTATGTGTGCTGGGGCTTCGTCTGATATGCTCACTATCTTATCAACGGCTAAATCAGCAATCTGCTCGTTTGTTAGACCTCCTTTATCAGATGTCATAACATTAACTTTACCAGCTTGCGATATTCCTACATTAAACATTTATTTCTCCTCATACGTTACACCTGGTATATCTTTTCTACCTATTATATTAGGTTTTTCTTCTATTGGATCAGGTGGTTCTAGTTTGGATTTTCTTGTGATTAACATATTACCTTGAGTTGCTGTTGTAACAAGAGGGTCATCTAATCTATGATAACCATATAATTTTTCATCATCTGGAATGTTTGTGTCTAACAAAGAACTATTATGTGCTATATTTAATTTTATGTTTTTTGTTACAGCTATTGCCAACCAAAACTCACAACAAGCTCTTCCTGCTTCTGCAAAGCCAACATTTTTATGAGTGAAGTCAATACCATATAAATGAAGTTCGGATACTTTTTGTGCTACCGCATAAGCGATTGCATACGCAACAGTATTGTTTAAATAAGCAAATCCCGTTTTTTCAATAACTTCTTGCAATGGGTATTCAACAACATCTGGACACCTTTCATCTAAACAACAAGAAAAAATAGGTACATCTATTTTAGCTTTAAGCCTGTCTTGCATAATATCTGTTTGTGTTCCTGCATTTGGAGTGTCAAGAAATCTTGAAGGAGGATCTAACATAAAACATTTGTCATGGTAAATTACACCAGACATTGAGTTTATTGCCCAAACTTCATCAAATTTTTCACTACGAATTTTCGCTAGTATATATTCAGAAAAACTATTACCTAGCGCAACAATAGCAATACTTTTGTTTCTCATTTCTCTACCTTTTATTGTTTTGGAACTTTAACCAAACCCTCCCTATAAGCGTCTGTATTTTCTAAAGCCTCTCCATATATCTTCAATCGGCTGATGGCTTCTGTAAATCTTGCAGTATAAAGTTGTAATAAATCTGTTTCGCCTTTCATAAAAGTATAGGCTTCGACTAAACAAGCATAAAGCAAAGCATCAGAAGCATTTTCACTTATCCATGTTGTTCCACTGTCATCAGTTGTTAATGAAGCAGGTCTATAATAATAATGCAACTCAACTGAATAACTAGAATCTGGTGTCGGTGCAACAATAAATGTACTTACGTCAAATGAAGAATAAAATCTTGGGCTTCCTGTAGTGCTTGGATTAGGATTAAATTCTTGTATATAGTTCACATCTTTCTGCAATAAAAAAACATTTTGACTGCTTGAATTAACGTAAGACAAAGAAAATGTTGATAAATAATCTGATGGTTTTTCTAAAAATTTATTTCCACTAGTCATTCCACCAGTAACATTTTTTCTAAAATAATCTAAATCAACTACTTTAAATATTCTTTCTTCTGCATTTTTTATAAAAAAAGGTATTTCTGCAACAAATGTAGACTCATCATTTTCTGTCCATTCTTGAATTGATGCAGTTAAAGTTGTTAAAGTAAAACTCATGTTACACTCACTGTTACCGTACCTACACTTGCAGTAGCACTAAAAGATGTTAATAAACTTCCTAAATTTCCTAAACCTTGATTAGTGTAAACTATAAAAGCCTTATTGTCATCTTTAACGTCTGGTCTAGCATTCCTTATAGCTTCTGGATCTGCTGAAACTCTTGGAGGAGTTAGTTGAGGATGTTTTTCTTCATATTCATCTTTGCCAACTAAAGAACCATTCCATTCTTTACGCATGTCTTTAATTCTGTATCTAAATCCAGAACGATCTGATAGACCAAAAGCATGTTTACCAGATGCAAAAGATCCCATTATCCTACCCTATAAAAACTTAATTGAGGCGTTACAGTAAATGAAGACCTGTCTCTATCTTCACCCATAGCTCTTTCAAACTCTTCTTCATAAACACTTTTTAATAATTGTATTCTGTCTGGCGCTCTCTTCATAGCAATATAATATGCAAGTCCAGCCGTTAAACAAGGATAAAATCTAAATGGTATTTCCATTGTGTTTGTCACACCATCAGCATCTTGTATTCTAG
>Ga0209535_1002881_pt1 | contig 11163 bp, 7 predicted proteins | sample LinPmetageLP28_FD_184041 | JGI IMG/M metagenome (GOLD analysis project Ga0209535, IMG submission 184041) | Marine viral communities from the Pacific Ocean - LP-28 (SPAdes) (version 2) | ecosystem: Environmental > Aquatic > Marine > Oceanic | place: Pacific Ocean | collected 2009-08-22
CAATACTCTGTAGCAATTGGCAAAGTGTGGAAATTAGGCAGTAGTCAACACACCGTTGCCGTAAAAATAGGCTGACTGCTGACTATTGTAGGCAAAGTACCATCAAGCTGGTAGTAACTCGTATTGCGGCGTTGGAGACGTAATGAAAATTGAGCAGCAACAAACAGTGGAACCTGCATTGAAGGTGCAGATGGAACTGGACGCACACGAAAAAGAGTGCGCCATGTTTCGTGAGTTGGTGCATGGTAAGTTGGATGGCTTGGACAAGCGCATGTGGCGTTTAGAAGCAATGATAATGGGCAGTACGATTATGGTAGTTGCTATGGTAGTTACAGTATTTATGGGAATGAATTAGTGTCATGTCTTTTGATGAAAGTCCAAAGTTCTACACACCACAACAGGGCGAAACGCTAACCAGAAAACCTGTTGGTAATACTGGCATGAGAGCCTACGCAGCAGTTGAACCCGTAACAGGCGGTGAGTATGCGTTTAAATCTGACGGTACACGTGTAACTGTTAAGCAAGGATATTTTGCCCCACAACCTAGTCCGAAACAAGTAGAAGACTTACAACTTGGTTTGAAAGAAAATAATATGGCAGAAGCACCAACAGAAGAACAATCAATTGAAAAAATGAAAAAGCAGTCGGTTGCAACCGAAATGCCAGCGGGAACTGCTTTTACTTCTAAAGATCAAACAGTCAAGACGGACGAACTGCTTACTGACGCTCAAAAAACAATATCTGCACCTAAAACAGCTATGCCCAACACGCTTACAGCCCAAGATATAGCTACACCTGCAGAGTTTGACCCCGCTGCTTACGAGGCACAAATCACCACCGCTGCGGGACAAGCTGCTGCTGCACAGAAGGAACTATCTGCAAACGCAGTTATGCAAGCCGCACAGGGTACTGTTTCTCCAGAAGCGTTGGCAACTGCAGCTACTCAGCAGCTTGATCCTCGCGCAACGACCAAGTATCAATTAGAAGAACTGTTCAAAGGTATAGACGAAGGCAGTCCGCCGCCCGTTTGGGCCTCTCCTGCTGTACGTAAAGTTACAGCGATTATGCAACAAAGGGGTTTGGGTGCATCTTCTATGGCTGCAGCCGCTACGATGCAAGCGATGATGGAGTCTGGCATTGCAATAGCCTCTCAAGATGCACAGAAATACGCCACTATACAACTGCAAAATCTAAACAATCAACAACAAGCTACGTTACAAAACGCTGCTACTATGGCAGCTATGGACACAGCAAATTTGAACAACAGACAACAGGCTGCAGTCAGTAACGCTAAAGCTTTTTTGAGTCTTGATTTGCAAAACTTAACAAACGAACAGCAGTCAAACACAATTAGTTATCAGGCAAAGGCACAGGCTCTTCTTACTGATTCCGCTGCACAAAACGCAGCCAAGCAGTTCAACGCAAAGTCCGAAAACGAAATCAACACGTTCTTTTCTGAATTGGGCTTGAGTGTCGAGAGTGCTAACGTGGCTCGTAAGACAGCTATCGATCAATACAATGTGGGGCAAACTCAAGCAGCACGGCAGTTTAATGCTACTATGCAAGCTAACCAAGAGTCGTTCAACGCAAACATGCGTAAAGAAATTGACCAAAGCAACGCTGTGTGGCGACGCACAGTAAATACAAGCAACACTGCAAATCAAAACGAAGCAAACAGACAAAATGCACTCAATTTGTTGAGTATATCTCAAAATGCCTTGAACAATCTGTGGCAAGTATACAGAGACAAGGCAGCATGGTCAGTAAAAATTTCTGAAAGTGCTTCAGATCGCGCCCACAACGCCGCATTGCAAGCGGCTTCGATTGCAGCAAGTCAGGATTTGTACTCAGACAAGTACAAAAACTTTTTAACAACAAACACCATCGATAACATATTCAAAGTATTTTAGGTGAACTAAATGAGTTGGCTTTCCAAAGCGTTAAAAAATGATGCGTTTAAAATCGGAGCAACACTAGCTGCTTCGTACGTGGGTAACGAGTATTTCTTTGGGGATACAGGCACAGTTATGGAGGGGGGAGGAAACCCTTTTGGCTACGGGTCTCAAGAATACACCAGCGGCAATCTCGCATCCAGTTTTTTAAATACAGTGGGTGCTACGCCTTTTGCTCAAACAGGAATTGGAGCCGCCGTTTCCCCTTATTTAAGTAAGCTAGGGGGTAAAGACGGATTTTTTACATCTGCTGGCACAGAGTTTGGTAAAAGGTTTTTTGGCAACGAGTTTAGCAACATGGGAATGGATGTCAGTATTCCCGGACCTAGATCATACAACTCCCGCGAACAGTACGAAGCAGGTAGGGCACAACAACTTTCACTAGGCAAAGGGAACGTCGTTAAAAACGCACTAGCTAAACCAAGTATGCAATCCTATCTAACCAAACAAGTTAGAGGACTGGGTATACCTAGTATAGATATATACGGGTCTACCGTGTCTACTCCCGGTCCTTCTATAAGCACGACAGCATCAGCGAAACGATCACGTAGAAGACTACTAGAAGATTAAAGGACTGTACGTATGCAAGAAGTAATCTCAGCACTAGCAGTGCCGCCCGGAAACTCTCTGACAGACGAACCGGGAAGATGGCCGTGGGAATCTGCTCCACAGTTTCCTGATCCTGACGATGCCATAGACTACATCGTAGAGAACATTGGCAACGGTCCCGCACGGGAAGACATGCTCAAGATGATGCTGGCTGGCATCACAGTAGAGGAACTGGTAACTCAAATATCGTTCAAAGGGTTTGCAGCGGGAGCATTTACTCCGGATGTAGCAGAGTTGATTAAACCTGCAATTGGAATCTTTCTTGTGAGCATGGCTCAAGAGGAAGGGTTCGAGCCTACGATGTTCGTTGATACTGGCAAGCAAGAGGGCGAGATGGACGATGCGACATTCTTTGAAATCCTCAAGCAAAGAAGCCCAGAGATGTTTGAAGGAATGGTTGAAGAGTTGAACAAGATGCAAAGACAAGGCGTAGAAAAACAACAAGAGGAAGTTACTCAAGTTGCACTAGAAGCGCAGGACGCACAAGAAAAAGAAGAACAAATACAAAACTCGTTTTTAGCGGCAAGGGAGGAATAGGTAATGACTGCAGTTCACTTGCTTGCGTATGCAGCGTCTAAATTTGTTGCATCTAGGGCCGAAAGAAAAGCAAAAGAATTAGAGAGAGCGCAATCTCAAAATATTAGCACCATAGGAACTTACGGTGATAATCCTGAATTTGTTGTCTTTGATCCTAAGCTACATACAGACCCAACAAGGTTTGTACCCACACAGACTGCGGTTGGGCTGGGTACAGATAGATCAACTATAACTAATCTTCCTGCACCCAAAGCTGTTGATCCCCAAGACAAATTTCATACCGCCTACATTCACCCTGATATGCCTAACGTAGAGCCTATGACTCTACGTGGGTGGCAGTCGTTTATACAAACAAATGTAGACGGACCATTTCAAACAATGGACTCCCAAGACGAGTCGGATTTTGATTACACGCAAGAGTTTAACTCTGCTCTGCGCCCCGTTGGTCAATTAAACGAAAAAGACGGTTCGTTTACACCAAAAGAAATGGGCACAGAAAAAGAAACCGCATCCCCTACCAGAAAACCAGTGAAAGAAGTGGCAGGGTTTTACATTCGTGGCGGTGGGTTTTTTAAAAACTATAAAAAGGCCGAAATTGAATTAGAAAAAATGAGGGACGCAGGAGAGGTTGGCCCTGAAACTACAATTGAAAAAACAACTCAAATAACTTACGACAACGGAACTAAGTCCTTAGAACCTTTTTCTGAAATAGCTGATGCTGCCGCTGCTGGAAACAACGCCAAAAAAGGAACTCCGTTGCTTTCTTTGACATTCAATCCTATCACAAAGGGCGGTGAATCTGAAACCCCAGAACCTATTCAAATATACGCTGAAACTGGTGTGAATGACGATAGAATTCTTGATCAACTATCTACTATGGTCGGAGAACGATTTGCAGGACTCAATCGAAATCAAATTTTAAAACAAGTAAACACCGATTCTTACCGTGCATTTGTTACGGGGGTGGCCCGCACCATACTTAGAGCATCTACAAAACCCGTAAAAGTAGGTGTAACGCTTGTAGATTCTACAAATATGTTTTTGCAAAACAATCCAAGAGAGTTTTTATCGGCAAATTATAGGGCTTTATCTACCCTTCCCGGTTTGTTTGAAGCTGTAGAGCAAGCAACTGGTGATATGCCCGTCGAACCGTTGCAATTAAAAATAGACGAAAACACAGATAAAGGTGAAACTACCATTGTCACACAAAAATCAACAGAAAACGGTGATACAGTCCACCTTGCAACGGGGGTAAGTAAAAATGATTTGAATGCAGCCGACTACTCTGGCACTGGTCCCCTTGACATGCTAGGACAAAGACTACTCAGTAACAAAGTTGATAAAAAGGAAGTTGACAGATTCATACAAGAAACCGTTGTTGATTTCGTGCGTAGTGCTGACGGGGGTATGGTTCGCGCAAAAGATCAACCAAAAGTAGCTTTTATAAACGACTTGTTTACCAAAAAAGTAGACGGCACTGGACGCCTATACTACGATGTTCTTCAAGATGTGTTTTCCAACAGAGATAGAACTACATATTCTGATGTTGAACAAATTGTTTTGGAAGACTTTATGAGTCAGTATGGCGACATAGACGATAAGGTCATGTTTATGATTAACACGTCAAAACAATTTTCTGGAAAAACCGCAGCAAGAAGAACATACAATTTACAAACTGTTTTGAAAGCAGATAGCTTCGCAGAACTACAGGCTGATAACAGAGCACGTAACCAAGCATTTAAGAATGCGGTTACATTCCTCAAGGGAAGTGTGCAAAGTTACCGGACAGCAGACGGTGAACTCATTCCGTTTGGTGCAGTAGCTGGTCAACTTATTTTGACTCTTGATGGTGTTCTCCACTTTGGCGGACAAATACTAAATCCCCTGCTTAATAAGTTATATGAGGGTTTTAACTCGTTCACCCCAGAAGCTGATACTTTGGTCAACACCATACGTGCTTCAGTTTTAGGTGAAAAGAAAATCTTTACATCGTTCTTGGATTTGTCTATAGAACAACAGCGCATAGAAGCTGAAAGACGTGGTGTTGACTTCGAAACATTTAGACAGCAACAATATGCAGCCAGAGAGGAACTGAACGAACAATTCAACGAACTTGTGACCAAAAAAGCCAAAGGTGGTAACGATCAAAGCTTCAGACTAGCCATGCGAGGCTACTACCGTTTCATGGCTGCTTATGCTATGGCTAGTGCTATGCAGGGTGGCACGGGCGGTAGAACCATATCTGATCAAGACGTGTTGAACTTCCTTAAAGCGTTCAATCAGGGCGATTTCTTTTCTGATCCTGCAAATGAAGAAGCAGTGTTAAAGGCTATACTGGCGCAGATGGAACAGCAAGAATACCTTACACGCAAGCTGTCTCAGGGAGGACCAGAGGCCGCTGCAATATTTGCTCTTCAAAACTTCCCAGACGGTGACGAGGCATTCAACTTTACACTGAACGAATTGTCTGCACGAGTGGGTGTGGACATGGGCAGTAGTAGCGACACTGGAGACGGACAAGGCGGTGCCGCGCCAAAGATAACTGACCAAGCTGTCTATCAACGCCTAGTAGAGAACATCAGAGAAGCTACTCCGCCCGGATTTAACATGAATGATTTTACTAATGATGAAGTTCCGCTGCAACAAAGACTAAAAAGCATACAAGATGCGTATCCCGGACTATACGACGATGCACTTGAAGAACTTAACGCAGAGATAGGCGAGGCAACATAGGCATGGCAACTCCCATTGATAATCAAATGAATGCGCTAATCCCAGACAGTCCGTATAAAGACTACCGCGAAGTGCAGTACCCAGACGCTGTTCCGTTGCCTGAAGATAAGTCCAATCTTACAGCAGAAGATGTACGAGCCGCCTACCCACAGGTGTATGAAAAACCTATAACCCCGCCCGGATCACCGGCTATGCCGGAAGCATTTGAACCATATGCTGAACAACAAACGCTGTTAGGTATTCCGATTGGTAAAAAAACAACGCCTGAAGTGGTAATGGAGCCGCTTTATAAGTTTGAAAGTTCTGGTTTTGATGCTTTTGGCGTGGGCTTTGCATCTGAGAAAAGGTACACTCCATTTTTGGATTACGACCCAAAGCTGGTAACACCGGACTTGTCTCTAAGAGATATCGTTGATTACGAAAACAATCCCGAAGCGCAAAAAGCCTTGATGTCGTATACATTTTTGCATGACAAAAGTGGAAGAGCGTACAAAGTTGATCCAAATCGATTTGAAACTTACGACGATGTGATTGACTACGCCGACCAAATAGGTGCAGTAGCGTACACACGAGCAGATGGAAAAAAGAAGAAGTTTCCGTGGTCAACTGCCCTGTCAAAACAACTGAAGATGCCCGACATAGCCGAATCAAAACTTAAATCACTTGGAACGTCTGCTGAAATTAGACGAAGCATAGCTGCAAACAATGTTCTGTCATATAATTTGATTGATAGTGATTTAAGCGGACCCATGTACGCCCGCTATTTAAATGAGGTCTTGATTGAGCGTGGCGTAACGGATGAACGTACTCGTTCTATTCTGATAAATTCACAAGTAAATTCACCCACTATGGGCGATTTGCGTAATATTGCAGGTAATGTGTCTGATAATCTCTTGCGTCCATTTTTTGAGATGGGACTGTGGGGATTTGGGGAAACGGCTGATCTGGTGGATACAATTGTAAAGGGCATAGGAGTCCATAACAAGTTTATGGAAACTGATGACCCTAGACCGCTTGCAGAACTAGGATTTCCCGTAGACTACGAACGTCGTGAAGAAATTATGATGAAGTTGTACGACGACTTCCCCTCTGTATTGCAAAGGTTCTATATACAGAAGGGTGCCAATATAAGTCTTGATGAAGCACGTATTTTGGCCTCACGTTACACTGGACTTCTGCCTCGTGGTGTACAAATGTTTGCTGAAATACGGGGCGGAAGCAAGCTTGCAAACGCAGCGAAAGAGTTTAAATCAGTAAGCGAGTACAAGGCGTTTAAAAAGTGGTCTGAAAATTTGCTTGAAGCAAAACAAAAAACAGACGACGGTGAAGATATGACGTTTTCAGGTTTGTTAGAAAGATGGAAAGATGGAACAAGCAGGTGGTATAGAAGTGAGAAGACAATAGACCAAAGAATAGTCAGCTACTATCAAGTTGAAGATGCACGTGTGATGCCCTATAACTACAGAGTTGAGGTTGTTGAGGCGAAAGATGCGCTAGTGTTTGCCACTCAAAGAAGAGATGACCTACTTGCTGCTGCAAGAAAAAAGGGCGGAGTAATGTCCGACCAAACAAAATTAAGATTAGATGCCATAGAAACCAACATTAATTCACACACAAACCGCCTTAAACACTTGCGAGTAAAGTCTAGTGTACCAAAATTTATCCGTGACTCAAACGTACAAGATTGGTATTTGATTACTGGGTCAGCCACATTTGGACACTACGCACCAGAAGCATTCGACGTTGATCCTGAACTTGGTGAACTTTTAGGTATTTTGACAGGTGCGGTTGTGTCTATATCGCAGGGAAGTGCAAAAAGATACGTATCGTTTCTTAACAACTACAAGTTTGGCAGTCAACGACAGAAGCTGGATTACCTGATGAAAAACTTGATGGACGGCGGGAGTCCCTCTTTCCAACAAGGACTTTTAGGCAAAGCTGAAGTTATGGCTAAGTATGAGGATCAGATGATAGCTATGGGAGTTAATCCTGATCTTGTTTCTCTGTCCATTGCTGACATACTCGACTTGTCTGCATTGAGATATTTTCAAGAATTAACGAAAGACGCTAATATAAGGGTGGGAAAACTTACTAATAGCAGCACACAAGAACTGCTACAAAACAATTTAAATAGACAAAAAGAATTGACAGCCGCCTTACGTGAGCGTCTGATGAACACAGAAAACTTAGACCCTAGCAGTGATTTCTACAAGATGATTGCAACCACTTTAGGCGTGTTTGAAAAAGAAGCAAAAAAATTTGAATCAGAAATAAGACTTCTCAAAGCAAATGATGTAAAATACTTCAACGATCTTGCCAAACAAAGAGAGGGCAGTTTTCCTGCACCCAAACCGGACGATGATTTTGAGAAAGCTTGGAACGGGTTTGTTGAAATGAAGCTGCTTGATGAAGCACAGGACCCCGGACAGTTTGCTATCACAGCAAAAAGATTGCGTTCAGAACAAGCATTAGTCACTACATCAGCAGCACAGCGTCTGGGCCAAGCGTTGGTGACTAGGGCACAAGCTGCAGGTACCTTAGGAGAAGCAAGAGACAAGCCACTAAAAGTAAGCACAACCGACCCAGATACGGGAACAGCCATAGACATGCAGTTTGAACCTGCGGATATGGAGTCAACCGGACATCTACTTGCATTCCAACTTATAAGTCGCCACGGCGTAGAAAAAAGTAAGGCCAGCGCACCGTTTGTGGCTATGGATAACGTTGCTAACAACGGAATATACCTAGACGTAGATGGTAAAATTTTATCCGGTGCGCCTCAAGTTGATGTGTCTGATGTCTTCTTTGCCCTTCTAGAAGAAAGCGCAGACTTGCCGGGCCTAGATAAGATAGCTAAAAAGGGATACAAAGCATCCGACAGTCTGAACATTCGTGGGGTTATGAACCAACTTACTGACCCATTCTTTGAATCTGTTGCCGCCTCTCAAAAGTTATCAAAAGCACAGGTTGTTTCTAATCTTCAAAAAACCATACAAGACACTTCAGACTACGTATTTAAGCATTCATCTGGAGATGCTTTACAGGCGGAAGTATCAGAATGGATTGTTCGTAACAGAGGTGCGGGACTGATGACAATGAACATGTCCCAACTTCTTCGATTTGACAGAAGCTTGTCCTCTATGGCGTACAACGCATCAGGAGAAGCAGTAAAAGGTAGGCTCAAGCTTGTACAGCGTAGCGTGTCCGATAAATTTGACAAGATGGTTATTATGGACAACGGAGAAGCAAGACCCATTGGTCGTATGGAAATAACATATGATGGTAAACAAATGCTTGTTACTGATGTGTTGAAAATGGCAAAGGCGGGATGGACTAACTACAAAAACGTATGGTACGACACGAATGAACAGGGCAAATTAGTTCCCAAGCTGATGGCTTGGAACAGACAACAATCAGGAGAAATTACATCTTCTAGTCCGTTTGGTGTAGACTTTGCAGTAAACCCTCGTGAGTGGATAAAAGTTGACTCTATTTTGAAGATGAGTGACAACGAACTAGATACATACTTAGAGTCTTTTGCAGAAGCGTTGGGAACACGCAAGGTAACATCTCGTGGTAGGGGTCGTGACACAATCACTACGTACTCATTCACAAGCAACGATCCAGAAGCAGAAGCTTTTTCCACAATATTTCAAGCATCCATATCTGAATATATAGTAGAAGCTGCAAGAAAAGGAACTTTAAACCCAGAAATGATGGCTGGGCTACGCAACATTGAAAACAAATTTGTCTTTACAAATTCCAAAGGCGAAAAAACAAAGATGTTTACGATTGCCGATACCGTAGATGACTACGTAGGATTTGGTAGCTTGGGTTCTGATTTGCAAGCGGATGAAATTGCTAAAGCAAACACAAAAATTAAACAAGCCACAGAAAAGGCTTTGATTCCTGCAGAAGAACACAAGGCAGTAATCGATAGTACCGTATCATATCTTCAAAAACTTCTTCCTGCGAACGCCCCCGGAGGAGCAACGGGAGTTAATGACATTGGTGCATACATAGCTTCGGGAGGACAAGAAGGTTTCAACCGCATGGTTGCAGCTATTGCTAAAGACAATCCAGATTACGACGAAAAAAAAATCAAAGGTATTTTGCGTGAAGCTTATATTCGTGATATGGTTCTTTCTTCGTTTCTTGAAACTCCACAGACAATGATGAAAGCTGATGGACAGGCGGCTTCGGTAACAGTACACGATACAGATGCGTTGAGTAGATATTTAGGTGTGGGTGATCCTGCTCAAGAAAAGTTTTTGAAAGAATTTCTTGACTTTGATTCAGCAGAGACAGGAGAAAGTCATTATCAAAATGCTCGTGCCGTTGTAGGATTCTTGTCTGAACTCAAGGATGACCCGTTGGCGAAAAATGTAAACATACGAGGCATACCTCGTGCCGCATCTGTTGAAGCTTACATTAGTCGGTTCTACGCTATCAACAGGGGTGTTGTTTCCCCACGATACGTAGGTACAGAGGCTGTCATTCAACAGTTAAGATTTGGGAAGTTTTCGTTTATCAAAGAAGTAATATCTGACCCAGAATTAGGCATTCTGTTTCTTGAGATGGTTCGTACAGGAAGACCTCTTGATCCAAAACGAAACACCAGATTTGAATCTCTACTAATACAGGCTATGGGAAAAGACAACGCCCTGTATGGCGGAGAGCAGCCAGATGTTGTAGTTGACCAAAGTGGTAACAGAATAGAGGTGTACGGCAGCAGGGGGTACTACAAAGATCAAAAAAATCTAGGACGTGGGTTCCCTGAGATGAGAAGATCACGCCAACAACTAGAAGAAGCCGGAGTAACAACCGGAATGTTTTCAGCTATACAATAACAGGAGAATAACAATGAAAACCTACACTAACGGCCAACGCAAAGGCATGATGTACGGCGGGGCTGCAAAGCGCAAGCCAATGATGTATGGCGGCATGGCAACCAAAAAACCCCGCAAGAAAGCACAAGCGGGGGGCATGATGACCAGCACACAGAAACAACAGAACCAGATGCAGAACAATATGATGCAAAGTCCGAAGATGCCTATGATGGCAAAGGGCGGCAAATTAAAGATGGTAAAGAACGATGCCGGAAATATGGTTCCGTTCTACGCTGCAGATGGCAAGGGCAAAAGCTAGATATATCTGGTTGACTTTTCCATAGCCTCGTCTGACCAAGACTTCAAGTAACGCAATAGGGATGCTATAGAGTGCGAACCGTCGTACTCCGGCATCCCCTTGTTCATCACACCCTCGAACTCTTCAGGCTTCACTGCTTCACAGAGCAACTCAACCTTTCCATTGGGAAGTAGGTTTGCTTCGA
>Ga0209535_1002882_pt1 | contig 11162 bp, 13 predicted proteins | sample LinPmetageLP28_FD_184041 | JGI IMG/M metagenome (GOLD analysis project Ga0209535, IMG submission 184041) | Marine viral communities from the Pacific Ocean - LP-28 (SPAdes) (version 2) | ecosystem: Environmental > Aquatic > Marine > Oceanic | place: Pacific Ocean | collected 2009-08-22
TACTGCCTTTTGTCTTTACAGAAGCTGCTGCTGCTTTATCTGAAGAGTTATTCTTTTTAACTTTAGTAGTTATGCCTTTGTCTGTTTTATAAAGATCAATTACACGTGATACAGACTTTGCATCATCTAAGTTTTCATACAAAGCATCTTGTACCCACTTAGGTTGTTCTTCTGCCCAGTTATGAAAAGAATCATCGGAACGTATCTCATCAAAGTCAGGATGCATAGATGCTAGTTCAGCTTCAGCCTTTTCACGTTTAGCTGTAATACGTAACTCTTCAAACTCCGCCATACGAGATTCAAGATCTTTAGCTGTAGCCTTAGACTTCTTGTCAGCAATAGCCTCAACTATACCTGCTATGTCAGGGTACTGCTTAGACCAAGCATCTAGCTCTTCATCACTTTTTGGTAATACAAGTTCTTGCTTTGCTGCTTTATCTAGCTGTGCTTGTAATGCTTCTAGTCTTACATTAAACTCTTCTTCTTTTTTCTGAGTGTGTCTACGCAGATCACCATAACGTTTCTTGAAGTTCTTCTCTTCAGCACCTAACTCACTGTCATCTTCTTGTGCTTCTGCTTTGGGTTTTTCTTTTTGTTTGGTATCACCTTCTGCCTGTACTGGTTCAGCTTTAGGCTCTTCGCTACTGGGTTTATCTTCAGTACTTTCTTCATCTGTTATACCTAGTGCTTCTTTCTTTAAAGCTAAAAGCTCTTCTTCATCTTTCTTGATACGCTCTTCAGTGGATATGTATCCACCTCTACCCATTAGTACTCTAGGGATTTCAGGTTTTACCATTGGGTTTGGTTTTGCTGTTTCGCTTATAGCCATTTGTTTTCTCCTTATGTTGGGGTCAGCCGAAGCCGAGTGGCCTTATAGTTATTTGGATATTATTTTTTCTTTTTAGCTTTCTTCTTTTTAGCTTTACTCATCAAGGCTCCTTTGTTAACACCTGTTGAGTCATCATCATAATCACCTGCTGCCTCATTATCATATATTGGTGATGGTTTAGAAGGAGGTGTAGGTGGTCTATTGAAGATAGAGTTTTTATCATCATCATCACTACTTGTTGGTCTACCCATAGCAGCATCTGCTGCACTTTGATTGTCAAGTGCAACTTGTGTAGTAGCAGGAGTTGATACAAACGTTGGTCCCTTATCGTCATCATCGTCATCAGATATTGGAGTACCTACTGCAGCACCAAGCTTGCTCATATCAGTATCAGACATTATTTTTTTAATAGCTTCCATTCTTTCTGGTGTAAAAGCTGTTTCTATAGTTTCTGGTGTTGTTGTCTCAGGTGTATAAGCTTCTGTTACACCATACTGATCAGGTAGCTCATCGTATGTAGGACCGTCTAAAGTAGGTAAGTCAGGATCTTCTACTTCTTTTCCTGTTATGTCATCAATAAGCTTACCAACCACTCCTTTTTGTTGTGGTCCTTCGGCTACTTCTTTTAGGTTCTCTAAGTACTCTCTTTCATATATTGGCAAGTCTGTTGCTTCTAGCCTTCTATTTATTTCTTCTATTGTTTTCTTGTTATGGTTCTTTTGTGCGAAAGAAAGTACAACTCCAAGTGCGCCAAGTCCAAAAGGAGTTGGTGCTTTTAAGTTTTTAACTTCTGTGCTTAGTTCATCTATAGTAAGTGCTTTATAGTCAAAAGGTTCTGGTGTCTCAGGCTTATCGTCATCGTCATCACTACCACCGCCTCCACCTGTTTGCTCACCAGGATCTATAGTTACAGGTTCACTACCTACAGGATAGTAGCCAACAGGTATTTCTTGCATAGGCTCACCATCTAAGAACATAATAATTATTTTATGCCCTGCAGCGTTTTGGTATTCACGAGCTTCCATCTCACCACCGAATACACCTTGGTCTAATCCTATCTCTTCACCAAAGCCTCCAGTTGTACCTTCTTGTACTACGTCTGGATCTACTACAGGTGTTGGTATTGATAGATCCTGTGTTGCCATACCACCTTCGTCGTATCCTAGACCTTCCATAAATCTTTGACCAAAACTTTTATCGCTACGTAGGTTTTCACCTGTGTATGCTTCTTCTACTTTACCTGCTTCCCTTGTAGGAGCTTCTTTTTTAGTTTTCTTGTTACCTGAAAAGTCTCCTCCAAAGTTTATTTGTTCAGCTAAAGATGGACCTCTAGCATCATCAGATGTAGGAGGTTTCTTATCTAGTGTTACTCTACGATTTCTACTTCTGTTATCATCATCATTTCTGAAAGCAGAACTCATCTGTTCTCTTATTTGTTCATATCTATTCTTGGGTTTATCTTTATTAGCTTGTACTCTTTGGCTAATCTGCTTAGATGAAGTACCTCTATCTTTAGCTGCTTGGAACCTGTCTCTAACAGACTGTTTGTTTTTCTCAGCTTGCTTTCTGTTTGACTCTCTAATACCTGCAAAGAACTTACCTAAGAAAGCTTCTTCAGGTTCTTCCATCATTTCATCTGAGTCATCACCCATATCCATTACTTCTAAGTCGGCCATCTCTAACCCTAAACCAGACTCATCTTCCATTATAGGTTCACCACCAATACGTCCATCTTCGTCCATCTTAGCGTAGCCTATCTTGGCTGCTTGACGTATATCTTCAAAAAACTTTACACCAAAGAACCTAACTACATCAGCAGGTATAACCATCTCACCTTCGCTTAGTTGCGCTGGTATATCGTCACGAACTTCTTTTGCTGATGAACCTAGTGGTATCTCATTACCTGACACAGGATCTATACCCACCGTATTGTCAGGTACTTCTCCAAAGCTCATTTCCATTTGTTCTTCAAGTGCCATTATTTAATGTCTCCCTAAGTAGCTTTAGCTTTCTGAGTACGTCTATAGCACCCTGCTGTCTGTACACTATCACAGAATCATTAGCTGACTCCATTGTACGTTGTCTCATGTTTATTAGATTGTCTATGTGTTGTTGAAACTGATCGTAACACTCTTTGTCATTAACCAACTGCTTGAGGTGCATTACCTGTAAATCCTTGCTCTCCAGGCGTAGGTGCTGTACCTGTGCCTATTTGTGAACCTCCACCTCCAGATGTATCAGCTACGTCAGGAGTGTTTACACCTTCAGCACCTTCAGGGGCTGCTGCTGGTGCTTGAAATGCTTTTAGTATTTCTGCCTGTATAGCTGCGTCTTGCATAGAGTTAGTAACCTTGTCAGGGTCTAAGTCCATACTCTTAGCAATCTCACGTATGATGTAATCCATCTTAGCAAAAGGTGCAAGCACTGGATTCTGTGCAACTTGTAAGAACTGCATCAAGCGTTGGCTACGTACTTCGTTAGCCATCAAGCTTTCTGTACCTGATGCATTTACTTCTAAGTCACCCTTAATGTCTTCATCATAATCAAACTGCATGTTGAATGCAAAGAATGCTTTGCCTAGTGGTCTGATTAGATAGTCATCAACATTTTTTACAACAGTTCGTATAGAGCCGTTAGCTGCAGACATAAGCATACTAATCCCAGAAGCAGTCCTTCCCACTCCTGATACCCCAGTTTGTCCATGTGCGAACGAAGGAAATCCCGTACTTTCATCAGCTAACTGCCTCGCTTTGTCAAATAGTTGCATATTTTCATTTGCTACATTAGGAAACTTTGTACCGAAGATGCCTTGACCTGGCGCACCTCCCTGTCTCCGAAACACTTTTCCAGGGTACACAGACATATCTTGGCCTGGTACTAGGTTAGTTTCATCAACTTCAATGATAAGGTTACCAGATAGTGCAGCATTGTCAATAGCCATTCTCATAAAGCCATTCATTAATGTCTGTGTATCATCCATGTTCTCAGCAATACCTACACCAAAGAAAGAATACGGGTTATGCTCGAAGGGTGTTGCGTAGTAAGGAATACGTGTAGGCTTGAATGGGTTTAGTACAAAGCGTAGTACTTCACCGTTACATGCCCATATGTTACAGTTAACTTCATCTAAGTCTTCTAACTCTCTAGGTATCTTTACGCCATGCTCTTCTAATATATTTATATCAACGTAGCCCCAGAACTCTAGTACTTCCCAACGCTCAGAGTTTGGCTGAGTGTCATCATCTTCCATAGTCATTTCCCAGTACTTCTGGGTATAGTCTGGTCCAGAATCTACAGCTTTTTGTACTGCATCATCCATAAAGTATGGGCGGTTCTTCAATGCTCTTAGCTGTGTCCTTGACATCTTATGTCTTTCAACAACGTATTCTGCATCCTGCATAGAGTGAGCTTCAGGGTCAGGGTAGAAATCCCACACACTTACGTGACTACACTCTGGTACTGTTTTTACTATAGGATCATACTCACCGTCTTCATTCCAGTTAGGATACTCTTTATCTACAGCAAATGGACCTTTCATAACACCAGTTCCTAGCAGTGCCATTTCAAATGCCATGCTTCTTAGGTGTACGTTAGCTCCACTCTCTTGTAACTGATCGTGTATCTTCTTTTCCATCTTCTTAGCTGCAATAGTTGCAGGATGAAATGTAACAGTTGTAGGTGAAGTACCAGAACCTTCTACAATCTTTTCAGATACAGCTTCTAGTTTATCTTCTAGTGGACCTAATCGGCCTTGTAAATCTTTTAGTGTTTCACCAGGTCTTAGCTCTGTAACACCATCAATAAGATATGGACTGGGAGCTTCATCTTGTGTTACAGCTTTTAATGCATCACCTGCTTGTTCTGCGTTGGGATCTATGTTTATGTGTACTGACTCTGCTACACCATCAGGTAATATAGAAGGGTTTACTGTTAGTGGAAAGTTGTTATTACCAAATAGTACATCTACTATCTGTCCATACGCTGCTAGTGTTTTTGTCTTAGTTACCTTAACAAATATACGAGACTTTTCTGAGTCTGTGAACTTTACATCAGAACCATACAAGCCACGATAGTTACGATAAGCTCTTAGCCATCTAGTTTCATCAGCGTACCTAGCGTCTTCTGCTCTTTTATATCTGTCTTTTATAAATGAAACTACACTAGACTTTTCCTCAAAGATACTATCTAGACTGTCCTCTGCAGCTACAACATCATCTGTCTCAAACATTTCTTCAGCCATTAGCTGTTATCCTTTCTTCTCCAAGGTCCATTATTAAAAACTGCTTGTTCTTCGCAGTTAGGACATGTGGTGTTCCACATATTTGTATTATAAGTTATCTCACACTTAGGGCAAGTCTCTATTACATTAGTATCCGAACGTGGAATCACTAGCTTGAAATCCTGATCTTTGTTTAGCTGGGTTATAATCCCATATGCTGCTTCTTGGTCTTGTCATTATACCATATCTTAATGCATCGTACAAGTGGTCTTCTGATTTTGTGTCTACATCTTCTGGATTCTTTTTATCCAAAGGTATGCTTGGTATCTGTGATATAGTGTTTCTACAGTTATCCATAAACACAAGCATAGGCTTTTCTAAGAAATCATCTACTTTTAATCTTCGATGTATTTCGTTCTTACCTGCGATACGTGAGCCTCGTGAACGATCAGAAGGACGCCATCGACAACCCTTCATGTTCATTTGTTCAGCTAGTGATGGCCCAGTATCGCCACGGTTGTGCCACAAAGAACTATCAAGCACCCCGTATTTCATTCCACCATCTTTTGCTTCAGCCTCTATTATCATATCTGCTAGATCAGAAGCTGTAACTTTTGATACGTACATCTCACGATAAACTATGAGTTGTTCATCAGGAGATACAGTAAACCAAAGCACCCCAGTGTAACTACCATAACCATAATCACACGCTCTAAACTTAGCCCAGTTATCGGGTACTTCAAAGCTGTCAATAACGTGGATTGATCTGTCAAACTCTGTAAAGGCTGCTCCTTCGTTGATGTCCCAGTTTCCTTCGAGGAGTTGCTTCCTCTGATGCTCTGGTAGTGATAGGAGCATGGCCTCATAGTCACCCTCTTCGGCAAGGTATGGGTTATCGAAGAGAGATGCAGGAATAAACCTACGCTTGAATAGAGGCTGACCTTCCTTGCTGTGTCCTTTAGGATATACGATTGTTTTACTTGATTCAATGTCTGTTGCCCAAAAAGCTTTATCTGAGGGTGCAGGATCTATAAACATCTTCTTGACCCAACTATGTCCAGCACCACCTGGGTTTGTTGTAGCTCTCATGTAAAGTCCTAAGTCTCTACTGTGTGCGCTACGAAGACGTGACCTCATATAATCCCAAGCGTAAGATGTAGGCCATTGAGTAAGTTCGTCAAATCCAATCCAATTAAAAGCCTGTCCTTGGTATCGTGTGACATCGGTATCTTTATCCAGATACGACATCCACAGTCTTCCGCCTTTAGGAGAAGTCCACTGTGACTTACGCTCTGACCACTTGATTCCTGGTATTGCACGTGGATATAACTCCTGTGACTTTTGTATGAGTTCCCTTAGTTCCTCAGTTGTGTGTCGCACAAGGAGTCCAGAGAAGTTAGGATCGTTCAGGCCGTGTAATGGATCTGCTAACATAGCATATGATTTACCACCACCTGCTGCCCCTCCATACAGAACTTCTCTTTCAGAAGAACTCAAGAAGGAGGTCTGGGGACCTTCATTCGGTTTGAATACGACTTCTTGTGCTTCTTCAACGTCATAGTCAGTTGCTACTACCTGCGCTGGGATAGGTTCTGGTTGGGGGGCTTCTATCTCCGCTGGCTTCTGAGTATGCACCGACTCCTTGTGTTTCGAGTTTTTCGATTTCCGCAAGCGTTTCTTCGAGCCACCTGGCAAGCTTACGTTTAGTGATAGATGCTTTTCTACGTCTTTGCTCAACTTCTATTCTCTTCTTTAGACCCATGTGTGATATGTAGCGGTCTGCTTCTTTACTCAACCATTGTGCTACTGCTCTGTAACTATACTGCTTGAGGTGTCGTTTTGCAAGCTCTAATGCATCTAACTCATGTTCTATGGGTACAAGTAATCTGTCATTGTCAGGATCTAGTTCATAACCAAACGGTATCTTCTTAGTTAGCCTGACAATCTTGTGCCATTGTTTGTTGTGTATCTTAGGCGGTTTGGGTAATTGCCAAAAGCCTAACTCTCTTTGTGGTATTATTCGTTTGTACCTTCTTTTGGTGGTAGGTAGAAGATGCCACCACCGCTAGTAACATCTACTTTATCTACCTTACCAAGCCCTGCTCTGTCAAGCAAGTCTTTTGCTGCTACCATCTTCTCTTTAATGCCTAGCTCTGTAGGATCGTATAACGCACCAACCATAGCCATAGCAGCTTTAGGTGCAGTACGTGCAAAATATGTACGAGTCTTCTCACCAATCTCATCTTTTAAAGATTCAACAATCGTTGCAGTGTTACTGTTATCACCGTAACCTGCCAACTTCTTAGCAGCGACAACATCACCGCCAGCTTCATCAAATAGTACATCTAAGAATCTTTGTTGTTTATCTGTTAGATTCCTCGCCATATATTGCATTCCTTATTTGTGATCTACCAAGTCCTAGATCGTTTAGTTGTCTGTCATCCAACATGTGTAGCATTCTAAAGTCTGCACGTTTTTGTTGTCTGACTACGTGGGCTTTCCACATCTTTCTTAGTAAGTTTTTCATAGCACTATCTCCTTTGTTTGTGTGCGGAGATAGTTATACTCAAAGTTAGGTCAAGTAGTAGTACCTATTATTGCATATCCGTTATGTTGGTTGGAAGTGTTCCTCACCTGATAGTATTACATGAAAGTCAGAACTGCTTTCTTCAAATCCTATAATCTTATCACCTGGAGATAGTGCAAGATATGAACCACCATCTACAACTTCTTCAATGCCATTACCTGCTACGCTGTGTGCATCAATCATAAAGTGATACGTAGTAGTAGCTGCTTCATACCACTGTAAGCTATATTTTTTTGTACTAGCTGATCCACTAGATACATGCAAAAAAGTAATTAAACTGACAAAGTTATTAGGACAAGTGTATATAACATCACCACTTGCCCCACCTGCTGTAGCAGATAAGTCTTTAGCTTTTGTAAAATATTTAGCAGTATCTGAAAATGCCATTTACTCTATCTCTTGCCGCCTTTTGCGCCACCTTTAGATTTCATTTTTAATGGTTTCGCTGGTCCTGCTAAAAAGCCACCTCTTGAAAAGGCTTTCTTTTTCATAGCCATACCGCCACTGTACATAAACCCCATTTGATTACGTACTTTTTGAGGTAAGTTTGCTGCGCCTTTGTTTGGTGCTGGTTTTAATCCACCTGCAGCGTAACCTTTCTTTTTCATACCGCCCTTGGCGTAGCCTTTTTTCATCATGCCACCCATTGCGTAACCTTTTTTCTTCATCATTGTTCTTCGTCCTCGCTGTAAAGATTGTTGAAAACTCGTTGCGTATCCCATACATAGTCTACGTTTTCTTTAGAGTTAAACATATGTTGATTCGGTTTAAAGTCTGGCGCACCTTCACCAGTTTCAAACCAAGCTGGGTGAGTTACTCTCACTCTGTTATTGGGCAACGCAACTATGTTACCAGTGTATTCTCCTGCATCTAGTAGTTCTAATACATGAGACTGTTTGTGCTGCGCTGGGTCATCAGCGACTTCGTTATCTGTGTAGTCTACAGTAAAGTAGTATTTGGCTGGGTAGAACTCTCCGTCTACTTTGGCTATCCAAGGCGCTGGGCTTGCTCTCTCTAGTTTGTATACAGAGTGTGTATGTGACATACAATCCCAGGGCTGTGCTAAATATGGTGGTAACTCGTTAGGCCATTGCTCTAATGGTGTATCAGCTACTAGTGCGGTCAAAGGCATTCTAGCCCACATAGCACCACCATGTACATTTTCTGAGTCATCAAAGTCTGATTCACATCCTGTGAAGATTACTTGGAAGCTCAGTGTTCTGTTAGGCATTGTAGTAACGCCAATAACCATAGCGTGTAGAAAGTCGCCATGATGTTCTTCTAAGTTCTTAGTGTATTCTCTACGTACCCACGCTTTGAAGTACGGTATGCTGCTCGTGAGGAATGACATATATTATCCTTTTCATTATGTTCTTTTCCTCCCAGATGCTGTTACAGACCATTTAACTTTTTTAGGTCCAGTCTTCTTTGCTGCTTCGGCTTTACTAATCCTACCAGCTACCTTTGCTGGTCTGCAAGCAGGGTATGGTCTACTCTTGTCTTTTACACTTTTTCTTCCGCACTCTTTGCCTGTCTTTACGTCACGCCAGTCTTCCTTGAACCACTTAGTTAGTCCACCTTCAGCAAAACTTCTACGACTTTGTAGTACGTGTCTTGACTTGTGCAACTGAACCTCCCTTACTGTAAGTACCCCCACGTTTTTTGTAGGTCTTAACTAACCATGCACTACCATATGCACTAGGCCACTTAAACTTTTTCTTAGCTTCTGACTTTACCCTAGAGTATAGAGCTTTGTTTGTTGGTGTTGCCATCTTACCAAGCCTTACAAGACCAGTAACGTGCAGTGAACTTATCTTTAGCTGTATCACAGTTGTGTCTAGCACGAAAGTTTGCACGTCTTCCTGGTATGTTTTTCTTTATAGTCATGTCAGGGTCACCGAAACGAACTACCTTTACTTCGCTGCCTTTCTTAGCAAGTACAGCAGACTTCTTAGACTCACCAGGAGTCCTCTTTGGTTTGTTATATCCTGGGTATGTTTCACCCCTATACTTTAGCTTACCACTAGGTAAACGTTCTACATCTTTAGTTGTAGCCATTATGAAACACTTTCTCCACAGGTACAGCGTTTACCGAACAGCTTCCTAAAGGGGGTTTTCAACCATACTATCATACGCTTTCCAAATGTCGTCAATCTCTGTTTGAATAACATCTAACTTATCTCCTATAGTATCCGTTATTGTAGTCGCTTTGTCAACCTGTGATCTTAGGTCAAGTAAAACTTTTTGCTGTTCTAGTATTTGCTGCATGTTAGTGGATAACTGTGCGAGTCTAGTATTCAGTCCACGTACATCATTGTCTACTACTGCTTGTTCTACTGCTTGTATTCTACTTGTTGCTGTAGCTTCTAGTTCAGTTATCTGTTGGGTTAATCGTTGCATCTTAGCAACTATGTCATCGTTTAGGGTTGCTTCGGCTTCTTGTAGTTCTTTTCGTATTGCTTGACTTGCTGTCGTTAGCTGGTTTGCCGCAAATGTTTTATTCGCTGTTCTATCTCTTGCTGTGTCGTTACTTAACTGAGTCAAGCTTTTTTGTAGTTCTGAAATCTGCTTTGCGTTGGTTCCAGCTTTTCCTAGTGCTTCATCTACGCCACCCTCTACACCGTAGAATCTATTTAGTGTGTCGTATCCAAAGTATATCCCACCTGATACAGCAGATAGTACTGGGAGTGCTACAGCTACCATCCAACCTTTAATGTTGTAGCCACCTATGCTAAAGCCTACGTCCATCCTCTTTACGTTCCTTCTTTTCTAAGTAACGCCTCTTCTTCATTCTTTGTATTGGTCTTTTCTTTTTAGGTAGCTTCTTTTTCTTAACTATGGCATTGTTCCATATTGTTCTACGTACTCACCAGCAGCAAATATCTCTGAAGCAGACTTCATATCATCTTCTAGGTAACCCTGCCAACCAGAGCCAAACCCATCATCGTCCCAGTTAATTACAAACTCATCAACGTTCTGTGTGTATGTAATCGCTGTGTAGTTACCAACTACAAATGTATTCTGTGTAGCGTAGCTGTCTATACTAGCTGTTAGCTCAGTGTTGTTAGCTGCAGCCATGAATGCACCAGCTTGCTGTGCGTAGTTCTCCACTTGTGCTACAGCTTGGTTGTACGCATCTACTTCTGCTTGGTCTATGCTGTACTCATCTGTACCCATCATAGCTTGCAATGCAGTCTGCTCTGGTGATGTATCTGCTGTTGCAGCAGTTGTCATTATGCCAGTAGCTGTTAGTATCTCTGATGAAGCATCTACGAGTATGTCTATAGCTGCATCCAAGTCATTCATTGCACCTTGGTATTCTTGTGTGAACAACTGCTGTGCTGTAGTAGCTGTCTCGTAGTCGTGTCCTATTACAAGAGCGTGTGCAGCTAGGTAGTCATCTAACTCCTGCTGAGTAATTAGTCCGTCATCAAATGCGTCATCTACAACAACACCACCCAACGCAGCATATCCTACAGCACCTACTGTATTGTATCCGTTGTCTGTCACCCTGTTCTTGATAGCAC
>Ga0209535_1002883_pt1 | contig 11162 bp, 8 predicted proteins | sample LinPmetageLP28_FD_184041 | JGI IMG/M metagenome (GOLD analysis project Ga0209535, IMG submission 184041) | Marine viral communities from the Pacific Ocean - LP-28 (SPAdes) (version 2) | ecosystem: Environmental > Aquatic > Marine > Oceanic | place: Pacific Ocean | collected 2009-08-22
GCCCGGTAACACCCACAACCACCCTGATTAGGAAATACAGCAACTATGGATCTGCCGCTGTTGAGCCTGTCCAAGTTGCTGACGTGACGCTGTTTGCGCAGCGTGGTGGCCGCAAAGTCAGAGAGTTCAAGTTCGCTGGCGATGTAAACACCAGCGGCTATCAAGCGCCCGATATGACCATTCTCGCTGAACATCTCACAGATGGCGGCATCACGCAGTTTGCTTATCAGCAGGAACCCGAAAGCATCATCTGGGCGTTGCGCAGTGACGGCACTTTGCTGGGCATGACGTATCGCCGCGAAGAGGATGTTGTCGGCTGGCACAAGCATGTCATAGGCGGCGTGTTTGGCACAGGCCAAGCGGTTGTTGAAAGCATCGCGCCACTGCCCACAGATACTGGCAATGATGACTTATATATGATCGTCAAGCGCACGATTAATTCACAAACCAAACGCTACGTTGAGGTGCTGAAGGTGTTTGATTTCGGTAGCGTGACCACCAGCGCATTCTTTGTGGACGGCGGCTTGGCGTACAGCGGATCTGCCACCACTAGCTTGACCGGGCTGTACCATCTGGAAGGCCAAAGCGTGACCGTGTTAGCCAATGGCGCAACGCATCCTGACGAGACAGTCAGCGGCGGCGGCATCACGTTGGACTACAGCAGCACAACCGCAGCCGTTGGGTTTGGATTTACGAGTGAAATGCAGACAATGCGGATCGAAAGCGGCAGTGAAGATGGCACCAGCCAAGGCAAGCCCAAACGTATTCACGCTGTTACATTAAGATTGTTTGAGGCTGTTGGCATCGAAGTTGGCAATTCAGCGGATGAGTTAGACCGCATCCCGTTCCGCGACAGCAGCATGGCAATGGATCAGGCGATCCCACTTTTTACCGGCGATAAAGACGTAGAATTTCGCGGCGGTTATGACAACAACGACAGGATTTACGTGAGACAATCGCAGGCACTGCCGCTAACGGTCTTAGCGCTGTATCCACGCATGAACACGTTTGATACATGATCCTGTATCATGTTGAGCGGCTGAGAGACATCCACGAAGAACTGAAACCTCTGATCGAAAACCATTGGAAAGAGGTTGCACTAAATCAAAGCACGATAAACTTAAATGTCAATTGGGACGCATTTTTCCAAATGGATGATGACGGCAGATTGCATTGCTCAACAGCGCGCGAAGGTGACAAGTTGGTGGGCTATTTCGTTAACATTATCGTGCCGCACCTACATTATGCGGATCATCTGTTTAGCCACAACGATGCCATTTATGTAGACCCGGCGTACCGCAAAGGCTTCACAGCATGGCGGCTAATTAAATTTGCTGAAGAGCAGCTTACCATTGCTGGCGTCAGCGTGATGATGATCAACACTAAAATGCACAAGCCATTTGATCGCCTGCTTCAGCGGCTAAACTTTGTGGGCACTGAAACAATCTACAGCAAGCGGCTAGGAGTAGAATAATGGGCGCAACCGCAGCAGTCATTAGCGCAGGGGCAAACCTTGTCGGCGGCATCAGCGCGCGCAACGCAGCCAACGCGGCAGGCGCAGCAGCGCAGACAGCAGCTAACTTTAACGCATCGATAATAGAGCGTGACATTGGCCTGCTGGCACGACAGCGCGGCATCATAAACCAGAATTTTGAGATTGATCAGGAACGCGCAGGCGAGGCGTTTGAGCGCGAAGTGCAGGGCGCGGCAAGGGCTGGGTTTGGCTATGCTGGCGTCGATATGAGCAGCGGCACACCGATGGCTGTGTTGCAAGCCAACGCGCGTGAGTTTGATTACGCAATGTCAGTGGCTGAGTTCAACAACGAGATGACAAACCTACAAATCAGCGATCAGCAAGAAGATGCGCGATTGCAGGCACAGCTTGCCAGAATGGGCGGCGAGGCATCCCGGTCAGCATACAGAGCGCAAGGCAAGGCCAGCCTGATCTCAAGCGTTGGCAACGCTGCATTAGGTATATCAGGATCAGGATACTTTTGATGAGAATACCAGTTTACAGATCTGATGCGCAACGCACCAACGAGGCACCGGGGCGGTCATTCTCAGCGCGTATGGATGCCAGACCGTTTGTTGAGGCGGCACTGCAAAAGGGTGCAGTCACAGGCGCGCTGGCCAACGCTGTTGGCGCATATGCAGAACAACGCGGCAAGATGATTGCAGAAGCAGAGTATAACGAAACAGCACTGGCGCTGGATGAGGAAATCCGCACAGCCACATATGATCTGTCCCGGTCAAACGATATTGGCAACATCTTTGATGGAAATAAGCTGTGGGAAAAACGGATGAAAAGCATTCAGTCCAACGTGTTGGGCAGAGTGAAAAATAGCAACGTCAGACGCAAACTGGATTTCAGCTTTAACCAATCAGAAATCCAAAGCAGATTTACTCTGCAAGGCGTAGTTGACGATAAGATCATCAAGCGCGATCAAGCGGCGATTGCAGCAAGGCAGACAAACGCTGTTGCTGCATTGTCTCAGATCGGCGCAACCACTGCTGACTATGCTGCATTTTTCGGCACAGGCACCACACCCGGTAAAAACGGTGTTATGACTGCACCCGGCGTGGCAGGCGGCAGAGCTAATGCTGGCGCTGTTAGCAAAGCCAATCTGGCAATGCGCGTGGATGTGGCGTCAGGATATGTGGCCAATCGATATGGCGCTGACATCAATTCCAACCGACGATTGCGCAAGTTTGTTAGCCTGCAAGATGAAATCCAAACAGGCCAGATGACCATAGAGAAAGCAATGTCAGAGGCTGGCATGGTTGATCCCTACGCTGCTACTGTGTTGTCCCAAATCCCACGGGCTGAAGCGCTAAAGATTGTCCAAGGCAATATGAAGCTGGCGCAGGCGGCATGGAGGGCTGACGAGGAAGTCAGCAAAGACATTCGGGATGGCGAAAAGCGCAACATGACTGCCGCATATAAAATGTTATATACTGGCCGCAAGACATTAACGAAGGATGATTTGGAAAGCATTGGATTGCCAGATAATTATCTACGACCATTGTTGCCGTTATTTAAAGAAGAAAGTGGCGGCTTGCTAGTAGTAGATAGCGCTGTGGCCAAGAAGCAAATCTATAAATGGTTAGACGTGCAAAACTTTCTGTCCCGTGACCAACGTGCTGCTTTGGATGAAGAACTAGCCAGCGGTACTGCCGTCACGCGCTTCCCAGATGACAGCGATCCTAATGTGTTTGCAGAGATGAACAAGCAGGCAAACAAAGGAATATTAACAGAAAGGGGTTTAAGCGGAGAAAAAGAAAGCCTATCAATTGGCGACTATATCACGCTGCAAAATATGATCTATAGCGAAGCAGACGCAAACTTTCGTGGATACATGAAAACTGTCAGCGCGGTGTTTGAATGGACAGAACAAACAGCAGACAACGACGATGACTTAGCGCAAGCTGCAAACGCTGCGTATTTCTCTGTCTACCATGATCTGTCTGATTGGTTCAACGAGGTTGAAAACAAGGATGCGTCTATACGGGAAATTAAAGCAGAAGGCGAAAGACTTGTTGAAGCAGTACGGGTAGGATTTGACGCTGCCAAAGAGCAAAAATATTTAAACTTCTTAGTCAAAATAGAAAAATTTGGACAAAATGGTTTAAAACTAAACCCCAACAATCCAATCCAATCTATCGATGATTTCATCACAGCGCGCCCAAACATAGATAAAGATTTAAAAGAGGCATTGTTGCGCCGAAAACAAGCCTTGCTAGACAGGTATGGAGCGTTTTTCAATGTTCAATAATACTGACAACGAGTTGCGCCGCTATGAAGAGGCTGAACTATATTCAGCTACCGCCACGCCAGATATGTTTAGTGACATCAAGAGCCAGTTTAACACTGTCACAGGCCAAACAGATCTGCTGGCACCGTTGCCATCTGGCGGCTTTGTCCGACTAGCCAGCCAAGCACCTGACATAATGGTGGAAGCGCCAGCCATGCCGGGTCAGGGCGCTGATGCACCGTTGCCTGTTGAGGGGCCAATAGCGCGCGCCGCAGAGCAAACCGCGTTGGAGACAGAGCCAGCCACAGCAGAGATGCGGCCATCTTTAGCAGGGCGCACAGAAGTTGTGAAAGAAGTGACCAAGGGTTTGATAAACGGCGCAATAGTTCAACCTGCTAATTTCTTAAAAGAAAACTTTGGGCTGTATGATCCGCTAGCCGTGCAGTTTGTAGACCCGCAAACAGGCGAGTTTGACTTTAAACTGCACATAATGAGCCGAGAGGAAAAGGCAGATTTAGACGCGAAAATGGCAGCGGGTGAGTTGCCTTACGCTATGAGCCTTGATGATCTTGTGGCCCCGGACAAAGACGCAAGCGCTGTGGCAGGGGCGGCAGGCGGCATATCGCAATTCCTTGGCGCGTATCTTGGCATTGGCAAACTTTTCCGCGTAGGCAGTGGTTTTACGGGCGCTATGACACAAGGCGCGGCTGCTGACTTCTTGGCGTTTGATGGCAGCGACAAAGCGGTGACAGACATGTTGTTGGACATGGGCTGGATCGAACCCAACATGATCACAGAACTGCTGAAAAAAGACCCAACTGATCCTGACTACGTGGGCAGGTTCCAAGCAGCCGTTGAAGGCGCTGGCTTGGGCGCTGTAATTGAAAAGGGCTTGATCCCGTTTTTGGGTTTGGCATTCCGCGCGGTAAAAGACAAAGACGTGCCTGTTGACGCAGCACGGCAGGCAATACAGCAAGGCAAGCTAATGATGCAGGGCGCATTGCTGAAAGCTGGCCAAAACGCAGAACTGCGCATGGCAGAGCGTGGCCCTGCTGTTGACTTTCTATCGAGCACTATGATGTCTGGTGTTGACCCGACAATCGCCACAGATCCACTGGTGGCGGCTGCTGGCCGGGCTGTAACGCCAGAGCTAAGATTGGGGCCAGCCTCTGATCAAGAGATGTTTGGCCAGCTTGCCCAGCCATACCGTGTCACTGTTGAAGGCTTCACCCCGACAGGTACTGGCAAGCAGTCAATGATCCCGCGCAAGATGACACCCGGCAATTTTCAAGCCACAACCATCAAGCTAGATGAACTAGCGCAACAGTTTCCAGATCCACTAGCCAGTGACGAAACCTACGCAACAATGGTGGCCACTATGCAAAATGTTGGCGAGGTATCCGCGCCACCGCGATGGATGGTTGAACACGCCAACAATATTGAACAGTGGGCTGATTGGTTTAAAGGACTGACGCCTGATCAAATCAAAGCGGCTGATGAGGGGCTAGCAGTTCAGAAAAATTTCCAAGACGCTTACGCAGCAGGCGCTGGGCCAGAGTTGACCGGGCAGCTTATGCTGTGGTCGATCCTGTCGCGGATGTTGTCAGCTTTCCCGCATGAGGGCGGCTATATAGATTTGGCTGAAGCAGCAACGCCGTTCATCCAAAAAGCTGCCGCTGGCAATTGGAGTGATGCAGACACGGCTGCATGGCTAGAAATGGTGCCAAACGCAATACCAGAAGGTGCGCCCGGAAAAAGCGCCACGTCCAATGCTAATGATTTTGGCAAAGTGTTTCTCAAGAAAATGGCTGCTGTTGACGAGAACGGGGTTTCTGCTCTTACGCGCCTGCATGAAATGGTTGCAGATCCTACAAAAAGCAGCGCTGAAATACGCCGCGCATATTATGGATTGGCATCAGATACCGGGATTGCAAATAAAATCCTGTCGTTTGCTCTGTTGGTTTCGGGCCGCAATGATGTTGTCGTACTTGACCGCATTCAGATCAATCGCATGTGGGCTGGCGGCGATAAAGTATATGATGACATAATGAAGCAATTTGAAGGCGCGCAAGGCTTGGCACAGTACGAGGCATTGGAGCGGTCATTGGCGTCCAAGGTTGGTGGTATGTATGAGGCCGCAGGGCGCGGTGACGTTGGTTCTGTAGGCCGTTATCACTGGGAAAGCTGGGTGCTATCGTCTGGGCAAATTGTTGCGCATCCTACACTAGAGGGCGTTGTAAGGGCTGGCGCACCTGACGCAAGCGCCAAAATACCGCCGACAGCATCAACCCCTGTTTCAGAAGGCAGGTTCCACAGAAAATATTATGGCGTTTCCTATGAAAAATTGCCGTCAGGTGGAAACAGACTTGTCTATAAAACAAGCACAGGCGATCCTTATCAGTTTACAAAACCGCAGCTAGACGATATGTTCAAAGAGGCTTTCAACAAAAAGTCAGGCGTCCTGCCAGAAGACTTTCCCGGCGTGGGCGCATTTGAAGGTGGCAGCATACCTTGGTTTGAATATGAAGGAGTAGACCGTGGAAAACTCGACGAACTCATCCGACAAGCAGGCAAGCCAGCCGACAACTGACACCATGTCATTGGTGCGGCAGTTATACCAAAAGCGTGAGGCGATGCCTATGGAAGCAGAGCCAAAAGAAAAGGGCATGTCAGAAGACTAACCCCCACTACATCACCAGACCACCACAAGGGCGCTTTTCAGCGCTCTTTTTTATTGTGAGGCCCGTATGGCAATAGACCCGCAACAGATCGCAACTGAGCAAACCCAGCGCGCGGCGTTGGCGCAACGTGGCGCGCCTACAGAAATGGCGGGTAGCCCGGAGAATGCCGTGCGTCTGGCTGGCTGGGGCGATGTTATACAGTTATTAAACAAGCTGCCGCCTAACGTATCAGACAATGCAGTTACGCCAGATTTACCGCCATCGTCAACATTGCCCCCATCTCAAACCGCACCAGCGGCACTGCCTGCTGATCTGCAAGCCCAGCTAGACACCATACCGCAAGCTGACTTAATGGCCCCACCAGCGCCCAAGGTTGATCTGCCATCTCGCGTGCCAACGCCTGCTGAATTAGGTTTGATGTCAAGCCCCGGCAACTACTCTGAGATCGCCACGAAAAAGCTGTTGGCCCCGCAGGTACTGAGCGAAGATGGCGCAAAAAAGTTTGCAGAAATGGGCTACCGGGCAGACGGCACACTGCCAGAAGCTGACCCATTGCTGACCGCGCAAGAGGCATTAGATGCAGAAACCGCGCAATCTGTTGTGGACGTTAATGAACTAGCCAAGCGCGCTATGACTGCGAACAAGCAAGGCTTCAAAGAAACCACTGCCATTGCTGCTGAAGAAGCTAGTGACGAAATTCTAGCAATGGTGGCGCGCAACGAGGCCAACATTAAATCGCTGGCAGATGGTGGTGACTTCAATTTTGATTACCTTAACACAGGCGATGATGTTAAGCAGATGATTACCGCTGTTGGTGAGCAGCTAGGTGATGAACAAAAGCTGTTAACGCGCGGCGTAATTACTAACAAAGTGACAGTGAATGAAGCGGCTGGTATTTTTGCTGATGAGATTGGATTTACCCGTCAGTTACTAAACGCAGAAATAAGAGAGGGCGGCTTAACGGCTGCACAGTTTGTGGCAGCGCGCACCATTCTTGTGAAGTCAGGCGCAAAGCTGGCAGATCTGGCAAATGCTATAAAGATGGGTACAGCAGACGCCGGGGATCGCTTGCGCTTTAGACGCCAGCTTGCAATCCACCAAGGCATTCAATTGCAAATCAAAGGCTTTCAAACAGAAGCCGCACGGGCGCTGCAATCTTTTCAAATCAGAGTAGATGGCGAGTTAGACCTAGATCGATTTAACAAAGAAGCTGCACTAATGCTGGCCAATGACGGCGATGTGGGCGTTACTGATGAACTAGCTAAAAAGCTGCTAGGCGCGCTAGAAAAGAATGACTCGCTAGGCGCAATCAATAAATTTGCAGAGGTGGGCTGGGAAGCTAAAACATCCCGCGTTATTCAAGAGGCGTATCTTGCAGGGCTGTTATCAGCGCCGCCCACGCAAATCAAAAACATCGTCGGCACTGCTGCATTCATGGCGTATCAACTGCCAGAGGAAGTGCTGGGCGGAATGTTTGGCGCTGTTGCGCGTAAAAAGAATGAAATCCTTGGCTTAAACTACCCGACAGCCAAAGAGCAGATCTACGTTACAGATGCATTGTTTCGCTTCAAAGGCTTTATGGACAGCTACAAGGATGCCCTGCGCGCAGCATCAATTGCCTATAAGACTGAAGCGCCAGCCGCAGGCAAAAGCAAGCTGGATATGTCAGGCGATGAATACGCCGGGACAAGCGCTGATCAGAACAGCAAAACCAATCCATTAATTCGTGGCCTGTCAGATCTTGGCAAAAGGATGCGGATACCTTTTCGTTTGCTGCTATCTGCTGACGAGTTCTTTAAAACCATGTCGCAACGTGGCGAGTTATACACGCGCGCCAATCGTGAATACCAAACTGTCATACGCGAAGGCGGCACCGAGGTTGAGGCGCAAGACGCGGCAGGCAGGTTGCTGTTAGATCCTAAGTCAATCTCTGAAGAGTTAGACACAAAGGCGCTGTACGATACGCTGCAATCTGATCTAGGCAAGTTCGGTGAACTTACTAGTGCATTCCAGCGGGTTAATTTAGGCCCCGTTCCAGTGGGCCGCATTATTGTCCCGTTTGCTACCGCGCCAACAAACAGCGCGCTGCGCACGTCAGAATATATGTGGCTGACTAACCTCAAGCCGTGGAGAGATTTGTTTGGCAGAAACAGCACGCCAGAGCAACAGCAACGGGCGTTTGGAAAGCTGGCACTAGGCGGGATGTCAATGGCTACAATCGCAAGTTACGCGCTGGAAGGTGACATAATAGGCGGCGTTCCCAGCGATCCAAAAGAACGCGAGGCGTTTTTTCTAGCAGGTAAAAAGCCATACAGTTTTACATACCGCAAAGAGGGATTTCCAACTGACCCAGAAACTGGCGAACTACTGCCAAAGTACGGCAGGTTTGGCAAGCCCAATGGCCCACTGGGATACGTTAGCTATAATGGCTTTGAGCCTGTCAGCGCGGTCATTGGATTAACTGCAAACGTGGTGCAGAAGTCTTTGTATATGAACGGGCCGGGTGCCTTTGATTATTTATCTGCGGCGGTTTATGGCGTGGTGGATTACTATACAGAACTGCCTTTTTTGCAGGGCATGGCAGACTTTCAGGACACCGTAGACGCATTAAAGCGAGGCGATGGCGAGGGTGCGTTTTTAAAGCTGGCGCGTGGCCCTGCTGAAGCGGCAATATACGGGCCACCATTTCCTAGTCCAGTTAGTTCACTGCAACGAAATATTGCGCGCGCAATCGACCCAACAAATGAAAGGCCGCGCCGAGACATTGCTGAATATTACACAATAGAAGATCTGGAAGAAAAAACGGTTGATAAGTTTGGCAATGAGCAATTCAAATACCGTTTAGATGACGGCACCCAAAACTGGGATTTAGTTGGCACACCAAAGGATGATGCTTGGAATAAAGTGTTTTCGCTGCAAAGAAATTTAGAGGCGATGCAATACGGAGACAGCATCAGATTTATGTTTGGCGGTGATCGCAAAAACAATGCTGTTGTATTCGACACTCTTGGCAACGCTATGAATAAAGAAGATTTCAGCCTGTCAAACAACCCGGTCAAGGCAATGTTTAACAGCACGTCAGGCATTAAGATTAAAGAAAGCGAAGCGCTGACAGAGGTTGAAGCCGAGGTCTTGCGGTTACTGCGGGTTACTGGTTCGATGCCGCTAACCAACCCAGAAGAAATATTTGGCGTTCCGCTGTCTTTTGGCAATCAAATGGATCTAGTGGATTTAGCAAAGAACAAGCACCTTTCGCCAACGTATGATGATGAAACATTCAGAGATGCTTTGTATTCCCTGATCTTGTCAGAAGATTATGACCTAGAACGGGCAGAATTTAATTCAGCAGGCGATGCGCAGGTGACAGATGCAGATCGGGTAACGTTGATTAAGGCGTTAAACAAAACCTATCTTGAAGAGGCTTTTGAGGAACTTATCAACAGCCCGGAAAACGACAAGCTAGGCCGCGCTAGGGATGACATAATAGAAGCCAGATCTAGAAAAGCAAAGGGCGAATAGATGACCGTTACGTCAACAAACCAAAAAGTACAGTTTAACGGCAACGGCTCAACAACCGTCTTTGCCTATAACTTTAAGATCTTTGCACAGACTGACCTGTCTGTCATCTTGCGATCAGCGGCAGGCACAGAGACTGTCCAGCAGCTTACCACCAACTACACCGTCAGCGGCGTGGGTGAAACATCTGGCGGCAACGTCACAATGGGAACAGCCCCGCCCAGCGGGACAACCCTGACCATCCTGCGGGTGCAGCCAAACTTGCAAGGGCTGGATTTGGTGCCTAACGATCCTTTCCCGGCGGGTAGCATGGAGGATGCTTTAGACAAGCTGACCTTTATGGTGCAAACCCACGACGAGGAAATCGGCAGATCAATCAAGGCATCAAAGACCAACGTGATTGCCGATAGCGAATTTACCGTCAGCGCGACTGACCGGGCTAATAAGCTGTTTAGTTTTGACAGCAGCGGCAATCTTAGCATCGCTCAGGAGCTAGGCACGTACAAAGGCGATTGGGCGGCAAGCACAACATATGCTGTGCGGGATTTGGTGAAAGACACCAGCACCAACAATATCTTTATCTGCATCACGGCGCACACGTCATCTGGATCACAGCCGCTAACCACCAACACAGACAGCGCAAAGTGGTCGTTAATTGTAGATGCTGCATCTGCGACCACAAGCCAAACAGCGGCAGCAACGTCTGCCACGGCAGCGGCAAGCAGCGCCACGGCAGCAGCGTCATCTGCCACAACGTCAGGCAACAGCGCTACAGCAGCCGCATCATCAGCCACAGCAGCAGCAAGCAGCGCCACGGCGGCAGGCAGTAGCGCAACCGCAGCGGCATCATCTGCCACATCTGCAGCGTCCACGCTAACGACCTTCCAACAGCAATATCACGGCGCTGCATCATCAGATCCAACGTCAAATTTGACTGAAGGAGACCTGTATTTCAAAACGGGATCAGGCGGCGGTCTGCGTGTCTACAACGGCAGCGCATGGGTAGCAGCGGCTTTCGATACGTCAGGCGCGTTGGTGGCGGCAAACAACCTTAGCGATGTAGCAAGCGCTGCAACGGCGCTGACAAACCTTGGCGTCACCAGCACGGCGGCTGAATTAAACCAGTTGGATGGAAAAGTAGCTAAGACGGCTGGCTTGGAAACAATTTGGGTTCCTGCCGCCGCGATGTATCCAAGCACAACTAACCCTTGCT
>Ga0209535_1002885_pt1 | contig 11152 bp, 4 predicted proteins | sample LinPmetageLP28_FD_184041 | JGI IMG/M metagenome (GOLD analysis project Ga0209535, IMG submission 184041) | Marine viral communities from the Pacific Ocean - LP-28 (SPAdes) (version 2) | ecosystem: Environmental > Aquatic > Marine > Oceanic | place: Pacific Ocean | collected 2009-08-22
TGTGCTTGAGGTCTGTCATCAGCTCTGATTGTACCACCATAGGTAGGCATAATCTTTACTTCTGATCCGTCACTTAAAGTAAAACTTTCCATATTGATCTCTTCCATAGCGGCAGGAAGATCCTGATCCGTAAGCTCTAACAACTCTTTCTTAGATGTTTTGAGCTCCTCTTCAAGAAACTTAACCTTGTGTTCCATTTGGATTATTTTACTAGCTAAAGCAGACACATTCGACAATCGACCTGTATCTGTACTTTCTACACCAGTGCGCGCATTTGCAGCGTCCTGTTGCATATCGTTGAACAAACTATCTTCCATATTTTTCCTTTCGCGTTTGCTGTTTCGTGATTAAAGACTTTTTTATAGCCTTGCATTAATATAATAAATCGCATATTGTAATATAGATGTCAAGCACGGAGATAAAAAAAATGTATATGTATAAGACAAAGCCTTTTAAGCATCAGGAAGTGGTCATAGATGATAGTTGGGAAAGACCTTACTATGGATTGTTTATGGAGATGGGGTTAGGTAAATCAAAAGTAGCAATAGATACTGTTGGTAAATTAAAGTTAAAAGGTGAAATTGATTCGGTAATGATTGTAGCTCCTAAAGGTGTATATGATAACTGGATCAAACAAGAGATACCGAATCACTTGCCGGAGGAATTTGAAAGGTTCGTGGTTCGTTGGCAACCGAGTACGTCCAAGGCTTTTCAGGATCAGATGCAAAAGCTTGTGTTTGAAATGATGGCGGGTATAAAGTTTTTTGTTATCAATGTTGAGGCCTTCAGCTCTGATCGTGGTAAGAAAGCTGCCTATTATTTTTTAAAGAAAAACCCTGACAACATGATGATCGTAGATGAAAGTACTACTATAAAGAATCGTAAGGCCTCGCGTACCAAAAACATTATGCAGTTAGGTAAGTATGCTAAGTATAAACGTATACTAACGGGATCTCCTGTGACCAAAAGTCCTATGGATTTGTACTCTCAGTGTGCCTTTTTAGACGCTATGTCCTTAGATCAGGCTAGTTTTTTTGCCTTCCAGAATAGATACGCTATTGTACAAAAACGAATTATGGGTCCTAGAAGCTTTAATGAGATCACGGGCTACAGACGCTTGGACGAACTTAATGAGAAACTAAATAAGTTTAGTGTAAGAACATTAAAAGAAGATTGTCTTGACTTGCCGGATAAGATTTACGTCAAACGGAATGTGCCGTTGACCGCGGAACAAACAAAGTTGTACACACAAATGAAGAAGTATGCCTTGGCTCAGTTAGACGAGGGCCAGCTGGCAACTACCGCCAGTGTACTTACACAAATTATGAGACTGCAACAGATCTGCTGTGGATATCTTGTGAGTGACGAGGGCGAAATGAAAGTGTTAGACAATAACAGAATGACTGAGCTGTTGGCAGCGATTGAAGAATGTTCAGGTAAAATTATTATATGGTGTAACTACACACATGATATTATAGAGATAGAAAAAGCTCTGTCTTCTAAGTACGGCGGCGATTCGGTGGCAACCTACTATGGTGGAACCAAGCAAGATGATAGGCAACAGACTGTGGATAACTTCCAAGATATCAACAACCCTTTGCGCTTTTTTGTAGGTCAGCCTAAGACGGGTGGTTATGGTATTACCCTTACAGCGGCTAACACTATGATCTATTATAGTAACAGTTATGATCTGGAGATAAGGCTACAGTCTGAAGACCGTGCTCATAGAATAGGTCAGAAGAAAGCTGTGACATATATAGATTTGATTGTAGAAGACACGATTGACGAGAAGATCGTCAAGTCTTTGCGAGAAAAGATAAACCTAGCTGGTGAAGTCTTGGGCGAAGAACAGAAGAGATGGTTACTTAATTAGACCTTGTCTGTACTTGTTTACTCTGTCGTATGTAAGTAACTCTTTACGAGCTCGCAATGCATAAGAACAGTGGATCCACCCTGTGTTTCCGCCTGTGTAACATTCCATTATGAGTTGATCAAAGACTAAGTTGTCTCGTATCCACTGAGCTAAGACATAGTTGTCTACGTTAGCGACCTCAAAATCAGCCGCGCTTCCTGTGCAATGTTGTGAGTTCTTGGAGCTGCCAATCGATATTGAAAGCTCTGGACAACGGTACCCGCTTGATACCATGAAGCTGCCGAACTCATTACGAATGGGCTGCAAAATGTTTTCTGCAAGTAATTTTAAATTTTCTATAGCTTCCGCATCAGGTACATTAGTTATACCTCTACGCTCTGCGGTCTGGCTTTTTGTTAACTCAGCCAGAGTAAAGTTTTGACTTAGTTGCATTTATCTAGTCCTTAATGTGTATCGATTAGGGTTTTGATTGTACAGATTTAAAGCTGTTCTATATTGCTGTTGAGGGGTAATAGGTTGTATTCTACGAATTAGCTCATTGTCATTACCGTTGTCATTAGGGTTGTTCATGTCATCCACACCTTTTCCGGCATATCCCGTAGTGGTCACCGCACCCATATTTGCTCCTATCATAGACATTAAGCCACCTATTCCTGGAATGGACATTCCTGGCCCACCTTTTCCTGTAACGGATGTAATATTACCTTGAGTATCTTTACTAAATTCTGGAGAATAACCCTTGCTTAAAGAATCTCTAGCATGTCGATTCATCGCTCCTTTGACAAAACCAAAAAAATCGTAAGGGACGTTTTGTACGGGAGTATATGTTCTAGACCCTTGCACATTTTGTGTGTTTTTTAGGCCACCGGTTAAACCACCGCCCGTGTAACCTGCTTGACCTCCCATTACGGCGGCCATATCCGCAATACTATCATCTAAGCCCATGTCGCTGGAAGGACCACCTTCCGCATCTGTTCCTTCGCTCTCTTCAGCAGTTTCATAAAAGCTAGGTATTCCCATAGGTCCAGCTTTTCCTGATCCACCCATAAGTTGTAATATACCACCTTCTTGCGGAGTGATGTAAGCTAACATATGAGGTTGACCTTTAATATCGACATTTCTTGGGGGTACGGCACCACCTTCAGCCATAGTAGCTGTAGGTATCATTCCTGAAACTATGTCATTAGGAAACAAAGAAGCATATTGAGCTCTATTGGTAGGCGCGGAGGCGGCAGTTGCACCGCCTCCCGCGGGAGCGATGTTCAATCCGCTCAAAAATGGTTCACTTGAGGATAACTGGGTGGTGGGAGTACCCGTTGGTATACTCGGTTGAACCGAACTCTGTTTGTTTTTTCTTTCTAAAAATTCTAAAGTTTCATCTGTAGGAGCCATATCTTCTTCTCCAGATTCTCTGATAACACTTGGAGTTACTTTAACAGCCTTATCTATACCTACAGTGTGAACACCTTTACTCAAAATACTAATAATGTTTTTTTCAATTTGTAATTTTTCTTTTTCATTTTTTGGTTGTTTTAAAAAATTAAGAAACAACTGTTTGTTTGTAAACAATTCTGTCGTTAAGTTTAATTTTTCACTAGCAGGCAATTTTAACAACATATTTCTTAAAAAGTTTTTACCTTGACTAGCCATTATAATGGAGCCAGGACCAGGTGATCCTCCTGTTAATGTTTTACCCACGTTAGTACCTAAAGCAGAACCACTTATAGCTAAGAAAAATTCAAATAAAGGTCCAACTTCTCCTAAGAGTTGTTCATTTATTTGTCCATTCTTTACAAGATTACCAGCCGTATCTGCTATTTCTAATTTTATTAATTGTTTAGAAATGTAATCAATTTGTCTTACTTGATTTGCATCAAAGATACCTTGAGATTTTAAAAGGCTCATCATAGTAACGGACGGATTATCAGGCATAGGCTCATAAAAAGATTTGTAAAAAGCTTTTGCATTTACAAAACCACCCGTGCCACCTGAATTTATAAAAGCTCTATTTATAAAAGCCTCACCCAATGCTTTTTTTGCAGGATCTTCAAAATTTCCTTTGATACTTCTAAATAATTTTATCATGCCTCTAGTTGGATATTCACCTTTTAAAGCTGATTCGATTGCTGTAATAGGATGTTGATCTCCAATTAATTTAGATAAATACTCAGTGTTCTTCACATTTTTTTGAACTTTAGAGTTTCTAGCATCCCAAACAGAAAACAATCTTTGAGCGTTAGACACGGTCGATAGATCTTGATCTAAGTTTGGAAACATACTTAAAAGTTCTTTGTTTTTATCTCTCCAAGCGTCTAATTTTTTTTGATCTATTTGTGGCACACTTGTTTCAGAAAATTCTCCGATAACAGGTACTTTGGAATCTGATATTAATTCTTTACGAGTTACTCTTAAAAATTCATCTAAGTTTTGTCTAATGGACATACCAGTCTTTTCAGCACCTCTAAAACCTTTTTCAACAGCAAAGTCAGATAAGTTTAATATTTGACGAGTTCGTTGTTCAATGACGGAAGGTTTACCAGACATTACTTCATTTAAAATATATTCAGGACTTACATATTTTTGTCCTGATGGTTTTTTTAATTTTGTTTTACCTACAATAGTCCTAGTAACAGTATCGTGCGATGCCACAGAATAATCTAAAGCGGCTCTATATTGTTTACTTGCTTTAGGAGCATAAGCTTCTAAATCTTCTAAAATACCACTAGCAAACTCCGCGGCCACTCTTGCATATTGTTTGTTAGGATTAGGTCCTGAACCAAATTCTCTGGCTAATTCATTAGCTTTAGCTCTTATGTCAACAAGTTGTGCAACAGTTATACCTTTAAACGGCCTTGGCTTTTCTCCTGTAAAACCTTTTGAACGTAAAAAGGCAGCGTATTGAGGGTCAAAGCGAAGTTCTGGATCGGCATTGTTAAGAGTAGCTCCGCCTTTTTCATCTCTTAAAAGTTGCTTAAACTGTTTATTCTCTAACAGAGTTACATAATTTTGAACATCATTTGCTTGTGCTTTTGTAAGATTGTTATCTGGTTCCTTTAAAAAAGAATTTAAAATTTTAATTTTAAAAAAATCTCTAGCACCCATTTGATAATTGTTTTGCATATATTCTAAGTCAGTATTACTAAAAGCTCTTTTATAATTAAACAAAAACTTATTCTTTGGATCGTCATAAAGTTGATCAGGTAAGTTTTTTAAGTTAGACGTATCTTTTAATCTAGTTATTTCGTTAGGTAATAAATCTTCAATTTTATTAGTAAAAGCTATGTTGTTAATACCTATCTTTTCTAACTTGGCATCACTTTGGTTAACTAAAACTTGTAAAGTGGGTGCTTCGTTCATTGATAATTTATATTTTTGAACAAAATTATACAACTCAGACAGTTTATCATTTTGAGTGTTATCTGTAGCGTCATTAGGTCTTTTATTAGACTCCCATGACTGCATAAAAGCAGGCTTGTTATCAGGATCTAATTCTTCAATAACAGTTTTATTATTAATACCTTTCCACAACTTTCTTTCTTCTTTTCTGATTAACTTTAATTGTGTTTCAAGAAGAGTAGATATTTTCTGGTTTATATCTATTATAGTTTTTTCTGAAAACTTACCATTTGGTAATCGTTTCTTACTTGCATTCAATAAAGCTAAACTAGACCCTAAATTATTAATAGCTCTTTTAACTCTGGTTCCAACGGCAAACTCTACTGCAGACCTTCTAAATTTTGCGGCATCACTAAGAGCTCCAAAAGCTTCTTTTGGTTCGTCATCTATTCTACCCATTAGTTTTAAAAAATTAGAAAGACCTGTTTTCATTTTATCAGAACTATTTTGAGCATACCTATCTAAGTCTGGGTTAGTTTTTCTTAGAGACGCTTCTATAATGCTAAATAAAAGTTCATCAGACTCTTGAGCTAAGGTTGGGGAAAAGTCTGCTTCAGGAAAAACCTCATTAAAAGTTTTAATATTATTTGGATCAGATAAAGCTTCAAAGGCCGCTACAGGATCTTTGTCATAATTTTTAAAGATATCAACTATTCTTTGCATTTGATTTTCTTGTGCTTTGTTTCTAAGACCGTCCACTCCGCTTTTCTTAAAGTTACTAAATTTGTCTGCTACAAAATTACTTATAGACGTGGAAGCTTTTACAGCTAACACAGGAAGAGCACTACCCGCACCTATCTCAAAAAGTAATCTTGTTCCAAAAGAACCTGGATCTACTTTCTCAGCACCGTAAGCTCCCACAGAAGCTCCTCCTACCGCAGCCGCATCACCCGTGGCCGTTAAAGCACCAAACCTAATGTTCTCGCCTTTGGTTCGTAAAGGACTTCCTGTATAGGCTTTTGAATAGTTTTGTAAAAAACTTTCTACTCCTGCAGAAAGTTTAACGCCCGCAGGAACGGTACTGTTTCCTGAAAGATTTTTTGCTATGGCTTGTGCACCCCAATCAAGATTTTTAGTAATCATAAAAGGAAAGATAAGTCCTGTACTAGCACCTGTTGCCGTTCTAGTCATTTCTTTTAGGGCTCGTTGTTGACCTGGAGTTGTAACAGATTCAGCTCCTAATATCATTTCATCTATTTGATCCAGCATACTGTAAGTAAAAATGCTTGTTCCGAGGCCCGTGATTACTGGAACACCAAACCTAGCAATAGCTCCGCCATAACTAGTAGGTGGACCGCCTTCTAATAATTTTTTTCCAACCATCTTTGTGGTTTGAACAAACGCCGCTGAAGAAGGTAACGCTCTAAAAAGTTCTCTTCCAATAGTGTCTTTAATGTCTACATCATTTAAAGTTGTAAAAAACTTTAATATATCTGTATCATTCATAGCTTTTTGAGCATTAGGTCTTTTTGAAAAATCACCTGAAATTTGACCTGCTTCCAATTTAGGATCATTGATGAAATTTAAAATAGTAGCCGTACCATTTTTTAAACCTTCATAAGTTAAAAAATTAGGATCTTTTTTTATTTGTTCGGCAAAGTCTGTGTTTGCATAAGACATAACCGCATCTTTAGCTAATAGAGTAGGAGCCTGCTTACCAAACTTTGTTACAAATTGATCTACATCTTTTTTAGTATATTCAATACGATTGCCGCTTAGATTAATAGGAGAAAAGGAAGACGTAGTTGAAGTGTCCGTTGATTGTGTCTCAACTATTGGTGGTTTGGTCCCTGTCTCAAGAGCTACACCAAATTTTGCTACGCCTGCGTTTGTTGGTGACCCCATATCAGTCATCCTTATCCCCTCCTCTTTTCTTTTTGATCCCAACTAAATCACCTGAGTCAAAGTTTATCTGATCTTCCGAGGCTTGTGTAGAATTAAATTCTGGATTTAATCCTGGCATTCTCTTTTCAAATAGTAAAATACCTGTTTGCAATTCAGATATAACTTGTAATAATTCTTTAGCTTGATAACGAGAATCTTCAATTTGTTTTTGACTATGCTCGGTAGGGTTTTCCATAACATTTACAGCTAATTTATATTTAGACGCAATAAAATCTCTCAATCCTACCATGCCATCATACATGGTAACATCATTTTGAAACATACCACCTCTTAACACTTTAGTAAAATCTCGTAAGTTTTGGGCATCTTGTTTAAACAAACGTCCAGTAATAGTATCTCTAGCTAAGGAATTAACTTGTACATTCAAAGCTTCAAAAGCTTTTGCCGCTTTCTTAACTTCAGCTTGATCTTTAGTAAAAAACCCATCATTTCTTAAGCCAACAGATTGCAAAGCACCTGCAAGAGGTAAAAATAGTTTAGAAAAAGTTATATCTATACCACCAGATGCGTCAGGATTAATATCATTTTTAATTAAACTAGTGCTTACTTCATCAGAAATTTTATTAAAATCTACTTTACCATCTGGACCAATGTAACTTTGTTTAAAATTTTCATCGGTGTCCGTTGCTATAGGTAACTCTACATCACTAAAACCATTTTCAATTCGTTGTTCAATAGCGGCTAACACAGGAGCACTTAAACCTTGTGGAGGTCTTGTAACGTATCTACCCGCTTGTTGTGACCAGACTGTCTTTGGTTGATTAAAATATGCCACAGCGTTAGCAATCATCAAACTAGTGTTCTCATCTAAATTGCCTGCAGCAAACTTTTGCAAATTAGCAGAGTTGTTTAAAACCCTAGTGTAGACACCTTCAATGTTTTTACCAAATTGATCATTGACCATAGCTACTTTTTCTAAAGCTAACTTTTTCTTTTTATGACTTATATCAAACAAGTTTTTAACCCTAGTTAAGTCATTCTTTTCTTTATCTAAGGTAATCATTTCTGATCTATAAAAAACTAAATCATTTTGAACGCCTTTTCTAAACAATAAATCTTCTTGTTTGTAAGCGTTTTCTAGCTGCATTTTAGCCCTTGTAAGTTCATTTTTTTCTAAACCTATGGCATTATCTATTTCTCTTTGCGCTTCATCTAAGACTTGTTGTCTTTCTTTTAATACAACTTCTCTGTCTTTGTACGCGTTTATAATTACATTTTGAGTTTTAGCTTCTTCAAATTTATTTTGTTTTAGTAATTGCGCTCTAAGATTTTCGGCAGTTACTCTAGCTTCGGAAACTTTGTTTAAATTTAACTGACCTATTTTAATGTCTACTTCTGATCTTTTTATTTTAAGATTAGAGTCTCTAAATTTATTTAAATTAACGTCTACGTTTTTTCTATGATCTAAGTCTTGTCTCTTAAACTCTAAATTATTATCATTAATAGCCCTCTTTGTAGCATCGTTTTGGCCTGCTATAAATTCTGTAGATTTTATTTGAATGTTAAGCTTTTCTTTATCAAACACTTGTTGATCTTTTTGCAAAAACACGTTGTTCTTGTGCTTTAACGCTAAATTTTCAACTTCGTGAGCTTGTTTAATTTCTAACTTTTTAAGGTCAAAACCTTGAACAATATCTAATTCGGATTTTTTATTCTTAAAATTTATATTAATCTTTTCTATTTCATATTCTTGATTTTTTTCAGCAGCAGCTGAAGCTATCTCTCGGTCAACATCTTTTAAAAATAAATTATATTCATTTGCTTTTTGAATTTTGTTAACATCATTACTATTCAAAATAGCATCTCTTTTTTGTACAATACCTGCTTTGATGTTTTCCATTTTTTCTAAGTGTTTTTGTCCACTTGTAAATCTTTTATTTTCCATACCTTGTTTGTACACAAGTTGAGCATCACTAATATTACCTGAAAGAATTATATTTTTTTCTTTACCAACTTGTTTTGTTTTTTCTAAAAACATTTGTGAAGCTAAGGTAGTTGCCGCGGTCTTCGGAGCTTGCGCTTCCGCCGCAGCTTCTTTTCTAGATTGAGTTGCTCTAGCAGATATTTTTGGTAATAATTGTGTTTGTTGCGTTGCCAAAGCTAATCGTTCTGCAGCGCTTAATCCAGATTTTTCACCTTTCATAGGTGCAGAAAAAGCTAAAGCCGTATTTGCTATGTCAAATAAAATATCAGACTGTAATTGATTTTTTCTAGTTTCAGGATCCGTGACCTGCATATTCTTTTGAAACAAGGGTAGAAGTTTAGCATAATCTTCTCCAAAACCTTCGGTAACATCTGCATAAGACAAGGGCTGAACTACTCTATTCTTATTTTTAGGAGCAAAATATTGAACAGGTCCACCTTGCTCAAACACAGGAACTGGATCTTCATCACCTCGGCGGCGAACCTCGCCGCCTAAGTTAAAATTTACGGGTGGCTCGTTACCAACCCCCATATTTCCGTTAGCTGCCATTGTCATAATGCCTTGCCCCATGTCACCTTCGACAGGAGTGTTCATCTGCTCTTGGGCCATTGGTCCTATGCCTTGATCAACTAATGCTAGTTCAACTACTGGAGTAACCAAAGCCAAAACACTTTCTGGTGTTTGACCCGCGTCCTCTGGTCCAACTATGCTTGCTAAATCGGTTCGTCTCTCTTCTGCGCTTTTGTTATCGCCTGAGACACTGTTCATCATCTCTTCAAAACTGCCGGCTTGCTCTGGATCAGAGTATCCTGCGGCTGAAGCACCCTCCACCATACTGGCAACTGTGTTAGGGTCCATCATATTAGCACCCTCTTGAGCCATCATTTCTGGAGACGGAGACCCCATGGCAGGAGCTGTAGCCATAATGCCTTGCGCAGCTTCGGGCATCATCATTGGATCACCGCCCATGGCCATATAACCCATGTTATTTCTTACATCTTCAGGTAAATTAGGTAAACCCATATTACCAGCTGGTATAGGCTTCAACCCTGCGGCTCCGCCGTTTCGGAACATTTGACGTCCCATTACACTTCTATTCATTATCCGAATAACCCCGCTTTAGCTGCACCCGCACCTGCTGACAATCCAGCAATACCTAAACCTAGATATTGTTGAAAAGGTGACACACTAGGTGAAGTAGACTGTGTTATAGTTTGTTGTGTCGTAGGCGTCTTACTGTATATGTCCGACAAAAACCCAAGTCTTTGATACGGCTCATACAGCTGTGATAAATCACTTTGTCGTTTAGCTTCTAATTCTGCTTGGTCCTGAGATTGAAGAAGTTGTCCTATTTTGTAAGCACCCTCTACGTCTCTCTGACCAAGACCTTGTATAGTTTCGCCTAAAGCAGCTTGTCTCAAACCTAACTGACCACGCTCTCCTGCAAGCCCTGCCTGTTGAGAAGATAATCCCGCTATACCTTGGCCAAGTTGTGTTTGTCGTGCTAACTCTCTTTCAGCAGCTCCTTGAGCCTGCATAAAGTTTTGTGCCTGAGCCTGAGCCAAAGCAGAAGCTCTGTTTCTGTCTATTTCAGAGGCCGCTATCTCACCTCGTGATCCGCCAAACGCGCCTGCTCCTACAGCTCCTGCGGCACTTCCCGCAAGTTGCCTGTCATAAGCTCTGTTAATTTCATCCGATACAGCCTGTTGATACGGGTTCATGTATCTTGCAGTCATATCTCCAGTAACAGGACCTGCCCCTGCTCTTAAAGCTGATTCAACCCCGCCAAGAGTTTGACCCGCTCCTGTGAGCTGCTGTCCCGCTTGTCCTAATGTTTGACCACCTGTGGTAACATACGGCATAAAAGCTCCCAAGCCCTGCTCGGCTTGAGTTCTAGCAGCGTCTTGTAGTCCTGTTAATTCTGCCACCTGTTGCGTTGGAACTGTTATACCCTGATCCGCTAATTTTTTTGCAGATTCTAGTAGTCCAATTCTATAGGCTTCTATTTCAGGAGCTTCACCAACCTGCTGTATGACGGTTTCTGTTGCCATTAT
>Ga0209535_1002887_pt1 | contig 11150 bp, 14 predicted proteins | sample LinPmetageLP28_FD_184041 | JGI IMG/M metagenome (GOLD analysis project Ga0209535, IMG submission 184041) | Marine viral communities from the Pacific Ocean - LP-28 (SPAdes) (version 2) | ecosystem: Environmental > Aquatic > Marine > Oceanic | place: Pacific Ocean | collected 2009-08-22
GTTTAGGTATATGGATTAACCATGCATTTCCCTTTATCCCACATAATAAATTTTATTTAGAAGAAGATTTTGTAAGAGATATAACAAATCATTCAGATTATATTTTTACTTTTTCTGAAGCATGGGCTAAATGGCATTCACATTATAATTTACCTATAGAAGTAGTAGGTATGCCTAAATTAGATAATTTATTTGGTAATAAAAAAGAAAATACAGTTATATTATATGCCCCTACATGGAATGAAGATTTAACAAGTTTAGATAAAGTTAATATTGAAAATTTAAAACAATATGGGGAAGTAATATTTAGAGGCCACCCAGCGTTTCATAATAATGAATATACGTTAGATGAAGCCTTATCAAAAGCAACTATAGTAATATCAGATTATTCTTCAGTAGGATTAGAATCTGTAGTATTAGGTATTCCTACTATTATGTTTGAAAGTGATAAATGGAAAAATAAACGATATGAACATATATCTAATGATGCTATGGATGCTGCTATATGTGTAACAACCCAAGAAGAATTAGAAAAAGCAATACAAAAATATATTGATAACCCAACTTATTTACAAAAAGAAAGAGAAGTACATTCTAAAATATTATGTGAGTATCCTAGGATAGCTTCTAAAAAATTTGTAGATACATTAGAAAAATTAAAAGATAATGAAAACTAAAAAAACATTAAGTTCAGAGTACTCTATGTCAGATACACTAACGTGTAAAGAAATGTGGTCTAGAGTAGATGGCTATGAAGATATTTCTCTTACTAATTATAAATCTTTAGTAAAATATATAAACCCCTTTACAGGAAAAGTAAAAGATGAATTTGTTACTTATAGAGATAGATGTCCCATAGGTGGATCTAAAAATTTTAAATATCTTTTTACCAAACATGGTTTTGATCATATGAAATGTAATGATACAGGAACTATATTTACTTTACAAGTTCTATCAGGAAAAGCAAAAAAAGAATTTTTAGAAGGAGATGAAGAAAGTGGAGATAGTGCAGAAGAAGGAAATAACTATGGTAAAACTAAAACTGAAGGTACTTTGAGTAAAATGGATAGAATCAAATTTACTTTATCTATGGAAAGTATTTTAAATAATAGTGAATTAGAAGTTAAAGATATATTTGATTTTGGTAGTGCCGCGGGAACATTTGTAGAATGGGCTCAAGAACAAAACTATAATATAATAGGACATGAATTTCATAAACCACTAAGAACTTTCTCTCAAAATAGAGGATTAAATATAATGAATGATCCCCTAGAAACTATTAAATTTGATAAAAAGTTTGACCTAATTACTTGTTGGGATTATATAGATCATCTCCACAATCCCGTAGAGGTAATTAATAACTTATCAAAATATCTTAAGAAAGGAGGATTATTCTTTTTTGCTATAAATAATATAGATTCATTAATAGTAAAAATTATGCATGAGCATACCCATACTTTTATAGGTCCTCACCATTCAGTCCATTATGGTATAAATAATTTAAATATTTTAATGAAAGATTACTCATTACTACATTCCGAATCTTATGTATCAGAACTTAATTGGATATCTAATTGGTGTAATTGGGATAATCCTGAATTTGGGGACACACCTTTAATGCATAATATTTTTGATGCTAAAAAGATTTGTGCTGATGGGTTAGGCTTTAAATTGAATGTAATATATAAAAAATTATAAAATGATGTATAAAGCAACATATAAACCTTATAAATCTAAATTTAATGGTCATTTAGAAAAATACAAAAATATACACGTGGGGGAAAGTGCTATATTATTCATGAATGGACCTACTCGTTTTTCATATACTCCTATTAAAGGAAGTGAAAATTTTATTAAAGTAGGGGCAAATAGAATATGGGATTTTAACACAGATGAAGATATAAAGAACCTAAATTATTGGTTTTTTGGTAGTGAATATTTTAAAGATTCAGGGGTGATACATAGAGGGGGTAAGGAAGAAAGAACAAAAGTTGATAAGATATGTTATGACCCCCAATTTAATAAACTAATTAAATTTACTTCTTCTTGGGAAGATGGAAGATCTCATGGAGAAATAGGAAGGGGTAATATTACACCTGAAAGATCTAGAGAATTAGGAGCTATACCTTATGAAAATAATTTAGGATATTTTTCTCATGATATAGCTAAATATGCCACATTAGGCCATGATGTAGTGTATCCTGCGCTTCAATTTCTTTTATATATGGGTGTGTCTAGAATATTTTTAGTAGGGTGTGATTGTGGATATACTCCGCTTGATTCAGTAGATACGGGTGATCCTGAAATGTTATATTGGTGGAACGAATTCAAAAAATGGCAACTCCAATACTATCCTAGCATACAAATAATCACAGTAAACCCAGTACCTAAGGGGCTAAAAGGCATGTTTGATGACCTATATCAAAATGGCTTTGAAAACTTTAACGTGGATAATTTAAAATCATAGATATGAACTCAATTTTTATAACAGTAAGGTCTGGCTCTACTAGATTACCTAATAAAGCTACTTTAAAAATTAATGACAAAACAACTATTGAACATTTAATAGATAGAGTAAAAAATTCCAAATTATCTGATTCAATAATATTGTGTACAACTACTTTACCCGAAGATGATGTTTTATGTGATATAGCAAAATTTAATAATATTAAATATTATAGAGGGAGTGTAAAAGATAAATTAGAAAGATGGAAAGGAGCTTGTGAAAAATATAACATAGATTTCTTTATAACAGCTGATGGGGATGATTTATTTTGTGAACCAGAACTTATAGATCTTGCTATTAATCAATATAAAACTACTAATGCTGATTTTATTAAATCTGATGAATTAGTAAGTGGTGCTTTCACTTTTGGAATAAAATATAAAGCACTTAAAAAAGTATGCGAGATAAAAGACACAGATGATACCGAAATGATGTGGGTCTATTTTACAGATACAGGACTATTTAATGTTGAAAATTTACAAAATATTCCTAAGAAATACAAACGTAAAGATATCCGAATGACTTTAGATTATGAAGATGATTTTAAGTTTTTTAAAAATATTATTGAATATTTTGATGGAAATAAATTTGGATTACGGGATATCCTTTCGTATATTGATGACAATCCCGAAGTATCTAAAATAAATTATTATTTAGAACAAAATTGGAGTGAAAATCAAAATAATAACATTAAACTAATTTTAAAAGATGAAAAATAAAGGTTGGAGATTTACTAATAATGAAAGACAATATATAGACAATGTACTTTCTGGAGGTTTTAGTGCGGGAGAGTCAGGAACATATGTACAACAAGTAGAAAGCCTATTTGCAGAAAAACATAACCAAAAATACGCTATAGGATGTAACTCTGGAACATCAACTTTACACACAGCTTTAGAATCATTTGGTGTGGGACCTGGAGATGAAGTAATAATACCATCATTAACAGTAGCTATGTGTGGGTTTGTTATATTACAATGTGGAGCTACCCCCGTTTATGCTGATGTCAAAAAAGATACATTTTTAATGGATGCTAATGATGTAGAAAAAAAGATAACATCTAAAACAAAAGCTATTATGCCTGTACACATGTATGGTCTTATGTGTGATATGAGTGAAATAATGAAAGTAGCCGAAAAACATGGGCTGTATGTTTTAGAGGATTGTGCACAATGTTTTCTTGCTCATGATGATAAAAATAGAATATCTGGAACTGTGGGTCATGTAGGAAGTTGGAGTTTTGAAAATTCAAAACATATATCTAGTGGAGATGGGGGAATATTAACTACAGATGATGCAATCCTTTCAGATCATATGAGAAAATTTGCATGGTTAGGATATAAAAATATTACCGAAAAATCTAGCAATGTTAGAGTTGATAAAAACTTATTTCAAACACCAACTTGGACTAGACATATCGTAAATTCCTATAACTATAGACTTCCTGAATTATGCGCAGCAGTAGCATTTGCACAAGTAGAAAATTTAGAATATTTTTGTGCTTTAAGACACAAAATGGGTAAAGGATATGAATCCATTATAGAGGAAAACAATTCTGATATATTAATACCTCAAAAAACACCTAAGGGATATAAAAATTCCTATTATACATTCGCAGCAGTTTTCAATGGAGATAAATATGGAATTGATTGGCATGAGTTTAGAGAAAAATACATGTCTTTTGGGGGGGATGGAATATTTGGGGCCTTACAGTTAGTTGGGAATGAACCCTCATTTAAATATAATAAAATAGGTTGGGGAATAACTCCTGTAGCTAAAGAGCTACAACAAAAACTTATGTTGTTTACAACTAACCAAGCAAATGATGAAGAAATAAAAACACAAATGGATTGTTTAAACAAAACAATAAACTATTTTATAAATAAAAAATAATGATAATAACGGAAATAGGATTAAATCATTTAGGAAGTTGTAATTTAGCTAAAACATACATCAAAGAACTAATAGATACGTGTGTAGATGGTATTACACTCCAAGTACGTGAATCTGAATTTTATGTTAATAAGCCATATTTAAGTTTAACTAATACTGAATATATAGAAATAATTCAACTAATAAAAACAAAAAATAAAAAAGCAGGAATAGCTATAGCGGATGAAAATATGATAGATTTTTTTGAATCTATTAATGTAGATTTTTATAAAGTAATTCGTAATGATATGTTAGATGATGAGTTAATGAAAAAATTAATTTCAACAAATAAAAAGTTAATAGTATCAACCGGAACATGTTCTCAAGAGGAAATAGACGAATTTGTTTCAAAATACAATACAGAAAACATAACTCTGAATCATACACAAATATCATATGATGTTAAAGATTGTAACTTAAGTGCAATTCAAACAATGAGATCCAGATTTGGAACAAATATATCATACGGCAGTCATTGTGATAATCATAATGTATTATATATGTCAGTAGCATATCAGCCGAGTGATATATTATTTTACGTAAAAGGATGGAATGCAAAAGAAAAGACATGGCCAGATGATAAGCATGCTATCTCATTGAAAAATGTTAAACAATTAGTAGATGATTTAAAGAATCTATCTAAAGCAATTGGTACAGGTATTAAAGATAAAATGGAAATAAAAATAAAATGAAAAAGGCAATAGTATTAGCAGGTAGTCGTGGTATAGGTAAAGGTATAGCTGATTCTTTAGAATCATTAAATGTAGATGTTACAAGAACATCGACAAACGAATTAGATACTTCTAATCTTAACAGTGTATCTAATTTTATCAATAAGAATCCTTACACAGATATATTAGTATTAAATACAGGAGGACCACCATCACAAAAGTTTGAAGATATTTCAAAAGAAGATTGTGACAAATATCATAATCAACTATTTTATAGTTTTGTAAAAATGATACAAGAAATTAAAATAAATGAAGGCGGTTATATATTTTTAGTATCATCATATAATGTAAAAGAACCTGATAGTAAATTATTGCTATCGAATGCATATCGAATTGCATTTATAAGTGTTTTGAAATGTTTAAGTAAACAATTAGCAGAAAAAAATATAACAACAATTAATATTGCGCCCGGACCGATTGATACAGATAGAATAAGAGGCTTATGTAAAGATATCCCAGCTCTAGAAAAAAGATTACCAATGGGTAGGTTAGGCCAAGTACAAGAGATTGGAGATTTTGTAAAATCAATTGTTGAAAATAATATTAAGTATTTAACAGGCGTTACAATTAATTTTGATGGCGGCAAATCAAATTTTATATTTTAATAAAAATAATAATAATAAAAATAATAATAAAAATGAAAATGAAAATGAAAACGTACATTATCGCAGAAATTGGAATTAACCATAATGGTAATATGAAATTAGCAAAAAAACTAATTAAAAAAGCAGCAAAATCAGGCCACGATGCCGTAAAATTTCAAAAACGTACTATAGATTTAGTTTATACTAAAGAAGAATTAGATACATATAGAGAATCACCTTGGGGTACTACAAATAGGGAGCAAAAAGAAGGTCTTGAATTTAATATGAAACAATATAAAGAATTAGAAGAATATTCTAATAAATATAATTTAGATTTTATAGTATCTTGCTGGGATATTCAAAGTATAGAGGATATTGAAAACAATTGTAATGTTAAATACCATAAAGTGGCATCTGCATTAGCTACTGATAAAAACTTTTTACAAAAATTAAATGAATCAAATAAACCTATTATATTATCTGTGGGTATGTGTAGTGAACAAGAAATAAATAATATTGTTGAGGTATTAGATAATATTGAGTATATTTTAGCCTGCACTAGTACTTATCCTACAAAACCTGAAGAAGTAAACTTAAACCATATAACTACCTTAAAAACTAAATATCCGAATGCAAAAATAGGATTCTCAAACCATTATAATGGATTAGACGCTTGTGTAGGAGCAGTAGCATTAGGAGCAGAGTGTATCGAGTACCATATTACAGCAGATAGAACAATGTATGGTTCAGACCAACCTGCATCTATTGAAAACTTAGAAGATATGGTAAATTCTATTAGAAACATGGAATTAATGAGAGGAGATGGTATAAAACAAGTATACGAAACAGAAAAACCAATCATTTCTAAATTAAGAAAAAATAATAATGTATAACTTAGAAGGAAAAACAGCATTAATTACAGGCGGAGCAGGATTTTTAGGAAAAAAACACGCAGAAGCAATAGAAGAAGCAGGAGGTAAAGCAATCCTTACAGATATAATAAATGATGAAAATTGTTTGTATATGGATGTAACTAATAAAGATAGTATATTAGAAGTTGCAAACAAAACAGATAAAATAGATATTTTAATAAACAACGCAGCAATAGATAATAAAATGTTATCAAAAAATATAAATAATAATTTTGAATCATTTGATTTAGATAGATGGAATAAAAGTTTAGAAGTAAATTTAACTGGTGCTTTTTTATGTAGTCAAGTTTTTATAAAAAAAATGTTAGATGATAATATTAAAGGTGTTGTTTTGAATATAGCATCAGACCTAGGAGTAATCGCACCTGATAATAGGATATATGAAAATGATGTGAAACCTGTAGATTATTGTGTAAGCAAATCAGCATTAATAGGATTAACAAAATATCTTGCAACATATTATGCTGATAAAGGAATACGAGTTAATAGTATAAGTCCTGGGGGGGTATATTCAGGACAATCTTCTTCTATTGTTAAAAAATTAACAAATTTAATCCCTATGGGGAGAATGGCGAAGAAAGATGAATACAAAGGAGCCATAAAATATTGTTGCTCAGATGAAAGTTCATATATGACAGGGCACAACTTAATAATAGATGGGGGAAGGTCAGTATGGTAAAAGATATAATATCAAATAGTATTAATGTTAAAGAAAAAATCCTTAACAATAATAAACTTATTGAAACTATAAATAAAATAGTAGATAAATCTATAGAATGTTTAAAAAAAGGAAACACAATATGGTGGTGTGGAAATGGGGGGTCAGCAGCGGATGCTCAACATTTAGCTGCAGAATTATCTGGTAGATTTTATTTTGATAGAGAACCATTATCATCTGAAGCTTTACATGTTAATACATCTTATCTAACCGCTGTAGCTAATGATTATTCTTATGATGTTATATATTCAAGATATTTAAAAGGCTGTGGTAAAAAAGGAGATATATTAATTGGTATTTCTACATCTGGAAATTCAAAAAATATAATTAATGCTTTTAATGTAGCTAAAAATAAAGAAATAATAACAGTAGGGATGACGGGTGAAAAAGGAGATATGATAGAATTAAGTGATTATATATTAAATGTACCCTCAACAGACACCCCAAGAATTCAAGAATCACATATAATGTTAGGACATATAATATGTGAACTTATAGAAAAGAAAATGTTTTCATGAAAATATACGTTGATATAGATGAAACTATATGTTTCTATGAAGGAGAAAGAAATTATCCAGAAGCAATACCTCATTATAAAAATATAGAAAAAATAAATAAATTGTACGATGAAGGCCATGAAATAACCTATTGGACAGCTAGAGGAGGTACAACAGGTATAGATTGGACTAAAGTAACAAAAAATCAATTAACTAAATGGAATTGTAGGTATCATGAGTTAAAAATGAATAATAAACCAACATATGATTTGTTAATTTGTGATAAAACTAAAAGGATAGAGGAAATAAAATGAAAAAAGTTTATATAGGAATGAGTGCGGATTTAATACATCCAGGCCATATGAATGTTTTAAAAGAGGCGGCTAAATATGGAGAAGTAATAGTAGGTCTTCTTACAGATAAAGCAATAGCAAGTTATAAAAGACTACCATCTTTAACTTATGAACAAAGAAAAGAAGTTGTGGAGAGTATAAAATATGTTGATGTAGTAACACCCCAAAACACTTTAGATTACACATATAATTTAAACAAATTTAAGCCTAACTATGTTGTGCATGGGGATGATTGGAAATATGGTGTACAAAAAGAAGTAAGAGAAAAAGTGATAGATACCTTATCTAATTGGGGTGGGAAATTAATAGAAATACCTTATACTAAAGGTATATCATCTACTAAACTACATAATTCATTAAAAGAAATAGGAACCACCCCTGAAGTAAGACAAAAAAAGTTAAAGAGATTAATTGAAAATAAACCTATAGTTAGAATATTAGAAGCTCATAATGGATTAACAGGCATTATAGCTGAAAATGTATCATATAAAAATAATGAGTTTGATGGTATATGGATGTCTAGTTTAACTGATTCAACTGCTAAAGGAAAACCTGATATTGAACTAATAGATAGATACGGAACTTTAAATGATGTGTTAGAAGTTACTACTAAGCCTATTATATTAGATGGAGATACAGGAGGTAAACCCGAACACTTTTCCTTTACAGTTAAAACTTTAGAACGATTAGGGGTATCAGCTGTTATTATAGAAGATAAAGTAGGACTTAAAAAAAATTCATTATTTGGAACTGATGTAAAACAAACACAGGATTCTATTGAGGGTTTTTGTAAAAAGATTAAAGTTGGTAAATCTTCTTTGATTGGAAATAATTTTATGATTATTTCTAGAATCGAAAGTTTAATTTTAAAAGTAGGATTAGAAGATGCTATTAGAAGAGCTAAAGCTTACATTGACGCTGGAGTTGATGGAGTAATGATTCATAGTAAAGAAGAAGATCCAACAGAAATTTTTAATTTTTGTGACGCATATAGTAAATTTGATAAAAAAGTTCCTTTGATAGTAGTCCCCTCATCTTATAATTCTGTAACAGAAGATATACTAATTAAAAAAGGTGTTAATATTGTTATATATGCTAATCATTTACTAAGAAGTGCTTACCCCGCAATGGTTAAAACAGCTGAGTCAATTTTAAAAAATAAAAGAAGTAAAGAAGCAAGCGATAAATATTGTATGAGTATAAAAGAAATATTAAACCTAATCCCCGGAACTAAATAATGGATAATTTATTTGAAAAGTTAATAAGTGAAGGTTATAATTTTTTTACAGGTGTTCCTGATAGTGCTTTAAAAATATTCCAAAATAACATATTGGAATCAGAATTTGAACATGTTATAGCTACAAATGAGGGTCAAGCTATAGGGATAGCTTTTGGTGCTGAAATCACAGGAAAAAAATCTTGTGTGTATCTACAAAACTCAGGTTTAGGAAATATTATAAATCCTATAACAAGTTTGTGTATGCCTTTTGATATAAATCCTTTATTAATTATAGGTCATAGACATACTCTTGAACAACATAAAGTAATGGGGGAAACTGATGAAAAAATACTACAAACTATAGGATATAAAAATTATATAATAGTTAAAGGAGAAAACAATGTTAAGTAGAAAAGAAACAATACATAAAATTTTCAAAATTCATGGGAATAAATCCTTATATATAACTAATACGGGTTACATTTCACGAGCTGTTTATAATCAATTCCCATCTTTATCTAATATACTCTATATGCAGGGAAGTATGGGTATAGCTCCATGTATAGGGCTAGGTATAGCTTTAAATACAAAAAAAAATGTAGTAGTTTTAAGTGGTGATGGAGCACTTTTAATGCACTTGGGCATTACTCATACTATAAGAGATTATAATTTAAAAAACCTATTTGTATATGTTTTAGATAATGGATGTCATGAATCTGTAGGAGGATATGATTGTTCAAATTTAGAAGATAAATACCCAGGGGTGGATGAAATATTTAAAATAACTAATGATGGTAAATTACCTAGAGTAGGAATAAATTCAGTTGAAAATAAAAAAATGTTCAAATCGTGTCTTTAATCGTATGTTCCCCTTCTACTCAAGATTTTTTAAAAGGAGAAAAATTTATAGTAAATAAACCTCCTACTAAAGATATTCTAAATTTACAAGGTAAATATAATGATGTTATAGCTATTGGAGGGGGAGCTGTAATTGATACAGCTAAAATATTATCATCTACTGCTATAACTTGTTATCCAACTACGGCATCAGGTGCAACAGCTACATCTCATTCTGTATATTGGGATAAAGATAAAAAATTAAATTTTTATTCCAAAATTCCTAAAAAAGTTGAATTTGAGTCTAAATTTATAAATTCTTTACCTAAAAACACTCTCCAATATACTAAATATGATGCTATAAGTCATTGTTTAGATGTTTTATGGTCAAAAAATATTAATAAATTAGATAAAAATGAAGTTGAAACTACACTAGAAAAACTAATTAACCCCAATATAAAACCTATAGACATAATTAAGTTAGGTCATAAAGCTGGAACATTTATTCAAATAGTACCCACAACCATATTACATGCTTTATCTTATCCTATAACTGGAAGATATGGAATAACACATGGTAAAGCGTTGGGATTTTTAATTCCAGTATTATGTAAGCTTTTTAATTATGAACATAAAATAAAAGATTTAGAAAAATTAAAAAAGTTTGTGGATATTGATGTAAATTTTATTATATTTAGGGCACAAATGTACAATAAATTTTTTAATACTAATATACCTATAGATTTAGATATATTATCAAAAGAATTAAATAATGAAAAAAATAAATTACTCAACTAAAGAATATCCTTTTTCAGATATTATAGGTAATATTTTAGATACT